>AUXO010916404.1_pt1 | contig 22027 bp, 26 predicted proteins | sample 768731 | NCBI WGS metagenome assembly AUXO01 (sample SAMN02715735, study PRJNA202380) | gut metagenome | biome: sheep rumen | host: Ovis aries | place: New Zealand: Palmerston North | reverse complement strand
TGATGCAAACATTACAAAAGATTTAAAGGTATCTTTTACAGGTAAAAATGTAGAAGAACAAATTGTTTCAGCACATGATTTGTTGGTAAGTGTTTATAACACCATTTCTAGTGAAATTGAAAAGAAAGCGTTCGATAAGGCTGTAAGTAAGGTTAAAAAATATGAATTTGAAGACGAAGAATTCATTAGTGTATCGCCTAAATCACCACAGGATATTGCAAGAGAAGGTATAACGCTTTGTCATTGTGTAAAGTCTTATATTCCAAAGGTAAGTAATGGCTATACAAACATTATGTTTATAAGAAAGGTGACAGATAAAAACACTCCTTTCTTTACAGTCGAAATTTCTAATACTGGAAATATCGAACAAATCCATGGACATTGTAACAGTAATGTAGAAGTAGGTAGTAGTCTTGAAAACTTTGTAAAAAAATGGGCTAAGCAGAAAAAGTTAAAGCTTAATCATTATAACAAAGTAAGATAATTTGCTTTTATATTAATTTAAAGGAAGATTTTAAATCTTCCTTTTTTTTGTACAAATAATTTACAAAAGAAATAAAAGCAGGCTTATCAAAAACCTGCTTTATCTATATAAAAATCAATTTTCATTTACAATTATAATTCTTTTATTTCTTCTAATTTTTTATAATAATTATTTACGTTTTTATAACTCTTTTTTAATTCTAATAAAATATCTAAGTTGATTGGTTCTATGTTTATAAACTTTGAAGATTCGAAATGACTTTCTTTAAACATATTTTGATTATAAAAAAGATTTCCTATTCTACAAGATGGAAATTGTTGTGATATATTTCTAGCAATTTCTTTATCAGTAAGATACTCATCTTTCTTAGGAATTAAATTACTATCTAAAAAAAGGTCTATTATTACATTATTATAGAATAATGGTTTTCTAACATCTATATTACAATTTATTAATTTTACAGATAATTTATTTGAATTATTAATTGAAAATGGTGTGTCTGTTATTGTAGAATCTTCTATCCAAATTGAATTTATACCATTTATATTATAAAAACAATTATTATCCAGTATACAATTAATTAATGTAATATTTTCTATTTTACAATTCGCAAAAGCATATGAACCAATATGTGCATTATTAATTGTTAAATTTTTTATTTTACAAGTATCAAAAATTGTAGAATTTAACTTTGTTCCAAAAGACTTATTATCAAAAAATTTATTATCAAATGACACATCTTCTATATTTTTACACATAGAAAATGAACCATTAGCTATTAACTTCATACTGTGAAATTTAATATTATTCAAATGCGTCTGTTTCTATTATTGTTTCAAGATTATCGAAAGATAAACTTTTTATATTACTATTTTTAAAAGCCTCTGTTTGTATTTGTATACTTTGTTTAAAGTTTAATTCTAATGGCACTGTACTATCTAAATATTCATGCTTATTAACATATATCATTTATTTTCTCCCTAAAAAATCAATTTTTAAAAATATATTATAATAATATGTTATAAAATAATCTGCAGCAATTATATAATAAAAAGAACGGCTAACCGTTCTTTTTATTATATAAAACTGATATCTTCTAATTTGTAGTATTTATTAAGCAATTTACATTTATAAACTAATGTTGAGTTATTATTATATGCAAATACTACTGAAACAATACAATTATAGTATTCATCCTTTTCATTTACAATCAAAGCTTTTCTTTCTTTATTAACTTCATAATCTTCTTTCTTATATTTAGTTTTTGTAAGTATTCCAATATAACAATCCCCATTTGTATCTAATACACCTTCTGGTACAAAGCCATTTGCATTAAAAATTTCCATAGTCTCTTCCCCCTTATTTGGTTTTGTCTTTATAAACAATATGATTTTCAATATTTTTGTTTATATATAAAAAAATTAACGTTCTACATTTTTTATATAATTATTGATTTCTTTATATGATTTACCAAAATCTAATAATTCATCTATCGTTAGTTGTCTATCAAAAATTTGTTCTATTTGTTCTGTACTGAAGTTTAATTCTTTTAATTCATTAATTGTATAAGGTTCTATAATAATAGAATTAATTAATTTTTCTTCTATTTCTGTTGATTTTGAAATTCTTTTTAAATTTTCTTCTGAACCTTTATAATAAATATTTGCATATGATGATATATTTCCACCAAAATCTTCCAATCTTAATCTTTCAAAATTAATTGGCAAAATTATTTTATCTGGAAAAATATCAAATTGTAATTCACAAATAGTAAGATTTGCAGGTAAAACAAGTTCTTTTAAATATTTATTATTTGCAAAAGCATCAAAAGCGATTGCTTTTACATTATCTGGTACAGTAAGATTTTTATTTCTATATTCTTTTGCACTAATTAGGCAATTACCAATAATAAATAATCCGTCTTTATTTGTATATTCTTTTTCTAATTCTTCACAATAAGGGAAACTTTTACCATCAATATCTATTAAATTTGGAAAATCTATTACTTTTAAATTTTTGCAATTAGTGATTGCTTTGTAAATTGTTGTTCTTACATTTTTACCAGAAATACCAATTAAATTATCATATCCCACAAAACAAGTTTGATTAATTAATTCAATATCATCTGGCAAAATTAAATAGAATGGTTTAAGATTATTTTTACAATGTACATCAAAGTTATTTAACCAAGTTCCTTCTGAATCGGTATTTATTATAACACTTGAATCTTTTATTAATTCATCAAAGTCTGCTATTAAATAATCGTTTTTTAAATTATACATACCAGGTTTTTGATTAAAATTCATTTTTTATACCTCTTTTAAAATATTTAGATGCCGCGCGTAGCAGGATACATCTATTTTATAAAAATTGATTTTTATTGTACTTCTTCTTTATATATATTTTAGATATTTCACGTAATGATTTACATTCTGATAGAAATTTTATATAAATAGTATGGTTTTTATTAAATATTTACAAATAATCGAAACTTATAAATATAAAAAAAGCCTAAGCAAAAATGCTTAGGCTTTAATTTATTATCAGTTAATTATTGCCAGCCATATGTATAAAGTACTTGTCCATTTGACATTCCACAAGTTCTACTATATGTATAATAAGGTGTTGTAGACTGTGAACAAGTAAGCACACTATTATGACAATCTGGATTACCAATACTCCAACATCTTTTTGAATCGCAGTGTGTTTCAGATTCCCAACTTCTTCCACAATAACTGCAATACCAATGGTGTATAGTCCAAGTATGGTCACCATCTCTACCATTATCGTTTCCTGTGTTATGAACATAGTCTGTATAACAACCACTACCATGTGAATGTTGATGATATATAGGGTTTGTAAAACATCCACCGTTGCTACCAGGTTGTGTTCCATCTGCTAATCCACCAGATTGTGTTGTGTTATCACCTGAGTGAATATCTCCGCTTGTTACGTGATGGTGATATTGTTTTAATCTTACATAAACAGTATAAGGTTTTCCATCTGCTTTGAAGTCAGTTATAGTGTTTGTTTGATTTGCCCAAGTTATACCATCTACAATATAATTGCTTACATTTGGATTTTCAGGAATGTTCGCTATGTTATTTCCATATATAACTATTTTATCTATTTTATTAGAACCATTGCTAAATGTTCCATACTTTGTTACATATGTTACTACACTTCCATATAATGCATTAAATGTGTAATTTGATGAATTACTTGTATAAAATTCATTAGGAACAGCAATTCCTAAATCATATGTTTTTCCACTACTTGCTTCTTGCCATACACATACTGCATTACCATAACTATCTTTAAATCCAACATTTTCTGCTGTATCTAATTTAGTATTTCTAGTATTGTAATTAGTTGAGTAATAAAGAATTTCATAGTTTCTAGTTATTGATTGATTACTTCCGTTAGCTGCATTATATGTAAGATTTAATGGTTTTGTATAAATACTGTAATAAGTTGTATTTTCACCAAGTGTTATATCATTGTAAACAGTTGATACATTATTACCACTTGTTTCAGTAGATATACCTTGTAGTGTCCAACCACTACGTTGTACAGGTTGAATATTAAATTCAGGATTATCAATATTACCATTATTATAGTAAGCAAAAGCTTCTAAAATAGTAGGTGAACCTGAATTGTTATAAAATGTTACAGTAATTTTCTTTCTAAATGTAGCATATACATTAAAATCTGTACTGTCAGCATTGTAAACTGTTAAAATATCATTAGGTGATGGTTCAGTTGTTAACTTCCAACCAATAAATTCCCAACCATCCTTTGTTGGTGTTGGCGAACCTTTGAATATAGATTCAGCATAGTCATGATAAATCATTTGACTATTATCTACATCTAAGTTATAAGTAACTTCGCTACCCGCGCGCCAAATTGTTTCCCCAGCAAATTGTACTTCATATACAGCTTGATTATCATAATAAATGTCAGTGTCACCACTTATTTGAAATTGGTTTAAATAAAGACTTTTTACATCTTGTTTATCACCAGTATTAGAAGAATTATCTGCTAATGGGAACAATAGAAAAACTGACACTATTAATAGCACAAATAGCGTTATTAAAGATACTTTTTTCTTCATATTTTCCCTCCAATTAGTATTTTTATTAAATTTACCTATTATTAATATGAACTTTGTTTATACCCGATTTCGAAAAAGAATTCTTTAAAACTTTATTTTTAAAAAATATTTTAAAATTTTATTTTGCGGCCAGACTGCTATTTTATAAAAATTGATTTTTTAACTAAAAATAAAAGATGCTGCGGCGGATGCACAGCATATAAAAAATTGATTTCTTATTTTGATTTAAAAATTGCTTTTTTATTATATCTATCATATAAAACATATCCAATGATTCTGTCTTTATAACAAACACTATAATCTGTTGTACAGTAAAATCTATCATTTGATTCAAATACGTATCTTGATTTTCTATCTGATAAAGTCATTATTTTAGTAATTTTAATAGTTTTACGTAATTGATTATTAAATATTAAATTTATAGTCATTTATGTCTTTCCACCTCATTTCCTATATAATATGTATTTTTACATATATTAGATTTTGGGAAATAAGATGTTTTTTATAAGGTTATAAAAAAATGTTACAAAATATTTATTTCATGATAAAAGCTCTAATTTACTCTCATTTTTTATTCTAAAACTCTGTTCTAGAAAAATTGATTTTTCTTAAAATGTCCATAATTACTGTATTTTTGATATTTTTTATTTTTATTTTAAACATGAATCTGATATAAAAATTCTGTTTGATAAACATGATAACATGCATCTGGATACATGTAACCGTATTTAGAAAAATTGATTTTTTAATGCCAAATAGTTATAAACTATTTTTATAATAAAAAGTCTAAAATAAATTTTAAAAATGGCAATTTTATTATTAAATGTTTATATTATTGTTTAATTGTGACTTATAATCGTCAATGTTTTTCACAAATTTTTAAAATAATCTTTGGATGCCAAATAGCTAGTAAAATATGGTTAGTTTTAGTATAATTAATATATAGAAAGGAGACAAATTAATGATGACTAAAATGACAAAACAAATGTCTGATATTATGAAAAACACGAACGATAAACAAAAAATAAGATTATTTTATGAACTTGGTAAGTATATTAAAGAAAATGCTGGCGAAACAGATGATGATGAAATGAATAATCTTTTTGATGATATCGCAAATATTATAAATGACATTGAAAATTTATAAAAAGAAAGGGTAAACAAATGAAATATTATATTGTACCAAAAGAATTAGAAATCGTTATTGACGGCGTGGATAAAGAAGATACTATTTGTAATTTTGCGGTGGCAATGGACACTGATATGAATACTTATTTTGATGTTTTATCAGAAGAAGAATATGAAAAATATAAAGAAGAACATCTGATGTAGCTGTTCATAAAAGATTTGTTATAAAATTTACAAGTCGCAGCAAGAAAACCCCTACTTGAAAATACAAAGGTCTAGTATTCTATAAAGTTTTACATCATCTTCATTAGTATTTAAAAAACCTGTCTTAATTATAAGCGCTTCTTCATTAAGTGAATATTTAGTAAAACTAAGTGGAAGTCTAAATATAGTTCTTTTTTTATCTTCCCATATAATTTCTAAATTTTTAATTAAAGATTTATCAATTTTCATATTTATCCTCCTTCTTTATAAAAATAAGATGATAGTTAAATAAATATTATCTTAGAATTATTTTTATTAAGCACGTATAAAAAGATATAGCAAAGCTAATAAAACTATAAAAATCATAAATGCGAAAATTTTTTTATTACCTGATTGGCTTTTTCTGTGCTTTTCTTCTTTTTTATAATAAATTAAATCTAATTCTTCTTTGTATTCTTTTATCTTTTCACCATTTATATTGTCTGCAATTTCTTTTGCTTCTTCGATAGATTTTCCTTGTGAAATAAGCGATGTTATTAAATTGTTATTCGCTATTTCTAATTGATTAAGCCTGTTTTCTAATTCTTCTTCGTGTTTTTCATTTCTTATTTTTGCACTTGGTTCTAATAATTCATTTAAAAATAATAATTCTAAAAACATATTTATATCCTTTCTTAATATTTTAAAATGTGCAACAGCAAAAATATATAAAATCCCGCTTTCTAAAACGGACAAGTATGTCGGTACTTCGCGTGGCGACCGACTATTTCAACTAATCCAAAATCAATTTTAATACTTACGGTATGAATTAAAATTTTTAAGTTTTTAAAATAATATTTTTGTTTTTTATTTTTTTTACCAGATATCGCAAATACAAGAATTGATTTTTAAAAATAAAAATAATTTAATATATTTTACTGCAGAAGGAATGCATGCATATATAATTTATAAAAATTGATTTTTAGCGTAGTACTATACTGTTATTTTTTAACAATTCATTAGCTTCTCTAAATGATTTGCCTTCGTTTAGAATATCATCAAGAGTCTTTTCTTTTATTATTTCTATATCTATACACTCTTTTTTACAATCTTCTATAAATGAAGGTGATAGGTCATAGGATTTTTTAGTTATATATATTTTTTCTAAATCAAAACAATCACTAAATAAACAATCTGATATTCTGCATTCTGATTCTATTCTTATTTCTTTTAAATCATAACAATCTATAAATGGAAAGTCATTTATATCTTTAACAGACTTAGGTAAAACTATCTTTTCTAATGATTTACATCCCGCAAATGCTCTAGCGTTAATAGTAGTTACTGATTCAGGTATAATTATTTCTTTTAATGCACTACATTCATAAAATACATCAGATTCAATAATTTTTAAATTGTTTGGTAACTTTATCTTTTCAAGTGATGTACAATAAAAAAACGCTCTTGCACCAAGTTTTGTTATTGAATCGGGTAAATATATTTCTTTTAGTAATTTACAATCATAAAATGTTTCATCACCAATATATTTAACAGAAGAAGGTAGTTTTATACTTTTTAATGATTCACATTTTTCAAATGCTCTATTATTAATTCCTTTTATATTATTTGGCAATTCTACACTTTTTAAATTACGACAATGATTGAAAGTGTTTATATGGATTGTATCTTCATCATTAGGTATTTCTACGTCACATCCAGACCCAATTGGACCTATAGATGTAATAAAAGCTTTTTCTTCTAATTTATATTCAAGTTTATAATCTGTTTTCATATTTTATCCTTTTAAATAATAAGTTCACTATTTTCTTTATACATTTTTGATAATTCTTTAAGCGATTTGCCTTCGCTTAATAAATCATCTAATGTTTTAGGTTCTATTATTTTTATTTTATCTTTATATTCATCAACAAACCAAGGCGACAAATCGTAAGATTCTTTTGTTATGTATATATGTTTTAAATTATTACATTTACAAAATAAATCCATTGGCAATTTACATTTTGCATTAATTATTGCTTCTTTTAAATCTGCACAATCTGAAAATACTAAACCATGCGAACATAAATATTCAACAGATTTTGGTACTTCTATTTTTTCTATTCCACAATAATAAAACGCAGACTCGTTAATAGACTTTAATGATGATGGCAACTTTATATTTTTTAAAGAAACACAATCCCAAAATACATCAAAGTCTATTATATTTAAATTATTTGATAATTTTATTTTTTCTAACGAATAACAATGACTGAATGCACCTTTTCTTAATTCTGTTACTGAGTCAGGTAAGACTATTTCTTTTAATGATTCACAATAACTAAAAGTATTTGGACTAATTTCTGTAACCTGATTAGGTATATTTATTTTTTCAAGTGATTCACAAGAAAGAAAAACTTCGCTGCTTATATAATGTATTGATGAAGGCAATAATACTTCTCTTAAATTTCTGCAATTTTCAAAAGCGTTACTAGCTATAACAAATACACCTTTTGGTAGTTCTACTTTTTCTAAATTAGGACAATTAGCAAAAAGTGATGATTGTATATAGTCTACTTTTCTAGGAATTTCAATATCACAACCTGAGCCTTCTGGTCCTATTGATGTTATTAATTCTTTTTCTTTTTCTGTATAATTATTTTTATATTCTAATTTCATGTCTTTATCCTTTTTTTGGCTAATTTCGTATATTAATAGTATGTTTTTTAAATATATACCAAAACAATTTGTATTTTTATATTTAAAACGTTTTAAAATTTTATTTTAAATATTAAAAAATACCATTTTTATGCTTAATTTATTAAAAATTATTATTTTAATTTATACTAAATTTTCGAAAATTGATTTTTAAAGTTTAAAATAAAAGTTATAAAACTGCTGCCGTCGCAGCAGGAATTCGATAAAAATTGATTTTTGTAGGTATTTTACCCGTTTTGATAAAAACGGGCAAGTATGTCGGTATTACGCGCAGCGTCCCGACTAATTTGCTTTTTAAAATATAAAAACTAAAATTAAATATATTTTGCTTTGTTAGAGATAAAAAATTTGAAATTGTTTTTTTAAATATTTATAATCAAACAGCATATATTTTTTAAAAAAAAACTATGGCAGAATACAAAAATAAAAAATTAGTTTGATTGTATTTAAAATTTTATTAAGCACAGACGACTTATATTTTTACAATCGTATGGAGGTGAATTAAAATAAAAAATGATTTTTAAATTACCAGATTGTTTTATTTTTATATTAAAAAAATGCGGCGGGTATCAGTAATCAAAATAATTGATTTTAAACTAAGTTGTTATAAATATTGCCGTAGGCTTAGGCTGACTCTAAATTAGCTCTTTTTGGTAATATATGCTTGCTTCTTAGTGACTAAGTCTTTTGGATTTATTTTATATAAATAAATCAAAAGTCATAAATTTTAGTTGTATAAGAAAAGTAATACTATTATTATAGGAACTTTTAAAAAAGAAAGGATGTAAAAAAATGGAAGAAAAAGAAAAAGATGTATTAAAAATTACAAATCAAATTAAAGAAATACTTCGTGATATTAATGGTGATAATAAAAAATATATTAGTGAATTACCATCGGGTAGGAATAAAGAATTTTTAGTTTTAATGTTTATTAGCCAAAAAATGGAAGAATTGAATTATAATCCTAATCTTCCAGCTTATGCACAATGGGATTTTCTCTGTACTTTTATTGGAAACATGAATACCACACCAACAGCAATAAAAGTTGAATGGGAATTAAATGAAATAGAAATAAAATTATCTACAGAAGACCAAAGAAACCTGCAAAATATTATTGATTCAGCAAATGGTATTGATTTTAAAACGTGGGCGAATAAAAGTTTATATAAAACTTTAAATGATTTACAAAATATAGATACAAGTAAAACATCAAAATATTCATTCTGCGCAGATGATATGATATGTATAGAAAATATGACATCAAGATTTGTAGATATATGTAAAAGAATATCAGAAGGAACAGGAATAAATCACGAAGAAGGTTACAACATTTTATGTTTTGCAGATTTTATGGATAATAATAAAAAATTAAGTTATTTCGAGTTAGAAAATGAAAAAATAGCTATGAGAAAAAAATTTAAAGAAATATTTGTAGAAAAGTTAGTTGAAAATAATATAAAACTTGATAATATAAATATTGATACAGAACAAATACACTAATATATAATATAAAATAAAAAGCATTGAATTTAATCAATGCTTTTTATTTGTAAAAATGTTAGTTTTATTAATTCTCATAATTTATGTATTTTTATATATAGCTATTTTTAGAAAAATAATATAAAATAGTTGTGAACTACCCCGACTTGTAGTCTTACTACTGAAGTCGGGGCTTTTTTATTACTAAAATATTAAAATTAAAAAAGTTATATTCTATTGTATTGTAAAAAATGATTTTTGAAATTATTCTTTTAAATATTGAAAAATAAGCACTTTTGTGCTATAATTATATTTAAAGGAAGGATAGAAAATATGAACGAAAATATTATTTCTGAGCTTAAAGATGCTGGTTTTACATTTTCACAGTTATCACAACTTATTAAAATTACAGAACTTGGAATTAAAGAAAATACTTTTTTAGATTCTTATTATTCAGATAAGCTTGTTTTGATGAATACAGACAAGCTTAAAGAATTTAGAAATATTCTTTTAAATTTAGATAAAAAGATTAATAAAATGGATTTACTTGACTATTTTGTTAAGTACGAAGATTGTGTTGATATTATTAAGAAAAGTCCAAATACTAATAGGGCTTTATTTATACTGTCGCATAGAAATTTTATTAAAAATGATGATGTTGATGTTTTTTATATCGACAATAATAACTATGACGAAGAAACAATTCTTGAAGATTTAAAAATAAACAGAACTGCTGTTAAAAAGTATCTTACAAGCAATGTTTCTAAAAAGCATTCAAATCTATTTAGACTTGGACTTTTAATGAATGTTGATTTAACATCTTATATTGAAAAGTTTTCTTGGCTTGAAGATGGTGATGTTGATAATTTAAAAATTATCGTTGAAAAGGGATATGATGCTGACGGTGCTCTTAAAAAAATGAAGAATACTGAATTAGCTCTTTATATCTTAGAAAAGAAAGCAAAAGGTGTTGATTGTTTGACATATGTAAATAAAAATATGTCAAAAGAAGTAATTGATTATATTTGCGAAAGAATTGAAGTTAATAATTTAGACTTTATTAAGAAAATTAAAACTTTTGATTTGAAGAGTTTAGATGATATTGAACTTCTTGAAAAAATCAATAAGTATGATTATCCAGTTAAACTATGTAAAAATATCGGTGTTAATACTTTACAGTCTATTCTTTATTCATTAGAATCTGGTATTGATTGTGATACAACAACTGATATTATGAATACTTCATTTGTCGGTGCAATTAGGCGTGTTCTTATTGAATGTTATAAGACTAATAATCTTGATTTAGCTAATTTTATTAAAGAATATGAAGACAAATTATTATTTGTTGTACTTAAAAATGAAGATGTTGCTGAAAAATTATTTACATATTCAATTAAAAATAATCTAGATATTATTAACTTATTCATTGAAAAAGATACAAATATATTTGTTGGACAAGATAAATATGAAATAATTGCTAAAAATATTATTGATGGTAAAGTTGATAATGATTTGCTTTTAATGCTAAATAATAATAGTTATGACGCTAATAAGTGTGAACTTATTATAAAAGCAAAAAATGAAGGTTATGATTATAAGCTTTTTACACAGGATTTAAGTTTTTCTGATATGAATGCAATTTTAAATTGCTTACGTCTTGGTTTTAAAATGGAAAAACCTGAAAAGTATGAAACCGAAAAAACAAATTATAATGATGTTACTAAAAAATATTATAGAAAATATAATGATGTCTTAATGGTAGAAACTTTTGATGGTAATTCTAATTTTTATTATTATTAATATAAAAATGCGCCCGATAAAAGGCGCATTTTTTATTTATTATCAAATTGCTTTTCTATTATACTAAGTATTTTCTTATATGTATCTTTTGTAAAATGAATGCCATCAGTTGTATCAAAACCCTCTTCTTTTAAAACACTATTACTGTCAATGACTGTAATTTTTGAATCGAGTCCTCTAATCATTTTTTCATTAAAAGTATCTATATCTTTGTTTTTGATAGAATATCCATTCTTTGTTTCTTTTTCTTCATCAACTGGGTTGATAGTTAAAAAATATATTTTTGCTTTGGTATTTTTTGCAATTTTATTAAATAATTCAATGTATTTATCAACATTTGATAAATCATTTACACCGAAGTTTATTACAATAGCATCTTTTGAAGTTGCTTTTTCAAGTACAGCTTCATAATTATTGTTAAAATATTTATAACCTTCACTAACTTTTGCTGTATATTGGTGTGAAGTACTATCATCAATATAACTCATTCCTACACTTCTTGAATCACCCATTATGAAAAGTGTTTCATAAGTGTTTTTTGATTTTTCTTTGACTTTGATTTCTATTTTCTTATGATTTGTGACTTCAACAGTATTATCTTTAATTGAAGCCGATGCATCAGTAAACATAAGTGGAAGTGATGCTACTACTACAAGTAACATTACTATCATAATTATCAATGCTTTTTTTGATTTTTTCATAATATATTCCTTTTTAAAAACTATTCCCCTAAATACACTATTAATATTTTTAAAATTGCTGGCAGCAGGAAGCGCAATATAAAAATTGATTTTTACAAGTTTTTATCTATTTTGTGTGAATAGATATATCCTATTAAACTAGCAATAAGAAAAATAAAGAAAACAATATCTATATGTATTTTAAAGTATAAAATATAATTTGCTACAAATGTAACTATACTTGCTAAGAAAATCATTTTATATTTAAATTTTATAAGTATAAATCTAAATATATTAATAAGCAAAAATGCCATAGTACCCACATCACCAACTGTTATTAAAAAGTTCATTAGTGCTATGTTATATCTAGTGGAAAGGTCACTGGTGCCTATCCAAGGAGTCGTAAAATTATTTAATGCTACTTCTGTCATATAATTAAAAGTTAGTGCATAAGCAATTATACAAATAATTAAAACTATACCTTCTAAAATTGTTAATAATATTAATGATTTTCTTTTATCTTTCATACTTTTTCCCTTATTTTGATTCAAATCTTGCTTTTTTGCTTGACTTATCGTATAAAATTTTTCCTATAACTTTCTTTTTAGCACAAGTACTATAAAGTGTTGTACAATAATATTTGCCATTTGATTCAAATATGTATCTTAGTTGTTTGTCTGATTGCGTTAATATCTTTGCGTTTTTTATTGTTGTACGCAATCTAGTATTAAATAATAAGTCTAAATCCATTTTATTTTACTCCTTTACAAATTTAATATGCCTTTTTACAAAAATATTTTTAAAAAAAGTAAATTAAAAATAAATTTTTATTAAAATGATGCTGAACAGTTACTGCACAGCAGGATACACCTGTTCTATAAAAATTGATTTTCTTTAAAGGGCATAAATACTGAACTTTTTAAAAAATACTTTTTATATTCAATAGGAATTTTTTATAAAAATCCTGTTTTAACTAAAAATACTTAAGTTGTTACTTTAGCTTAAAAATTGATTTTTAAAAAAGACATAGGTCGACCTGTGCCTGGCAGCGGGAATTCAACAAAAATTGATTTTTAAATTTAACAAACATATTATTTTTATAGATAAGACGAAGTGGAGAATGGTTCTTCATTAAGTTTTGTCGGAAAAGGAGGAAACTATGAAGATTTTATATGTTGCTTTTTGTATCTTTATGATTGTGAAGGTTCGCAATATTTTTGCAGATGCTTTCAAATTAATGAAGAAACAGCGTCTTGAAGAAGAAGACAGAATGTATTGGGAAAATAAATACGATGGTATGTAATTCCCAAGTAAAGAGTCGATTTTAATCGGCTCTTTTTTTGTCTACAGATAAATTTTTAAAAAATTGCATCCAATTAATTTGCACAAAAAGGTGCAAATATAATTGGATAGTTATTTCAATTATTTAATATAAAAAGTAAAATACTGTTTAGATAGGAGTTTAGGTCTAAAATTTTATATAATTTTCATTTTATATCACTTTTAATTTTTTTTGGTGCCTAACTCTAAATGGGCACACAAAAAAATGTAAATGTTTTTTGATTCAAAAAGTGTAAGAATGGCACCTAATTAATTTGCTATGCAAATATAATTAGGTAAATATTTCAAAATTTATATAAGAATATAAAAATATTTAGATAGAATTAGAAAGGTCTAAAATTATTACATGCTTTTATTTCAAATCGCCTTTAATTTCTATGTCTTTAAAAAGGGACATAGAAATATAAAAGCTTCTTAGATTCAATCAATCAAGATTTTCATCAATTTTTATTATTATCACGTCTTCTAAATGTACGTAATAATAAATAAAAATATGATTTTATTTTAAACCATTGTTATTTTTTTGTATTTTAACATGAAACATAAAAGGCTGTAACATTTTTTAAACGAAAAAACAAGAATTCACCCAATTAATTTGCCTCAAACTGGCAAATATAATTAGGTTAATATTTAAAACATTTAATATAATAATTTATTAATCTGCGCTTACTAAAGGTCTAAAAATATATATATATTCTTTCATTTCAATGCCACTTTTAATTTTTTATGCAAACGCATAAAAAATATAAATGCTTTTTAATCTAATAAAGTAAGATTTTAAATCAATTTTTAAAATTAATATACTGGAGCTTCCAGTATAAGAATTTTCAAAAAATATGATTTTTATATTCAATACTTTACATGTCAATAGTTATTTTTATTTTATTCGTGCGGCTTATCGCCGCGTTCCCCATTAATGGGTCTAAAATTATATTATTTCATTTTTAAAATAAAAAAGCATCCAATTAATTTGCTTTTCAACTCTTCGCAAATATAATTGGATTATTAATAAATATTTATATATTTGTTTTTAAAACTATTTTTTTTAACAATAGGGTCTAAAATTTTATATAATCTCTATTTTAATTCGCTGTTAATTTTTTTATGTTCTAACATGAAACATAAAAAACTGTAACGCTTTTTAAACGAAAAAATAAAGTTTACAATCAATTTTTCAATTTATACAAACATACCTAATAAATTAAGAATATATAATTTATTTAAAATACAAAATAATAAAAGATTAATAAAAAGAATAACAATAGTTTATTTCTTTTAAATCTTCTTTTATCTAATAAAACTTAAAATATCTAAAATAAGAAGAACACCCAATTAATTTGCTATGCAAATATAATTGGGCAAACATTTCAAATATATATTTAATAAAGTATAAACAGTACCCAATGGTTAACTGGTCTAAAATTATTACATGTTTTCCATTTCACGCCACTTTTAATTTCTATCTTTTTAACAGGTATAGAAATATAAAAGTTCTCTTACTTTAATAATTAATATATCAAAACCAAAAAAAGAACCGATTAATGAAATCGATTCTTAAAATAAAAAATTTTAATTATACATAATATGGGTTTGGCTTCCCTAAAATTGCAATTAAATCTAAAAACCAGCCAATAAAAAACAACCCACCAGTACAAAGATATATTATACCCATAATAATTTTACCTTCATAAAATTTATGTCCACAAATAGTAAATAAACATAAAAAGAAAGAAATCCACTTATTTTTTGCTCTTCCACCAACAACATTAACAGCAGTTGCAGTAGCAAAAGAAGAAGCTGAATTATTATTGTTAATAACAATTGGCTGTTCACTTTTTTCCATTTTTAATTCCTGGACTTGTTTTCCACAATGAACACAAATTATTACATCATCATCAATTTCTTTACCGCAATGTTTACAATACATTTTATTCCCTCCGTAAAATAAATTTAATTTTATATTATAAAAATGATTTATAAGAATTCTAAAATGCACAAATAAAAAAAAACCTTATTTAAAGGTCTTTTAAACTTTAAAATGTTTGTACAGAAATATTTTATATATTAACTATATTCTTATTTATCTAATTCTTCCAATTCTTTATCTATTTTTTCTTTTTCTTCATCAGAAAGTGGAGTAACAAGTCCAGTTTCATCTACATTTCCAATTGAAAAATATCCACCATTTTCATAATCTTTTGATATTAAAATCATATCAATTTCTCCTTATTTATTAACTAATTTGAAATATTTCATAGCACCAATTAATTCTTTTTCTTCTTCTGATTTAGCCATTGTTTTTAATGTATAAATTTCTTCGTCAGTTAACTGTTTTTTAGCAGAGATTTTTGCTACTACTAACGAAATTATTGTAATAATCATAACTATTAACATTATTAGCATACAAGCACAAATCCAACCCCTATCAAATTCAGTCATTTTCAATTTCCTTTCTTGTTATAAAAATTTTTAATGTAATAATCTAATCTTCCCACATAATAATTTACCTCTTTATTATATTATATATTACCTAATGTTTTATTAAAAGTCAAATATTTCTAGGTTGAATTGCAGAATTTATATCTATTTTATTTTCATTATCCACAATTTCAAATTCGTTATTTAAAATATTTGTTTCTTCTAAACTTTTTTCTTTTAACTTCCTTTTTGATGGTTTTAATTCGTCATTTGGAATAATCTTAAATTCGTCCAATTCATCTTCAATTTCAAAAATGGGCATAAAGTTTTCAACAAAATTATTATCTACTTTTTCTTTTAACTTTATTTTCGATTTTTCTTCATTTTCTTTTAATAGTTTTGATTCGTCTTTATTTGTAGCAGAATCAATTTTTTTAAAAATATTCTCTGATTTTATTTTTTTTATTTCTTCTTTACTTTTTCTTAATTCTTTTTCAATGTCATATTTTTCTATATGTTCTTGTATTAATTTTAATTTAGTTTCTTCTAGTTCTTTTTTGATTTCATCAAATTTATATAATTTTATATTTAAATTTTGTATTTTTTCTTCTAAATCTTCCTTAGTCACTATCATATCTACAAAATAAAATGTTTTAATTAAATTACTTATTATATCTTCTTGATTTCTAAAAGAAAGTGTTTTAAAATCTATATAAAATATTAACGCCATTGAAGCTGGGTCACGTTTTTCTACTTCATCAAAAATTCTATCAGTAGGACACTTAAAATCTAAATTATTTAATCTGTTTTTACCTTCATTCATAGCACGAAGTAATTTCATAATAGATTTTAAATCTTGTTCTTCTATTGGTCTATATTTATAAAGATAAAATGTAAGTGCTGAAAATAAAATTTCTTCACCATTATTTAAGTCGTTAGATTTACAAATATAAACACAAAAATCATATAATTCTTTATCATCTTTTACTGTGTCTTTAAATTTTATTTCATTTTTAATTAATTTTATATATTTTTCTTTAAATTTTGCATTTATATTTTTTTCTTCTTCTGTTGTAAGGTAATCACATTTTTCTATATTAAAATTACTCATTGTTCCACCCTCTACTTTTTAAAATATTTATATTCATAGTATATTTTTTAATGTAAAGGGGGCTGGTAAAATAATAAAAAGACCTTGCATTAACAAGGTCCATTTTTATCTTTTATTGTGTAATAATTAGAAGCCCATCCAGAAATACTACCATAAAACATTGGATTTCTGTTTGTATCGTGTGCGTAGTAAGTTCTTTTATGCCCAATTACACCTTCTCTTATAAGCTCTTGGAAAATGCTATATACATCACCTGTTTTAGCTTTAAATTTATAAGCGTAATCTTCTACAGTAATTTCTTTATTTGTTTCTTTTTCAATAGAATCTAAAATAAGTTTCTTTAATACATCCTTTTTGTATTTTTTGGTACTAATTTTTACTTTATGTTCTATTGTTTGATTCTTTACACTATTTAATTGTCTTTTAAGACGAGAAATTTCTTTATCAAGTTCAGCGATGCGTCCAGCATCTCTTATCAAACCCTTTTTCCAACTGCAAAATGCAATTTCATTTACAAGCTTTTTCATTACTTGCTTTTTCTTGGGACGTCTTTCATAAACTTTTCCGTCTGCTGTATAAATAAGTTTACCTTCTCTAATCATATTACTCACCTTCCTTATATATTATTATAACATAAAAAGCCTTAAAAAACAAGGCTTTCAGGCATTTTTATATAAAAACACATTAGATTAATGGTGCATGAAGGTTTTTAACGTTCTACATTTTTAAAATAATTACCTGCTTCTTTAAAACTTTTACCTATATTTAATAATTCATCAAGCGTTAATTTTCTATCTAATAAAGATTCTATTTCTTCTATTTCGTATCCTTTTTTATTAAATTTTTCTGCTATACTAGAATCTGATTCAATAATAAATCTTTTATCTATTTCTTTTTCAGCTAACTTTAAATTATTTTTTAAATATCCTTTTGTCCCTTTATATATTAACTTTGTTTCTGAATTTAATTTTAATTTGAGTATATTGAATTTTATTGGCAATGTAAATTCTTTAATTTTTTCATTTACTTCAAAAGCACATTCATTTAATTCAATAGGTAAAATTATTTTATTTACAAATAAATCTAAAAAAGGGTCCGAAAATAAATCGTTTCTAATTAATTTAATGTTTTCAGGTATTTCTAATGTTTTGCTTTTAAGCATTTCTTTATCAATATCAACTAAAATATTACCAATAGTTATTAATCCATCTTCTTGAATCGCATATTTTTCGTAAAATGGACTAGACTTTATAAATACACCTGTTTCAAAATATTTTAAATTTGGAAATACCATTTCTTCCATACCACTAGGATAATTACTCCAACCAAAAGCATTTTCATATATTGTTTGAACATTTTTTCCATATATACCAATTAAATTACTTTGCTGTTCTTTAAAACAATCATTTTCTATTGCTATTATATCATCTGGAAGTATTATATAAAAAGGTTCTCTAAAATCTGAATCCATTAATGCAATACTTCTATCTTCTTCTTTATCATAAAAACGTTTTAATGTTGTAGTAAATTCAGATTCTGCATATGTACTATCTATTATTAACTCCTTTTTTATAGAATCTTCAAAATTTATTATTAATTTGTCAGTTTCCGCATCATAAAGTCCAGGCGCTTGCTTAAAGTTCATAATTTGTCACACTTTCTTTTAAATAATTATTAACTTCTTTGAAAGATTTACCCATATTTAATAATTCTTCTAGAGTTAGTTTTTTATTTAGTATAGATTCTATTTTTTTTATTGAAAAATTTAATTTTTCTAGTTCTTCAACTGTATATGGTTCTATTTTTAAATTAGAACATTTTCTTTTTAATTCTGTTATACTTTTATTTGTTATTTTTTTCTAAATATTTTTCACTGCCTTTATATATTAATTCTGTAAACGGAAGAGTACTTAAATTTAATATTTTAAAATCAATTGGCAATACAACTTCTGTGATAGCTCCTGAAATATGAAAGTCACATATATCTAATTTTGTAGGCAAAACAATTCTTGACGCACATCCAAAATAAAATGGATTTGAAAATAAATCATTTTGAATAGCTTTTATATTATTTGGTATGACAAGTGTATCACCTTTAATTTGTTCTCTATCTATATATATTAAATTATCTTTAACCATTATCAATCCATTTTCTTCTTTTTTATATTTATCATAAAATGGACTAGGCATTGGAAAAGCACAAGCTTCAATATATTCTAAGTTCGGTAATTCTATTTCTTCTATATTGTTACAATCTTTAAATGTAAATACATCTATCATTTTAACATTTTTTCCGTATATACCAATTAAATTATTTTGCTGTTGAAAGCAACAATTATCTAATACAGTAATATTATCTGGAAGTATTATATAAAATGGTTTTTTAATTTTTTCACTATCTATTATAATTGAATTATTATTTTCTAAAAGAATTAATTTATTTGATGATAAATGAATGTTATATTTTGACGTTTTAGTACCATCTAATATTAATTCTTTTTTTAATGCATCATTAAAATTTATTATTAATCTATCATTTTTTGCATTATAGATTCCTGGTTTCTGATTAAATTTCATTCTTCCTCCTTTTTTATTATCTTGTGCGGCGCCCTGTGCAAAATAAAAATTGATTTTTTAAAAGACATTTTAAGTTTTTAGTCAGCTGCTGGTACCGTAAAAAAAATTAAAAAATTGATTTTTAAAAATTATAATATGTAATTATAAAAGCACTTTATTTATTGACAAAGTATCTTTAAAATGTTATAATAATTTTACAAACAATACAGTACATCAAAAATGATATGGCAAAATGCCATTATACCTATTGTATGGTGAATGTTATTTGAAGTGTCCTGTATTTATATTTTTGTTTTGTTCGGAAGGTAACTCAGTAGGTTAGAGTTCTGGTCTTATAAACCAGCGGTCGCGGGTTCGAGTCCCGCCCTTCCGACTTTTTTAATGCGTATGATTTTTAAAATTATACGCTTTTTTCTTTAGCGCGATTTACGCGCAGATATGTCGGTATTTCGCGTAGCGTCCCGACGATATTTTACAATTTACATGCAAATGTTTTAAAAAATTAGCTCAGATGCCTTCTACCGTATTTACAAAAATTGATTTTTAAAATATATAAAAAATTTATTTTAAACATTTAGTTACTAAAATATATTTTAGTAAATTTATTTTATCACAGTTATCAAATAGTCACACATTTGAAAAAATTGATTTTTTATTTTTAAAAAGTTTACCGCATATGTGCGGTTTTGTTAGATGCCAAAATAATAAAAATTGAATTTATCCTTCCCCGTATGGGGTATAAAAAATTTAGTTTGTTTCTAAAATATAGCAACATTGCCGTAGGCTCAGGCTGACTTCAAAACAACCTTTTTTACTCATAGTAACTTGCGTCTTAGTGATTAAGTCTTTTGGATTTATTTTTAATAAATAAATCTAAAATCCATATATTTTACTTGTACAGGAAAGTTTCTTTCATCAGAAACACTTTCCTAATTTTTTATCAGTCATTTAGATTCAATCAAAAATACCTGGATTTAAATATTTAAAATAAAAATGATTTTTTATACAGGTTAGATATTTTTCCCTGCACAGCAGGAAGTATTTTAAAAATTGATTTTATCTAACTTTTAATAGAGTTTTTATATTATTTATCTTTCTTCAATTTTATATATTCTAGATATTTCGTGTAATGATTTTCCTTCTTCAAGAAGCTCATCTAATGTTTTATTTATTACAAATTTGCCTTCGTATAAGGATTTAAAATATGGCAATTTAATTAATGTATTTCTATCTATGATGATTTTTTCTATTGTATTATCAAATATTACATCTTTTATTTTTACATCTTTTGGAATCGTTATAGATTTTAATAATAAACACTGTCTAAAAACATTTCGGTCTATTTGTTTTAAGCTCTTGGGCAAAATTACCTTTTTTAAACGAAAACAGTTGTAAAATGCATTTTCGTGTATTCTTTCTACACCTTCTGGTATCACTATCTCTTTTAAAGATTCACAATTTGTAAATGTAAAAGGTCCAATTGCTTTAATATTTGCTTCTAATATAACTTTTTCTAAACTTGTACAATTGTTAAATGTTGCATTTCCTAAATGTATTACATTTTTAGGTACAACTATTTCTTTTAAAGCTTTACAATTTTCAAATGCACGGTCTTCAATTATTAATGGATTAGTAGTTGGCAAAACAATATGTTCTATTACATTATTTGCATAAAAACATTGTGTTTCAATTCTTTTTATACTAGATTCTAATACATATTCTTTTCTATGCATATTTGTATCTGTTACTGCTGTTTTTAAATCTTCTGAATACATTATTCCATTTATTAATTTAAAATCTGACATTGTTTTATTCCTCTTTAAAAATATTTTTATACTTCGAAAAAACTCTAAATCTCTTTTACTCTAAATACTCTCGCTAAAAAAATTGATTTTTTTAAAATTAGCAGCCTCCTGTGCGGCGTAAAATAAAAAATGAAAATTGATTTTTATTTTTCTATATTACAAGTTTTATATATGTTTGATATTTCCCTAAAA
>AUXO018009950.1_pt1 | contig 22028 bp, 16 predicted proteins | sample 768731 | NCBI WGS metagenome assembly AUXO01 (sample SAMN02715735, study PRJNA202380) | gut metagenome | biome: sheep rumen | host: Ovis aries | place: New Zealand: Palmerston North | reverse complement strand
TGGGTGCTGGGTGAGCAGAGAGTCAAGCAGCTGCGCGGGTCTTCCATGCAGGACGTCATCTTCGCGGGGACGCAGGCGCGCAGGCCGCTTGGCTTTGCTTATGTTGCCATCACTCTGGACAACGCGGACAGAGCCCTGCCGATCGATTACAGCGAGGTCACTGTTGCCCGCAGGATCTATCGCAGCGGTGAGAGCGAATACCTGCTCAACGGAACTGTCTGCAGACTGCGGGATGTCAATGAACTCTTTTATGACACCGGCATCGGAAAAGAGGGCTATTCGATCATCGGCCAGGGCCAGATCGACCGGATCTTGTCCGACAAGCCTCAGGACCGTAGAGCCCTTTTTGATGAGGCGGCCGGCATTGTGAAATACAAACACCGCAAGGATCAGACCCTGAAGCGCCTCGAGAGCGAGCGCGACAATCTGACCCGGATCACAGATATCCTGAACGAGCTGGAGAAGCAGATTCCTTCTCTGGAGAAACAGCAGGTGAAGGCCAGGGAGTATCTGAAGAGAAGGGACGCCCTCAAGAGGCTGGATGTCAATGCTTTCCTGATAGAAAACGAAAAGAATGCACGCCAGCTCCAGGAACTGATCGGTCAGGAGGAGACGGCCTCCAGGGATCTGGAGGACGCCCGCGCCAGAAATGAGGCCCTGCGCTCGGCAATCGAAAAGATGCAGGAGGAAAGGCGGGGACTGGAGTCCCGGATTGAGGAGATCCGCAGCCGGATCACAGATGCCAGTATTGTCCGCGGCAGGATCGAGGGCGATATCAAGGTGCTCGAGGAACAGATCCGGGGCGCCAGGCAGCGCTGTTCCCGCCAGGCCGAGCAGGAGAAGATCCTCAGAGCGGATATTGCGGAGCGGGAGACCCAGGACAGGGCAATCTCTCAGCAGATCCGGTCTGCCCGGGAACGGTTTGAAAAGATCAGTTCAGAATATGAGACGGCAAAGGAAGCCGTCGGCACTTCCTCCGGGGATGTGCAGAAGCTGCGCGAAGAACTTGATCAGGCCCGTGAAGGCGTGCTGGAGGAGATGGACCTGCGCGCGAATTATAAGTCCAGACTCGCCAGCCTGAAGACCCTGCAGGCGCAGGAGGAGACGCGCCGCCTGGAGCTTGAGAGAGAACTCTCGGCAGCAACCGATGAGCGGGCCCAGGCAGATGACGCGATCGCCTCCCTGAAAGAGGAATTCCGGGCGGTCGGGACGCAGATCCGGTCGATTCAGGACAGTCAGAAGGAAATCGAGGAACAGATCGCTGCCCACAAGACTTCCCTGGGCGATGCGGATGCCAGGCTGAGAAAAGCGGAATTTTCTTATCACCAGGAAAAGTCAAAACTGGATGCTCTGGCCAATCTGGCGGAGCGCTATGAGGGATTCGGAGGCAGTGTAAAGCGGGTCATGCAGGAACGCGAGAGGGAACCCGGAATTATCGGAACCGTGGCGGACCTGCTCAAGACCGAAAAAAAATATGAGACAGCGATTGAGGTCGCTCTCGGAGGCAGTATCCAGAATATTGTGACAAAGGACGAGGACACAGCCAGGCGAATGATCGAGATCCTCAAGCGCGAAAAGGCGGGCAGGGCAACCTTCCTGCCTCTTTCCGGTATCCGGAAGGGGGGAGGATCCATCGACAGCAGGCTTCTGAATGAGCCGGGGGTGGTCGGAACAGCCGACACCCTGGTCAGGACAGCCGAAGGCTGTCAGCAAGTGGCGGTTTCCCTGCTGGGCGGGACCCTGATCGTGGATTCCTTTGACCACGCGGTGGCCATCACCAGGCGCCCCGGAAGAGGGGTCAGAATGGTCACTCTCGAAGGCGAACTGTTTGCTCCCGGAGGAGCGATCAGCGGAGGCACCTACAAAAATGCCAGCAACCTTCTCGGGAGAAGACGTGAGATGGAGGAACTGGCCGCGAGCACGGAACACTTCAGGCAGGAAGTGGAGCGCCAGGAAAAGGCGATTGAAGATACCAAGGAGAGCAGGAATGTCCTCCGCAGAAAACTTGACGATAACAAACGGGCTTTGCAGGAGAGCTTCATCCGCCAGAATACACTGAGAATACAGATTCAGCAGGAGGAGCAGAAGCTCCGGGAGACTTCCGGAAATGCCGAGAATATGCGGCAGGAGCTCAGGGCACTCAGGGAGAGGATCGACGCGACGGCGGCGGACTATCAGGCCGCGGAGCGGGAACTGGCCGAGAGTGTAAAGAAGGAGGAAGAATTCTCACAGGCAGTGGATTCACTGCAGGAACAGCTGTCTGCCAGAGAGGGGGACGCTGAAGAGGACGCGGCTCTTCTTTCTAAGCTCGAACTCGAGAAGAGCCGTCTGGAACAGGAGCTGAGGTTTCAGCAGCAGAACGCCGGGCGCATCCGGCGTGAACTGGAAGGGTTCAGGACGGAGCTGCAGTCTGTTCTCGATAGCACGGAGAAAGACCGGACCGGGATTGAAGAGAAGACTGCCCGCATCGCAAGCCTGACAGAAGAAGCGCAGGCCTCGGAAGGGACCAGGTCTACCGATGAAGAGGCCCTGCAATCCCTGAGAAAAGAGGCGGAGGCCCTCGAGGAAAAGCAGGAAGAAGCTTCCGTGGAGCGTGAGAATGCCTCCGAAGTGATCGCCGGACTTGATAAGGAGTGCTACAGACTTTCTTCCCGCCGCGAGAGGCTGGAAGAGGCCGTGGAACAGAAGGCGGCCTATATGTGGGAAGAGTATGAACTGACACCCTCCGATGCCCCGGCCTTCCGGGACCAGACCCTCACCGATCTGACCGCGATGAAAAAGGAGATCGCCCAGCTGCGCGCGCAGATCAGGGCGCTCGGCAGCGTGAATGTGGGGGCGATCGAAGAGTACAAGGAGCTGATGGAACGCTATACCTTCCTAAAGGGACAATACGATGATCTGACTGAGGCGGCGGGAACGCTGGAGAAGATCGTCGCCGAACTGGACGATGCGATGAGAAAACAGTTCCGTGAGCAGTTTGCGGATATCCAGAAGGCTTTTGACAAGGTTTTCGCCGAGCTGTTCGGCGGCGGAGGCGGCAGACTGGAGCTTATGGAGGATGTGGACATCCTTGAAGCCGGCGTGCGCGTGATTGCCCAGCCCCCCGGCAAAAAGCTGCAGAATATGATGCAGCTGTCCGGCGGAGAGAAGGCACTCACTGCGATCGCCCTGCTTTTCGCGATCCAGAGCCTCAAGCCCTCGCCTTTCTGTCTTCTGGATGAGATTGAGGCTGCTCTCGATGAGAGCAACGTGGGCAGATTTGCCCAGTATCTTCATAATCTGACTGCGGGGACACAGTTTATTGTCATCACCCACCGCCGCGGCACGATGGAGCAGGCGGACAGGCTTTACGGAATCACAATGCAGGAGAAGGGTGTCTCCACAATGGTCAGCGTCGATCTGATGGATGAAGGAGATCTCTCGGATTGAGACCGGACCCTCAGGCTGTTTAAAGAATCTGATCGGGACCGGATTCCGGGGCCGCTTAAATAAGGAGAATTGTATGGGATTTTTTGACAAACTCAAAGAAGGCCTGAAAAAGACCAGGGCCAATTTCACCGACAGCATGGACCAGATCTTCAACAGCTACGAGAAGGTGGATGAAGATTTCTACGAGGAACTTGAAGAGACGATGATCATGGGAGATATCGGTGTGAGGACCACCCAGGATCTGCTGGATCATCTTCGTGAGGAAGTCAGAGCGGAGCGCATCAAATATGCCGCCGACTGCCGGCAGGAGCTGATCCTGGGAATCCGAAACCGGATGAAGCAGGGCAAGGATGCCTATGACTTCGAAAACGGTCCCGCTGTTGTGCTCGTGATCGGAGTCAACGGTGTGGGCAAGACCACTTCGATCGGCAAGCTGGCCGCCAACTATAAAAGACAGGGCAAGCGTGTCCTGATCGCCTCCGCGGACACTTTCCGCGCCGCCGCCAATGAGCAGCTGACTGAGTGGGCAAGACGGGCGGGAGTGGACATCATAGGGGGAGCGGAAGGGTCCGACCCCGCCAGCGTGGTCTATGACGCGGTTCAGGCGGCCAAGGCGAGAAAGATCGATATCCTTCTCTGCGACACGGCGGGCCGTCTGCACAACAAAAAGAACCTGATGAAAGAACTGGCCAAGATTGACCGCATCATCACCAGAGAGTTCCCCGAGGCCTATCGTGAGAACTGGGTCGTCCTTGACGCGGCCACCGGTCAGAACGCGGTGAACCAGGCCAGGGAGTTTGCCTCCGTGACCAATCTGACAGGAATCGTCCTGACCAAGATGGACGGGACGGCAAAGGGCGGCATCGCGATCGCGGTGCAGTCCGAAGTCGGCGTGCCGGTCAAATTCATCGGTGTAGGAGAGAAGATCGAAGATCTGCAGCGCTTCAATCCCGATGAGTATGTTGACGCTCTGTTCTATTGATCCCGGTACGTGAAACGATTTTTGACAAATTCAAGACTCGCTCGCTGGTCTTGCGCGCCGGATTCGGGTTGACATATCTTGCTTTTTAAAGACATGTCAACATCTTCCATCCCGCATCCGTGCTGCTTTGACCGTATACCGGCTGCGGCATTAAGTCAGGGAATCGAAGCAGGGGCAGGCCGACGGCGGCTGTCATTGAAAGAAGAGGTTTTTGAGCAAATGAAAATGGAAACGGAACAGACGAGGGATGTGAACGGGGAAGCCCTTTCTTTGAAAAAGTTTGAAGCCGCCTGTGAGGCGGTCGGCAGAGTGACTCTGGATACCAAGCTTATTTTTTCGGATTATTTCAGCGAGAGGACCGGAGGAAAAGTATATCTCAAACCGGAAAACATGCAGAGGACCGGCGCCTACAAGGTGCGGGGGGCCTATTACAAGATCAGCACGCTTTCCGATGAGGAGAGGGAGAGGGGGCTGATCACGGCATCCGCCGGCAACCACGCCCAGGGTGTCGCATACGCGGCCAGGGAGTGCGGAGCCAAAGCGGTCATCGTCATGCCCACGACTACTCCCCTGATCAAGGTCAACCGGACCAAGGCCCTGGGCGCCGAGGTTGTCCTGCACGGGGATGTCTACGACGACGCCGCCGCCCATGCGGCGAAGCTGGCTCAGGAGAACGGCTACACATTTATCCATCCCTTCGACGATCCCGATGTGGCAACGGGACAGGGGACGATTGCCATGGAGATCATCAAGGATCTTCCTCTGGTGGATATCATCCTGGTGCCTGTAGGGGGAGGAGGTCTGGCCACCGGTGTGTCCACACTGGCCAAGCTTCTCAAGCCTAATATTAAAGTCATCGGAGTCGAGCCTGAGGGGGCCGCCTGCCTCAAGGCCTCTTTTGAAGCCGGGGAGGTTGTCACCCTTCCCAGTGTCAACACGATCGCGGACGGCACTGCCGTCAAGACTCCCGGCAGCCGTATTTTTCCTTATCTGCAGAAGAACCTGGATGAGATCGTTACGATTCCGGACGAGGAACTGGTCACTGCTTTCCTGGATATGGTCGAAAATCACAAGATGATCGTGGAGAACTCCGGTCTTCTCTCAGTCGCAGCGTTGCGTCACATTGACTGCGTGGACAAAAAGGTCGTCAGCGTCCTGAGCGGAGGCAATATGGATGTCATCACTATGTCTTCTGTCGTCCAGCAGGGCCTGATCCTCCGCGACCGCATTTTCACTGTCTCCGTCCTTCTGCCGGACAAGCCGGGTGAACTTCACCGGGTCTCCGGAGTGATTGCCGCCGCCAACGGAAATGTCATCAAGCTGGAGCACAACCAGTTTGTTTCCATCAACCGCAATGCCGCGGTGGAATTGAGGATCACACTGGAAGCCTTTGGAACGGAACACAAGAACGAGATCATCTCCGTCCTGCAGAAAAACGGGTTCAAACCCCGCTTTGTCAGGACCCGCAGCTGATCCCCGCCGTTTTGCTTCCGCTATACAGGCGGTTCCGGCAGCAGCAGACAGCTCCGCGCCGGGAAAATGAACGAGGAGCGGGAACTTGCGAAAAACAGGAACGCTGTCTGTCCGACAGCCTTTTCAGGAAATGAGGGACAATGGACCGAAAGAATAATAAAAAGGATGAGACATCCAATCCCAACAGAGTCCGCACTGCATATCTGTGGAATATCATCTTCCTGAGCGCTTTGACGATCCTGTCGCTCGTGTTCGCCTTGTTTGTCTTTTTCAGACTGCGGACCAGAGGGACTGACGGTCTCAGAAAGATGTATTCCGATGCCCAGATTCGTAAAATCAGGGAAGATGCGGCAGAGAGAGAACGACAGGTAATGCTGGCCAAAATGCAGAACGCTCTTGAGTCCGGCAAGGGAACTACGCTCATGCTGCGCGAGGCCTTCACTGACCGGATCATAGTTGTGAGCGAGGGAAAATATTATTTTTATCCCGTCGATGAAAATGTCGAAAAAAATCCTATTCCTTCCGGGATGATCAGCTGCGAGGACGGAAAGACAGTGGAGTACAGCGGCACTTATCCCGAAATGGCTTTTCTTTACGGCGCTCTGATCTCCGATGACAACGGAAGGATTGACTGGGGCAGACTGGCGGCGAGCGACATCTCGGAGGTCACGATCCGGGCCGGCACGCTCAAGTCAAAGAAGTTTTCCGCGGACGGACAATTTGAGAGAAACTGCAGGAAGGCGGGGGAAAACAACATTCCTGTTATGATCTGTGTCGAAGTGGAGGACCCCTCGGGGCAGGATGTCATTGCCGAAACAGCTGACAGAATTGAAAAAATGGCCGCTGAAAACGGACTATCGGCTGTGGCGGGATCTGTATCCGGGGACTCCGGAACGGCGGACTCCGCAGCCTCGGATTCGTCAGGGAAAACCGCAGCGGAAGAGAAACCGGGTGCTTCCCGGGTTGGGACAGACGGAGAACCTGCCGCCCCGGAAGACTCAAAACCGACTGTGGTCCTGAGGATCCGCAATGTGGAGAAGCTGGCTGAAAATGAGAAGGACCGCGGAAAGTGGACGGAAACGGTGAGTTCTCTCTGCGGGGAGCTGGAGGCAAGAGGATTCCGGGTTATGGTCGGCGGCAGTATTCAGACTTTCGCCGCCCAGATTGATATTTCCGAGATCGCCGGATATGACAGATGGCTGGTCGACCACGAGATGTCTGTCTCCTTCCCCTATAGCATTTCCTGCTGGGAATATACCCGGGACGGACGGCTGGGAGGAGTTCCCGGAGAATCGCTTCTCTACGCGAAATTCCTGATCGGGGAACAATAGAAATGGGCTGCGCGCAGGCCGTCGGTACGTCCGCGGCCGGATACACACAGTGAAGCTGAAAAGGACATGAATAAACGAAGAGAAGGCGGCCGCAAATGCTCGATCGGATCCGGCATTTGCTGCCGCTTTCTCTGTTACTTCCATCATGCCTGTCTGCGGGTGTCAGAAATCGGCAGCAAAGATTTACAGTGACCTCTCAAAAAAACCTCAGAAGAAAGACCTCAAAAGAAAAACCTCAAAAGAAAAACCTCAAAAGAAAAACCTCAGCAGGAAAAGCTCAAAAAGAGCCTCAAAAGAAAAGGCCTCATAAGAAAAGCTGAAGAAAATGGCTGAAGAAAATGAAATTTGTCAAGAAAATTTGCTTGACAATCATATAGACGCTGAGTAAAATAGCACAGGTATGGAAAAAATAGTAGAACAGGGACTCCTGTACGATTTCTACGGGCAGCTCCTTACACCGCATCAGCAGAAGATATACGAGCATGCTGTTTATGACAATCTGTCTCTCAATGAGATCGCGGAACAGGAGGGGATCAGCCGCCAGGCGGTACATGATCTGATCCGGAGGGCGACCGACCTCATGCGTGGATACGAGACCAAACTCGGCATGATCGGGAGATTCCGCAGCCTCAGGGAGGCCGCGGGACAGCTTTGCGAGGCTGCCGACACGGCTCAGACCCGTGAAGAGCTGGCGCAGAGTGTCCGGGAGATTGCCGGCAGGATCAGAGAGAGCCTGAGCTGATCCGGACATTGGTCCGGATCCCTATGCAGGGGTTCAACCGATTCCTATGCAGGGGTTCAACCGATCCCTATGCAGGGGTTCAAAGAGAAAGGAACAGAGTGAATGGCATTTGAGAGTCTGACTGAAAAACTGAATCAGGTGTTCCGTAGTCTCAGCGGCAAGGGACGTCTGACGGAGGCGGACGTCAGGTCGGCTATGAGAGAGGTCAAGATGGCCCTGCTCGAGGCCGATGTCAATTTCAAAGTCGTAAAGAACTTTGTCTCCTCCGTACAGGAACGCGCCATCGGCGCGGATGTCATGAGCGGACTGAATCCTGCCCAGATGGTCGTCAAGATCGTCAATGAGGAGATGACCAGCCTCATGGGCTCGGAAATGACTGAGATTCCGCTGCAGCCCGGCGGAAGCCCGACAGTGATCATGATGGCAGGCCTCCAGGGCGCAGGTAAAACGACCACAGCCGCCAAGCTGGCCGGGAAGTTCAAATCCAAAGGACGCAAGCCCCTCCTGGTGGCGCTTGACATCTACAGGCCCGCGGCTATTAAGCAGCTGCAGGTCAACGGCGAGAAACAGGGAGTGGATGTTTTTGCCCTCGAAGATGGACAAAAGCCCGCCCGAATCGCCGAAGCCGCCATGCGCTATGCCCGCGAAAAGGGAGAAAACGTCATTATCCTGGATACCGCAGGACGTCTGCAGATCGATGAGGCTATGATGGAGGAACTCTCCGAGATCAAGGACAGCGTCACTGTACATGAGACGGTCCTGGTCGTGGACGCCATGACCGGTCAGGAAGCGGTCAACGTAGCGAAGACCTTTGACGAGAAGGTCGGCGTAGACGGTGTGATCCTTACCAAGATGGACGGCGACACCCGGGGCGGCGCGGCGCTCTCCATCAAAGCAGTCACCGGAAAGCCCATCCTCTACATAGGTATGGGAGAAAAGCTCTCCGACCTGGAGCAGTTTTACCCCGACAGAATGGCCAGCCGTATCCTCGGCATGGGTGATGTCCTCACTCTGATCGACAAGGCGCAGGAAGCGCTTGACAAGGAGGACGAGGAAAAGACCCGCGACATGGCGGGGCGCGTCCGCAAGGGAAAGTTCGATTTCAACGACTATCTCGAGAGTATGAAGCAGATGCGCAAGATGGGCGGCATGTCCAGCATCCTATCCATGCTTCCCGGACTTGGCATGAGCCGTGACATGATCGAGGGGGCGGTTGACGAGAAACAGCTCAAGCAGACAGAAGCCATCATTCTCAGCATGACTCCCCAGGAACGATCCAATCCCAAGATTCTGACACCTCAGCGCAAATACAGGATCGCGAAGGGCTCCGGCTGTGATATCGCCACGGTGAACCGTTTCATCAAGCAGTTTACCCAGATGCAGAAAATGATGAAACAGGTCGGCGGCATGAGCGGCAGAAAACGGGGCAGGAATCCGCTTTCCGGAATGTTCGGCGGAATGGGAGGCAGACGGGGAGGATTCCCCTTCTGACCGCGGACCGCACGGATGACCCCCTATTACTTATTTTGAGATATACGGGCAGGACCGGTCGGGACAAAACCCGTATATATATAAATCATTTAAACAGAAAAAAGCATCAGCATACTGCCGGGGGAAACGGCATGTGCAAAGAGGAGGAAAAACAATGGCAGTGAAAATCAGACTTACAAGAATCGGTGAAAAGAAAGTGCCCCTTTACAGGATCGTGGTGGCAGATGCTTCTACCCCCAGGGATGGCAGAGCAATCGACACAATCGGCCATTACAACCCCAATACAGATCCCGGCACTGTCGAAATCGATGTGGAAGCCGCCAAAAAGTGGCTCGGCAATGGCGCACAGCCTACGACTGTGGTCAAAAAACTGTTCAAACAGGCAGGTATCAAATAATTCATACCTGATGACCGGAAGGATTGTCTATGAAAGAATTAGTTGAAGTGATCGCGAAGGCTCTTGTCGATAATCCCGACGAAGTCGTCGTGACCGAGAAAAAAGAAGGCAGGAACATCCGGGTACAGCTGCATGTGGCGCCTTCAGACATGGGGAAAGTGATCGGTCGGCAGGGGAGAATCGCCAGGGCGATCCGATCTGTCGTTAAGGCCGCCTCATCCCAGGAAGACTATAGGATCGATGTAGATATCGATTGAGACAGGCTGAAACAAAACGGCGGCGGAAACGCCGCTTTTTGTTTCCTTATGAGGTATATCGCTAAGAGTGCGCGGTGCGGGGGCGGACGGACGTCCGGATCCCTGTCAGGAGGAAAAATATTGACTGAACGTTTCCAGGTTGGAGTGATCACAGGAACACACGGACTCAGAGGAGAAGTGAAAGTCTTCCCCACCACGGAAGATCCCGCCCGATTTCTGGATCTGGATGAGGTGATTCTCGCCGCTCCGAAAGGCGAGAGGCGGCTGGCGATCCGCAGTGTGAAATTTTTCAAGAAATTTGTCATACTCGGTTTCGAAGGCCTGAACCGCATCGAGGATGTGGAGCGCCTGCGCGGAATTCCTCTTGTGATCGACCGCAAAGATGCCCTTCCTCTCGGATACGCCGAGTATTACGTGGCGGATATCATCGGTCTTTCTGTCCGGACTGAGGACGGAAGGGAAATCGGTAAGCTCCGTGAGGTCATCGAGACCGGATCCAATGATGTCTATGCGGTCGCCAGAGAAGGGAAAAAGGATCTTCTTCTTCCGGCCATCGCAGACTGCATTCTGGATGTCAGACCCGATGAGGGATATATGACAGTCTACGTTATGCCCGGGCTGGAAGATTTGTAAAGACAGAATACGGGAGAGTATTTGCGGATGATTTTTCATGTACTCACGCTGTTTCCCGATATGGTCAGGACAGCGCTTGACAGCAGTGTTCTGGGAAGAGCTGCCCGCAAGGGCCTGCTCCAGATTAATGCTGTGAATATCCGGGATTTCTCCGGCAATATACATAACAGTGTCGATGACTATACATACGGCGGCGGAGCAGGGATGCTGATGCAGGCACAGCCTGTCTATGACTGCTGCTGCTCTGTACAGGCGGGGATTCTTGAAAGACAGAAAAAGCCCGCAAGGGTCCTGTATATGTCGCCGCAGGGAAGAACCTTTGATCAGGATATGGCAAAGGAACTGGCCCTGGAAGAGGAACTGATCCTGCTCTGCGGCCACTACGAGGGAATTGATGCCCGTGCTCTGACGGCGGTCAGGGCGGAAGAAGTATCAATCGGTGATTTTGTCCTGACGGGAGGAGAACTTCCCGCTATGGTGATCATTGACGCGGTGTCACGTATGATCCCGGGCGTCCTGGGCAATCAGGAATCCGCGGATACGGATTCCTTTATGAACGGTCTTCTGGAGTATCCCCAGTACAGCAGGCCGGCAGTCTGGGACGGAATGGAAGTGCCGCCTGTGCTTTTGTCCGGAGATCACGCAAAGGTGGACATCTGGCGTTTCGAGCAGTCTCTCGCTATCACGAAAGAACGAAGACCGGACCTCTATGAAAAATTTGTTCGGGACAATCCCGGGCTGATGGAAGAGCGCCGCAAAAGAATTGAGAGGGAAAGACGCATTGAGGAACGCCGCAGGAGAAAAGAGAGACAGGCAGAGAATGGCAAAAAGGAAGATAACAGCAATGATCACATTGCTGATCCTTCTGATGACCATACTCCTCATTGACGGATGCCGCAGAAGAGAAGACGACTCCGACACTGAGACGGCGGAGGTAACTACCGAAACAACCGGGACATCCGACACATCCGATACGTCCGGAACATTTGAGAAGAGCTATGGTGTTTTTATCGGAGTGGATGAATATTCTTTTCATATAGAAGATTTTGACGGATATGACCTGGTGATCATAGACGCCCAGGAACTCAGAGAAGAGCAGCTCAGACAGCTGCATGCCTCGGGCCACACGGTCTACTCCTATCTGAATGTGGGATCTCTGGAAAAGAGCAGGGATTATTATCAGGATCTGAAGCACCTGTGCCTGGACAGATATGACAACTGGCCGGACGAGTATTGGGTAAATGTGACGGACGATCTCTGGGCAGAAGTCGCAGGGAAGATTCTGCCCGCTATGATCAAGGAACACGATCCGGACATAGACGGCCTTTTCCTGGACAATCTGGATGTGTATGCCCATCTGCAGGAAGAAAAGAAATATGAGTCGATCGCGAAGAACGCCTACGACTCCCTGGCGGCAATTCTCGAAGCCTATCGGGACCAGGGGCTGCCCGTCATTGTCAACGGGGCGGATGAATTCGTCACCAGACTCATCGATGAAAACAGACAGGATCTGATCCGCGGCGTGAATCAGGAGACTGTGTTCACCAGGATCATCAATTACAACCGCGACTGGTTCGGCGCCGCCGGGAAAGAGCAAAAGCAGTTTTATACAGCTTATCTGGAGCGATGCAGCGGGGCGGGACTCGATGTTTTTCTCGTGGAATATACAAAGGACGAAAAACTGGCAAAAGAAATCAGGGACTATTGCACTGAAAACGGCTATCGCTTTTATATCTCCGAGCACGTGAATCTCAACCCTTCCGAATAGCAAGAGGCAGTCTTTTTGTATCCCGGCTGGTACGGGCAGTGTCCGACGGGAATGATCCGGCCTCTGCAATGAATGCCACTTTGTGAAGTGGTGTCTTCACCGCTTATTTATATATTCTTATTTTACAGGACAATATTTATGAATACGATCCTTTTGACAGGAAATACGCGTCTCTTTCCGGCTGATGCGCTCTCATATTTCAACACAGCGCAAAGTGTTTTTGTCGCGGACAGAAGCAGGGAAGGGGATAAAGCAAAAGCTCCTGATAATATCCGTTTCTTTTCTGTAAATTCTTCAGACAGTGACTTTACCAAGATTTTCGAGGCCGGAAGAATCAGTGCCGTCTGGTATATCAGCCGCTGCACGGACGGCGGTAAGACCGTCGATGAGACAGACAGGATCGAGGCGGTCCTGCAGTGCTGCGCCAGATATGGAGTCAGGCGGATGATCGTTGTCACGGAGCTGACGGATCCTGTGGACTACAGACACTTGATCGGAAAGTGGTCCCGGCCTGAAAACGGAATGCAGAGCGTCGGGCTGTCTGTCGTCTGCGTCCCCCTGATGTCCGGTACAGACGCAAAAAGAAGCCGTCTGGGCCATATCTTCAGGGTGATGAAGAAAAAGAAGACCCTCTTCTTAAGGGGAGAGGCCGGTTCACCGGTTGCGATCCTGACTTTGCGGGAACTCTGCTCTCTTCTCCTGCGCATGACATCAGAAACCTGGTTCAGACCAGGAGTCTATTCCGCTACCGGAAATGTGACTTCTCTTGAGAACCTGAGGGAAGTACTGATGTCCTGCAGGCCTGACGGACAGATTGAATTCACCGGGCCGGAGAGCGGCAGGAACTCAGGAGAACTGCGCTCTTCCGCGGCTGTCAGACTTCCTTCGCTCGAAAAGAGCGGTCTGGACGGTCGTCTCGAGGAAATGTACAGTCTGCCGGTCATGATTGACTGGAAAGAGGATATTACCCTGCAGTACAGCAGAATGGTGGATGAATCCACGGAAGCACTTCCTTTTAAAGAGAAGGTCTCCGCCTATCTGGGCAGGTTCGGCTGGTTCGCCACAACGATTCTGGATCTGGTGATCATGTTTGTGATCGCCGAGTTTCTGGCAAGGATCACTTCAGACTCGGTCTATTTTAAGATCGTGGATGTCCGCCTGCTCTATGTTGTGCTGATGGGAATGATGCACGGGCTCGCAGCGGGAACGACCGCGGCGGTCCTGGAATGTGTGATGCTGGTGATCCGCTACAGTGAGATCGGCATTTCCGGGCTTCTTCTTTTCTATAATGTCGAAAACTGGATCCCTTTCGTCTATTACCTGACGACGGGGGTGATCTGCGGCTATACACATCGCAAGAATCAGCAGAAGATGAGATTTGTGTCAGCGGAAAATGAGCTGATCAGAAATAAATATCTCTTCCTGAATGATGCCTACCGCACCAGTGTCAGAGACAAGAACGAACTGAGGGCGCAGGTACTCAGCGAGGACGAGAGCTACAGAAAACTGTATGAAGCTGTCCGCAGCATGTCTCAGCGTACACCGGAAGCCGTGTGTGTGGAGGCAGTCCAGGTGCTCAGGAAGCTTCTCGAGAACGGGACAGTCTGTATCTACCAGGTTGACAAGAGGGGAGAAAGAGCTCAGCTGCTGTCCTGCTGCCGCGAAAACGCGACCAGGAACCAGATCAGGATCGCCGATTTTCCTGAGATGATAAAGGCCCTGGAAAAGGGCGGGACCTGGAGAAATACCGGATTTCTGGAGGGCGCGCCGATGTATGCGGAGCTGGTCTCCTTCGACAGATTTCTTGAGGAAAAAAACAATGTTTCCAACCGGATCACCCTGCTGGTGACTGTGGAACAGGCTGCACCGGAACAGCTCAGTCTCTGGTATATCAATCATTTTTCCATCCTTTGCGGTCTGCTGCAGGAGGCGCTGGAAAATGCCTCCCTGCGTGAAAGGGTATACAAATGATAATCTTATTGATGATCATACACCTGGCAGCAGCCCTGCTCTTATTTCTGGGCTGGCTGAACGGTGTCATCCATATCAGCCCCGCTCTATTGCCGGCAAATTTTCTTCTTCCCCTCTGGGGGCCTCTCTGCGTGATCGTATATGAACTGCACTTTCGCGGAGGAGAAAAAGCGGACCAGGAGGCGGAGAGCATCAGGTTCGGAATTACAGATGAAGTCTATAGAAATGTGCGCATGGACAAGGGCGGCGTCGAGGATGTTCTGCCTATTGAGGATGTGCTTGTGAGCGGATCTCCCAGACAGCGGAGAAGTCTGCTCCTTTCTGTTCTTCATTCCGGCCCCCGGGATTTTGTCAGATCCCTGCGGATCGCGGGCGTCAACGATGATACGGAAGTTGTTCACTATGCTGTAACAGCGCTCGTGGAGATTCGCAGTGAATATACCCAGCGGATCGCTGAGATGGAAAAAAAGCTCTCGGCCTGCCCCGGTGACCCCAGAATCCTTCTTGCCTATGCCGATCTGGATGAAGAATATCTCAAGAGCGGCATTCCCGAAGAGTCGGAAAAAACGGAGCTGATCGCTGACTGCAGAAATAAGCTGGAGAAATGCCTGGGTGCGGTCTCATGGGAACTGAGGGCGGCGGGAAACTCCGGCGCCGTGAGCAACTCCGGAGACAGAACCGCGATCATGAAACGTCTGGCGGAAATTTGTCTGCTTCAGGGGGACAATGATTCCGCGGAATATTACACAGGGATACTGCAGGAAGAGAATCCTTATGACGGAGAATGCTGTCTTCTTCGGGTCAGGGCAAAAGCCCTTGCCCGGGACGGAGGTGCAATCAAAGAGATTCTCAGCGAGGCGGACGACCGGAACGTGTACTTTTCTCCGGAACAGAGAAAACAGATCGAGTTCTGGTCTGCTGTTTCCTGAACACCGCCGCGGAACATGCCGCGGACCTTGCCGGGTGAGGTCTGACCCGGGCGGAAAACCCGCAGCTGATTCTTGAATGCAGACAGCCGGCCGTCAGGCCAGGGGGCATCCATTGGAGAGAAACAGGAAAAGAGACAGGAAGCCGCGGTTTTTACAGCTGCTTCAGATTCTGATCATTTATATACTTATGTTTGCCGTCGTACTGTCGGTGGGAAGAAATGTTCTTTACAGTGTAGGCAATAACACGGTGAGCATCCTTGAATCGTCGGATTTTACCGGACCGGTTGTGCCCGAGAAAGCGGGAACCCTCCTGGTCTGGGAAAAAAAGGACGGCACCGGAGCAGAAGGCCGCAGAGAGATGAAAGCGATCCTTACCCAGATGAGGATCCCTTATACAGAAATTGCTGCAGAAGATTTTTCGGAAGCTGACCTCTCAGGCAAGGAGATCGTCGTCTTAGCTGCGACAAATCTCAATGCCCTGGGCGGCAGGCTGACAAAGCTGCTGAACTGGGTGGCAAAAGGGCATTCCCTTCTTTTTTTGTATCCTCCCTTTAATGAGGCGGCTTTCGTATCGATCGCAGGAAAGCTGGGAATTACCGGAATCGGAAATGAACTCGTCAAGGTCGAGGGAATCCATTTTTCCAGACAATTTATGCCGGGAGCTCAAAGAGACTTCCCGATCATGGATGCCTACAGGTCATCCCTGAATGTCACTCTTGACGATGAGTGCGAGGTGTTTATACAGGCGCAGGGGGAATCGGAGACTCCCCTGCTCTGGAGACGTGCCCTCGGAAACGGGAGGATTGTCTTTGACAACCTCAGCTTCCTGGAAAAAGCATACAGAGGCTTCCACTGCGCAGCTTATTCGCTGCTGCGGGACAATTGTATATGGCCGGTCATCAACGGTTCCACGTTTTATATCGACGATTTTCCTTCTCCCGTACCGGAGGGTGACAGCCAGTTCATCCAGAAAGATTACGGGATGGACATCAAAGATTTCTATACTCATCACTGGTGGAAAGATGTCTATAATCTCTCCAAAAAATATAACATCCGTTACACCGGCCTGGTCATAGAGGATTACTCTGCCCAGGTGAGCGGCACCTTCCCCAGGAACAAGGACATCACCCGTTTCCAGTATTTCGGAAACATGCTCCTGCGGGAGGGAGGAGAACTGGGATATCACGGCTACAATCACATGCCGCTTGTCCCGGAGAGCTTTGACTACATCGGACAGTATGACTCCTATCGTCAGTGGGAGAGCATCCAGGCCATGAAGGATTCCCTGATCGAACTCAGGAATTTCTGCCAGTCGGTATTCCCGAATGAGGAATTCCATGTGTATGTCCCGCCTTCAAACATCATTTCTCCGGAGGGACGAAAGCTTCTGGCTGAGGATTTCCCCGAGATCAGAGCGATTGCCAGCCTCTATCTGCCCGATGACAACGATGTCTCTTATGACCAGGAGTTCACAGTCACAGAGGACGGAATGGTTCAGACCCCTCGCATCATCTCAGGATATGTCCTGGATGATTACATGCGGGCAGCGGCCATGAGCGAACTCTATTTTCACTGTGTCAACACACATTTCCAGCATCCTGACGATGTCCTCGATACCGACAGAGGCGCGGCTCTGGGATGGGAGGAACTGTTCGCACGGCTGACGGATTATGTGGAATGGCTGCATGCCTCTATTCCCCAGCTCAGAAACCTGACCGGCAGTGAACTGACAGGCGCTGTCCAGCGTTACGATGCCCTCAGGATCAGGCGCGAGGACACGAATACAGGCATTCATCTGAGCCTTGGCGGCTTTTGCGACGAGGCCTGGTTCTATCTGAGAATCAACAAGGGTAGACCCGGAAGGGTGAGCGGCGGCACGATCAGCCAGGTGGCCGATGGTCTCTATCTGGTGAAGGCAGCCACCCCGGACCTGAAGATCGAAATCAATAAATAAGCAGATAAGAAGTTCTTATGACGAAAGGCTGATATGAGAATTTGCGTGATTCTGGAAGGATGCTACCCTTATGTGACCGGCGGTGTTTCTTCCTGGATGCATCAGTATATACAGGCGATGCCCCAGCATGAGTTTGTGGTCTGGGCGATCAATGCGGATCCTTCCCAGAACGGAAAATTCCGCTACCAGCTTCCCGACAATGTCGTTGAAGTGCGGGAGGTTTCTCTGATCAGCCAGGCGTCCCGCAGAGACCGCAGGCATGATCTGAAATTCAGTGATGCGGAACTGGGGGCTATGCGTGAGCTTGTCGAGTGCGGAAAACCCGACTGGGACATTCTTTTCCGGATTTTTCAGGAGAAAAAGGTTTCACCGGCGGAATTCCTCTCCAGTGAATATTTTCTGGATATTCTGACCGAAATCTGCCGCCAGAAGTATACATACACGGCGTTCTCGGATTACTTTCACACGATTCGTTCCATGCTGTTCCCTCTTCTCTATGTGATGTGCTCCGATGTTCCTGAGGCGGATGTCTACCACACGATCGCTACAGGCTACGCCGGGGTGCTGGCCAGACTGGGCGGCTGGAAATACAATGTCCCTTTTATTCTCACGGAACATGGAATCTATACCAGGGAGAGAGAAGAGGAGATCATCCGCGCAAACTGGGTGCTCCCTGATTTCAAGGACCTGTGGATCCGCTTTTTTTACATGCTTTCCAGTGCCGCCTACGACGGCGCGTCCATGGTCACCAGTCTTTTTAAACGCGCGAGCCTGACCCAGATGGAGATCGGGGCGGATCCCTCTCTGTGCAGATTTATCGCGAACGGGATCCGCTATGAAAAGTTTTCTCCCATTCCCGAGCGGGCGCCCGCGGATACGATTCATATCGGAGCGATCCTGAGAATTGCCCCGATCAAGGATGTCAAGACTATGCTGTATGCCTTCGCTGAGGTCGAACAGCACATACCGGCGGCCAGACTCTTTATAGCCGGACCCGAGGATGATCCGGAATATGCCCTGGAGTGCAGGAATCTCATGCGCCAGCTGGGTATCAAAAACGCGGTTTTTATGGGCACGATCAATGTCCTGGAGTATATGGGCGATTTTGATTTCACCGTGCTCTCCAGCATTTCCGAGGGTCAGCCCCTCTCTGTGCTGGAATCCTTCGCGGCGGGACGTCCCTGCGTGACGACAGACGTAGGCTGCTGTAAGGAACTCATTTTCGGAGACGGGGACGATGAACTGGGACAGGCGGGGTACTGTGTTCCCCCCATGCAGCCCCACGAACTCGCGCGGGCTATGGAGGATCTGTGCAGGAACAGCGCCCGCCGTCTGCAGATGGGACGGATCGCCAAAAAGAGGGCGGAGATGTATTTCCGCCATGAGGATATGATCCGCAACTATCTGGAGGTTTACAGAGAAGTCTTCCGGAGATGGGAGGCCGGAAAAGATTGAATGACAGCGCTGACGCGCCGGTTTTTCACTCCGGAATTTGGGCCGGAGAACACTGCAGGAGGTTTGTGATCGGATGGCAGGTATAGGATTCAGCCTGAACAGGCTATTCCAGAAAAAAGGTGTGCTGAATCTGTGTCGGGCTTATGCCTATGCGGGGGCCGTGGCAATCGGTCCTATGGTCATGGGTGTCTGCCTGCTTCTTGGTATATCTTTTGTCTCCCAGGTGGCAGGTATGCCCCAGGGACAGAGGGAAATCATGAACTGCATGCTGACTTACAGCCTGCTGGTCTCCCTTTTCGTCTCCAGTTTTTTCAATATGATTCTCACGAGGTTTATCTCGGATATGCTCTATGAGGGCAGGAGGGAGAGGGTCATGCCCTCTTTCTACGGAGCTCTCGCGATCATGCTTCCTCTGTGCGCAGTGGGATACGGCATTGTCCTGACCTTTTCCGGAGTCCCTCCGGTCTACCGGATCGTCAGTATGTGGTTTGCCCTGACCATGATCGTTGTGTGGACCCAGATGAATTATCTGTCTGCCCTGAAGGATTACCGTTCGATCGCCCTCGGATTTGCGTCGGCGATGATGACCGGATTTCTTCTGGCCCTCATCCTGGCCATTGTCCGCAGGGGAACTGTCATGAGCCTCATGTTCTGTGTGATCCTTTCCTACGGAGTCATGATCGTATGGTATTTCAGCCTGATGCTGGGATATTTTCCCCACGGGGAGGGAAGTCCCTTCTCCTTCCTGCAGTGGTTTGACAAGTGCCGGGAGCTTGCTTTTACCGGGATTTTCGTCAACCTCGGACTGTACGGACATCTCGTGATCATGTATTTCGGACCCCTTCATAAGAAAATCATGGGTCTGTTTTACGCCGCTCCCAGCTACGATATTCCCTCGCTGACGGCCTTTTTTTCCATTCTGATCACGACCATCAGTTTTGTTACCTCGGTAGAGGTGCAGTTTTATCCTGAGTACAGACAGTATTACAGTCTGTTCAACGACGGGGGCTCCATCAGTGATATCGAGGCGGCAGAGGACAGGATGGTCGAGGTCCTCAGCCGTGAGATCACCTACTGTGGTTACCGGCAGATCGTCAGCACCCTGCTCTTCGTCGTGTTCGGCGGGTTCATCATGGACGTGCTGCCTCTGGGCATGACGGATCTGGGAAAGGGGATCTTCCGCACCTTGTGTGTGGGCTACGGTCTCTACGCGATCGCCAACGCGATGATGCTCATACTGCTTTATTTTGAAGACTATGTGGGAACCCTGACTGCCACCGCCGCCTTCGCCGTCGTCGCCAATGCAGTGACGATCTGGCAGGCTGTCTATGGGGATACAGCTTATTACGGACTCGGTTTCATGGCGGGCGCAATCGTATACTTCTCGATCGTACTGGTCCGGCTGGAGTGGGCGACCAGGCGGCTTCCCTACCTGCTTCTCGGAAGACAGGCGGCATATGTTCCTGCCGGGGGAGTATTTTCCGGTTTTGAAAAGATTCTTACAAGAATCGACAAGCGCGTGGGAAATCAGTCCTCAACGAGGCGTGTCATGGAACTGAAGGATGGAAAGAAGCGGGCTGTGAGACCTCAGAAATGAGCGGCTGCCGCTGCCTGAACAGTGCATTTTACAGGACTCCGCAGGGGTCCTGAAATGAGGCATTTGGTAAATGAAATCATTCATTCGTAAAAAACTTCCTTATATTATGATCGCTTTACAGGTGGTCATGATCGCGGGGATTCTGCTCTATATAGTGCCGGGAAGATACCGGCTGTATGACATTGTCCTGTACGATGCAGCCGAAAACATGCCGGCCAACCCCCTGATCGGATACGCTCCGCCTGCGGAGAAACCGGAGGACTGCGAGAACACCGGTCTTGTGTTTGTGATGCTTCCTTTCTCCGAACTGGAGCCCCGGGAGGGTGTGTTCGGCTTTGACGCAATCGAAGCAAAATACAATCTTTCTGCTTACCGGGCAGCCGGAAAACATGCGGTTCTCCGTCTTGTCTGCGACATTCCCGGGGAAGCGGACCACAGGGATATCCCTGACTGGCTCTACCAAAAGACCGGGGACGGGACGGTATATGAGGATGCTTCCGGAAAGGGGTATTCGCCGGATTACGGCAACCCTGTCTTTGTACAGGCCCATAAGGACGCCCTCACCGGGCTTGCGAAATGGTGCAAAAAGGACAGCTTTGTCTCTTACGTGGAGATGGGGTCGATCGGCCAGATGGGCCAGTGGGAATCATTTGCCCTTGCGGAGGGCATGAAGCCTGCCGCGGAGACCGTGAAGGCACTGTACGCGCAGCAGTACCTGGATGCATTTCCGGCAGAGAGCGGGATCAGGCTTCTGAGCTGCCCCGGGTCTGCGGAACAGGACCATGTCGGAGAATGGAACGATGTTCTGGGCGATCTGCAGGCATCCGAAAAGTGGGTCGGCGAAAGCATAGAGGTACAGACCCCGGAGGATGAGGAGGCGGAGAAGGAAAAAAGACAAAACAGGAGCGGTGATATCGAAGAGCAGAAAACGCTCGATGATTATCTGGCTGAGGGAGCTGCCTCTCTGTGGATGTCCGGACCTGTCGGCGGAGGGCTCACGGAGACGATCGACATGGAGAATCTGCTGATGGACAAGCTGTCCGATACACTTTCACAGATTCGAAAGACCCACGTCTCCTATATCGGCCCGGTCTGCCCCGACGCGGCACAGCAGAACACAAACGGAAGTGATATGATTCTCCGCAATGTCGGCTACAGTATTTATCTCAGCCGTCTGCAGACAACGATGGATTTCATCCGGGACGACCTGGTTTTCCAGCTTTCCTTCTCAAATATCGGGAACGCGCCGTTCTACTGGGACTGGCCCGTCACCATGTATGTATATGACACGAAGGGTGAATGCATCAGGGAACAGAAGCTGGAGCTGTCCCTTTCACAGCTGCTCCCGGATTCAACGATCACTGTGGTCGGTACTGTTCCCTATTCCCGCAATCTTCTCAAGGGCTACAGTGTCGGTATTTCGATTACGAGTCCCGACGGGAAGAACTTCATCACCATGACCCAGAAGGGCGTCGTGCCGAAACGGAGCGGGATCCACAGAATTTACAGATACCGCCAGTAGGAAATGCCCAGGCTGGTCACGCCCGGGACAGGACGTGATCACGAACTATAAAACCGGACCCATAAAACAGACCTATAAAACCGGACCCATAAAACAG
>AUXO010203787.1_pt1 | contig 22034 bp, 12 predicted proteins | sample 768731 | NCBI WGS metagenome assembly AUXO01 (sample SAMN02715735, study PRJNA202380) | gut metagenome | biome: sheep rumen | host: Ovis aries | place: New Zealand: Palmerston North | reverse complement strand
GCATCAGCCTTTGCTTTATCATCAAAAGATGTATCATTTGTCTTAGGGTCAAACCAACTACCCTTATATTTATCAAAATCAGCCTCAATTTCAAAATAATCCTTAGGCTTAAAATTCTTAATAGCAAGGTCTCTATCTACAACTATTGCAAGAGTAGGAGACATAACTCTACCTACAGGAATACCAGTATTTACTGTTAAGCTAATAGCTCTAGTAAAATTCATACCTGTAAGCCAGTCAAAATAAGCTCTATAGAATGAAGATATCTTCATATTAATCAAATCTTCATTTGTATCTTCATCTAAAAGATTAGATAAAGCTGCAGCAAGAGTAGCAACAGTATTGTCACTTGCCCAAATTCTCTTAACTGGCACAGTACAACCCATATGATTATAAGTAGTCCAGAAAATAGCTTGTCCTTCACGTCCAGCATCACAAGCATTAACTACATAGTCATATTTACCACTTTCAATAGCAGCCTTAATCTTATTATAATCAGAAACGCAATCTTTCTTAATTTTATATTGAAATTCATCTGGAATCATAGGAAGAACATCTTTGTTCCAAACTTTCCATTCTTCTTTATATTCTCCAGGTTCTTGTAATTCCATAAAATGACCGTGAAAAGCCATAAAATCAGCATTATAGGATAATGTTTTAGTTTGACGATAAGCAGTTTGAATATCCCTCATCAAAGAAGGTTTTTCAGCTATAAACAAATAATTTTCCATAAAAAACTCCTTCTATAAAATATATATTTATAATTTAACACAAATTATAAAAAAAACCAATACATAATGATTATATGTTATATTCCTTAAATTTTCAGTAACTAAAGACGAATTAAACTTGTTACAAGGAATTATAATATGTTATATTAAAAAAAGAAAAATAAAACAGGAGTTTTTATGAAAAACAAAATTTTTAAATTATTTTTAATAATTCCAGTAGTAACAATGTTAATTGCTGGCTGCGGAAATAAAGATACCAATGAAAAATATCAAATAGATGAAAAAGATAAAGTATATTCAACAGAAGGCATAATAAAAGATGAAACAATGGAAAAAATTGATTTCACTAAAGTAGCAAAGACCTCAAACATACTTGAATTAGATGAAAAATATGCTGGGGTAAATTTCAAAGACTTAAAACTTGCAAGTTATTTTTCAAAAGAATATCAAACATTAGATGAAATTGTGAAAGACAACGATAAACCAACAGTTTTAATAAATCTATCACCTTATTGCGTTTCGTGTAAAGACGTAGATTATCAATCTTTTATCATATTAGAAGATTCTTATAATGTAATATTTACAATGTCAAATGCATTATCTGTAACACAAGATTTTGATAAAAAAGGAATAACAAATCAACTATATGTATTTGACCCAGAAAATCTTGCAGATGATAAAGGAATGAATGAAACATACTACGAAGTTCTTAATAATCTTGGTACACCAGGATTTGTATACTTAAATAACAATAAAACAGCTGCTTTTTATTCTGTTGGAGAAAAAGATGTTCAGTTCTCTAGAGAAGTTTTTAAATATTTAAATTGACAAATTGAATTAAAAAAATAAAAGTGATACAATATTATTGTCAAAAAAATTTTTAAAAGGGAGATTCTGTTATGTATATTGTTAAGGTTATAGGCGAAGAAGGTTATTGTATTCAAGAAAGGAATGCTTGGATTGAACCAGAAATCGAACACTGTAAGGGAGAATTGCAGGTATATTATCCTAATTGTAAAATTGTTGTAGAAGAATATATTCCTTGGACAAAGGAAAGAGCTGAAGCAGAAATTGCTGAAAAACTTAAGAAAGAAAAAAAGCAAACCAAATCCAAGAAAGCAAAAAAAGAAGAGGAATAATCCTCTTCTTTTTATTTTAACAGTATTTAATTTACTCTTCAACGACGAAATCATCAATCTCACCATCAAAAACAGATACGTGGTCGATATTCTTAAGCTTAGCAATTTCATCCTTAATTTTAGGAAGAATGCTTTCATAATCTTCGGTCCACTCAATCTCTTCTTCAGGTGGATTGTCTCTATCTCCACTCCAATATTCCAAGCGTCCAGAGAGATTTACATTGGCTGAAAGGTCTACACCACCTTCATCACTAGAATCGATATCTACATCAAAAGTATCAAAATACTTTGCAAAAATATCTTCTACATTCTCTCTTACAATTTCAATCTTATCAGGAGCAACCAAAGACTTAAAATCAACATAAATTGCAACAGGACAAACTCCTTCGACCCTCTTGGTATAATGAATCATAATGTTTCCTCCTTAAAAATATTTTTAAGATATTTTATTATACACATTTACCAAAAGAAATAATCTAAAATAAAAATTTTTATTAAAAAATTAGAAATATATTTAAGAAAATCCAATAATTTGTATAAAAACAATTTATAAAAAAGAGAAGGTTTTCACCTTCTCTTTTAAAATTATAGATTTGAATTAAATAAGCTCTTTAACTTATAAACAACATCATCAGAATCTGCATTGATAGATGCAGCTTCATTAATAGAAGAAATTGTTCCAAGAGCTGAAATATCAGCATTGTATCCGATAGTATAAATAGGAACATCTAAAGCTTCTACAATACCTGAAATTTTATTTAAAGAAACACCTCTATTAGTTTCTCCATCGCTAAGAAGGAACATCATAACCTTAGCTTCAGGATGTTCTTGTTTTGCTTTATTAAGCATATCAAGACCAACGCAAACAGCATCAAATGAAGCGGTTCCACCATTTGCATAAAGACTTTGGACAGCTCCATTAAATAGAGACCTCTGATTTAAATCAAACTTGTTAATAGGAACATTAATTGTTACATCATTACTATAACTAATAAGTCCTACATAGTTATCGCTTCCAATATATTCTGAAGCATTAATTAAAGATTTCTTCAAGTTGTTTAAAGGTTCTCCATCCATAGAACCTGAAACATCAGCTACAAATACTGCAATAACTGGCTTTCCGTTATCTTTCTTTTCTTTCCAAAGATTTTGTGCTTGAAGAATTTCATTTCCATCAAATACTCTACCCTCAGATACATATTCATCAAGATTGTTAAATCCATATTTTGTAGCAAGTTTCTGAGAATCAGAAGATTTAGCATAATCTGCAAACATATTGAGAGCTTCAATTTCAGCAGATGTAAGATTGCCTACACCAAATAAAGGATTGTCGTGTCTTACACCAAAAGGAGTAAATTCATAATCTCTCTTTAACACAGCTTCGTTTGTATAAAGCTGATATTCAAGAATCATTCCATCAAGAGAACCATTATCAGCAGCATCTCTCATCTGAAGTGTTGTGTAAGCAACAAAAGGTACATTATTTTGGAATTCAGCAAATCCACTAATAGCTTTTTCACTTAAAGGATTTGAAGAATCGTAAGCATCAAGAGTTGAAATAAGGAAGTTAAGACCAGTAGCTGAAGCAAGAGGATTTGTATAACCCATAATCAAGTCACCTTTTGCAGTAGCTTCTGTAATAGTTTTCATATTAACACTTCCATAAGTTTTCTTAATATAATCTGACTTTTCCTTAGAAAGTAAAAGACCAGCAACGTTTCCAACAAGTCTATCAGCAATAGGAGTTACAGTAACACCACTAGCATCAATCATTTTACCAAATAAATCATTTGAAGGTGTGAAAGCAGCAGGTAAGTATTTACCAGAAACGATATAGTCAACACCCATTCCTGAAGCCATAGGACGAATAGAAACAGAAACAGTTTTTCCATCTATTTCAAAATGTTCTCTATTAAAAGATTCAGCAACCTCGTTAATCCAACCATCATTACCTTTTCCTGACTTTTCTGATGTAGCAAAAATTTCAACATCTATCTGTCCATTTCCTTGAACAGATAAAGGATATTTGTCTATATCAGGAAGCTCATCAGCAACATTTGTCTCATTAAATTCAATCTTAGCTTTAACAGGGTCAGCTTCACTAATATTAATATCTTTTAATATCTTCGTTAGCTGAGATATTGCATTTTCTTCACTAATTTCGCTTTTTGATTTTCCAATATTACTTGTAAAAGAAATTCCAGCGTAAATAACTAAGAAAACCACAATTGCAAATCCAATAATAGTAAATAAAATTTTATTGTTATTATTCTGCATTTTTTTTATCCTTTCTTTGTAAATAGATTTTTTATGTCTAATATGATTATTAATATCTTTGATTAATAAAAATATTAACAATATATTATACATTCATTTAATTAAATTAAATTTGTTCTCATTTCTTTTAATGTCTGAGTAATATCTTCTAACTTTTTCAAATTTCTTTCATCCATCTTATCTCCCTCAACCGAATCTCCAAATCTAGTAGTTTCATTTATAAGCTTGTCAAAGCTTAGAAGTATTTCCTCATTTTCTTTTAAAATGTTTAAAACATCCTTTTTATTCGATTCATAAAGTTCTTTCTTTCCTTCAGGAATTCCACCATAATGCTTCAAAAAAGTTTCATACTCAACTTCATCAAATATGGACAAAATACTAAGAATTTTCTTTATATTTTTATAAAAAATATCTTCTACCTCATCAAAAACATTTAAAAACATTTGTTTGTCATCAATATTGTTTTCAAATTTTTGATACAAAATATTTTTAAAATTGTTTTCTTTTCTTTCAAATCTTTCTATTTGGTCTATAGAAGAAAAAATCTCATTTTCATAGAATTTTATCTTAAAATATCCCCTAAAAGCTTGAATAAAACCTTTATCATCTTTTGTATCTTTTATATTATAATCATATTTTAGTTCGTCTGAACTTAAGAGTTTGTAATTAATATAAATAAATAAAAGAATACTTAAAAGGATTTCAGCTATCGAAAAAGCAGTTTGAAACGCTTCTCCTCCAGTTATTTTAAGCCCAATAAAAGATTTGGAATAAAGAACTATATTTAAAATTATTAATCCTAAATTAAAAGCAATTATTTTTAAATAAACTTTCCTTTTCATAAAAAACTCCTTAATTTCTCTTAATAATAAGAGTATAACACAGAATTTGTATGTATAAAAATAGATAAACGTGTTAACTACTGAACATATATGCACTAGTATATCTTATTTTATCACCATCTTGACTGACATAAGTATATATACCAATATTATTAAATTCATTAAAAACCATATTATCATAATGAGAAGGGGAATTGACAAGTGCAGTAAACATCTTAGATGCAATATCATCAGCACTAGAATTTCCATCATCATTAATATAAGATAAATTTTCTCCAGCCCATTTATTCTTAGGAATTAGATTTAAAGAATCTTCTCCATTGGGTCTTGTATGAGACCAGCAATAAGATGCTTCATTAGCTCTAATAACAGCAATATCTGTAAGAGAAGAATCCATATTTAAACTATTTAAATTAACACTATTTCTCAATGTATTTATTTTTGCGTATAAAATATTTGTAATTTCATTTGAAATATTGTTTTCTGAAGATGTGTTACTAACAGGAGTTTCAACTACTACAGGATTAACAACTTCAGTATTATTTTCTATATTATTTTCTGCTATAATTTCATCCTCTTGAATTATTTCAATATTTATTAAATCATCAATATTAGAATCTTTTTTATCATTTTCTTCTATTGTTTCCTCAATAACTTCAGAAGAATTAATTTTTAAAAGATAATTAATCTCAGATTTATCTTCTCTATATAAATCTGGTAAATTATTAAAAACATATAGTTTTGGAAATAACAATAGAAAAGAAACACTTAAAAGTATAAAATTGTGCATAAAAAATCAAATCTCTTTAAAAAAAGAGAATCCTTTCCTCAAAATGTTGTCAAAACATTTTATGCAACAAGTTATTTAACAACAAAATAAGAAAGGACTAAAAAAGATAAGGAGGTTTAAGCCTCCTTATCCTTTAGTAATTATCTGATATGTATTTTTTAAATCTAAACAATTCTTTCTGAGTCTCTTTTATAGCCCATTCTACATAAGGTCTGTTTTCTTCTCTCTCCTTTTCCTGCTTGATATGTCTTGCTTCTCTTTCTTCGTCTGTTTCATTGAAATATTCTTTGTAAATTTTATCAAACATCTCTTCTGCAGGGATACAATCTTCTTCTTTTAAATTTTCAGCTCTTTCTGTTAATAAATTGATTTCATCTTCAATTCTTTTAGTTCTATAATCATTTGAAAATCCCATTCTTACAAGCTCGTGAAAAATCACACAAGCACAATCAAGTTCACCATATAAATCAAGAGACCTTTGACAAACCTCTCTTCCAATACTATCATTCCAAGGACTAAAAAGCATATCATAACGACAATCTAAAAATTTTTCATCCTTGAACTCAAAAGGAGGTTCTTTTGATTCAGAAAGTTTAAAAGCAGAAACTTCAAAATCATCATCTTCTCCCTTTATAGTAGAAATAGATTTACAAACAACAACTACGTATTCGTTAGTTTCAATAGGAGCTAAATTGTTTATATCATCATAAGCAAAATAAAAACCTTTTCGAATACCAATTTTTTCTTCATCCGTAGTATATTCATAAATATATGGACGAAGTTCTAAAAGACGATTAAAAATATCCTCTTTAGAGAATTTGTTTATTAATTCAATAACCTTCATATAGCCTCATATAACCTCCTATAAAAATCAAATTATTTCTTAATATAATTATAGCATAACGATTGATGTCTTTAAAGTAGAAAAGCAAACTATTATGTTTAAGCAAAATTGTTTAAATTGTATAAAAAATAAGAGAGGCTAATTAACCTCTCTTAAATGTATCAAAATTACTGAAAGTAGTAATTTCGTGATTATTCTTCAATATATAATCCTTTGTATCTTTATAGGCATATAAAAAATTAGTACCAAAAACATTACTATAAAGTCCAATAGAACTAATTAAATGTGCTTCCAAAATCAAGCTTCCATATTTGGTTATAGCTACATCAAAATTAAAACTTCTTGGAGCATCTTTCTGATTATACCAAATAGAAATAGCTTTATTTATCATATTTATATCAGGGAATAAAGTTGGGTTGCCATCATAATTAGTTATTGAATAAAGACTTCCATTCATAGCAAAAATTCTATATTCAGATAAAATATCTACAACTTCAGACACCTGATATAAATGGTCTTTTGAAAGATATAGGTGATTGTCATATTTACTTTTTGGCTCTTCAAATAAGTCATCAGTTAAAAAATATTCCATATATCCAGAATAAGAAAATTTTTTAAGTTCAGATACATCTTTTATAAAATACTTTCCAATCTTTGGTATATCATCTCTTTTTACAATCTCATATTTTCTTTTCAAAAATTCATCAGTCCTTAAAACTTCTGGAATCTCAATTGGATATTCCTTTTCGATATTAAAAAATATCTTATAAAAAGCTCTTACAAATTCAATAGTACCAAGAGGAATAGCATCTATATATTCCTTTGGAAAATCATCCTTTTCTTTCAAATTTTTATCAATAAATAGCCCTTCTTCATCATAATTATAAATATAAAAATCTTCTAGCAATACAGACTTATATGTATGTAAAGGATAACTATCTTCTATAAGATTTTTTAATATAAAATTATCTATACTATATTCATTTTTAGTATTTCCATCTTTTTGCAATAAAAACAACATAAAAAATTCCTCCTATAATATATATTATAATTGAAAACTAGGTGTTTGTCGAGAATTTTTTTATAAAAAAAAGAAAAGAGGACAAACCCCTTTTCTTTTTAATTAAGTTCTTCTTCGGCAAAGCCATCATTAGTTGTATAATAGATATGTCTAATTCCAAGGTCCTTAATTCGCTTCATACAAGCAGGACACGGACGAGCAAGTCCATACGGAGTTATACGTCTAGTTCTACAAACATAGAGAGTAGCCTTAGAAAGTTCTTCTTTAGTAAGAACCTTCTCTGCCTCAATAAGACAAGCCATTTCAGCGTGAAGAGTATGTGACGGCCAATACTCATTATTAGCAGTTCTGTATCCTTCATTGTAAACCTTCTGAATAGGATGAGTCTTATTGGAATTATGCCCTTCAGCAATAACCTTTCTCTTATAAGCAACCACACAACCAAGCTGATTGTCGTGGAAGTTAGATAATTTTGCCTGTCTCTCAGCAATTTGGAAGAACCGCTTGTCCTTCTCCTTCATTTTCATTCTCCTTCTCAAAGATAACTTTACTCCAACCAAGTGCTTGCATTCTCTCTTCTAAAGTGAGAACTAAATCTGTTGTGACAGTTTTATCTTGTTTAAGCATATAAATTACCTTCCTCACAAAATTATATATCTTTATATTATAGACAACTTTCTTACAAAAATAAAAAGAGAGAAGAATTTCTTCTTCTCTCTTAAAATTATTGTACAATATTTGCAACCATTGAATTTATTTGTTGTAATGAAACGCCTTGTAAGTATCTCCATTCAGATGGATTGTAAGAAATATTGCTTGGAGCAGTCTGACTTAATGTCATATAAAGAATATCGTAAGCATCTTTACCTGTTACAGGTGTATCGATATTTGGATAGTAACTATTAATAGATGAATCTATTACTCCATATTTCTCAAGTATTGAAAGCTCTCTATAAATAGGAGAGTTAGTAGGTATATCACTAAATAATTCTTCTCCGAAGTCTCTATTCAATGCATTGTAAGCCATCTTTACAATCTCTCTATATGTAATGTTTCCACTGTAAGAATCAGTAATAAATCCATACATAGCAGCAAGGTCAGTGTCAGAAATATTTGTAGAAGTAATACTTCCTAAAGTATAAGTTCCTGCTTGAGGATTGTAAATCTTATAACCACCAAGGTTATAATCATAATCACTTGCAATATTTGTTCCATCTTTCTTAACTGTAGTGTTTTGATTGTAATCTGTAAATAGAACGATATAAGAACTATTACCAAGTCTTCCTGAGTTAATAGAAAGAGTTGTTCCATTTAAGCCGAAGCTAGAAACAGAAAGATTAGAATCAATATCTTTTGAGCTCATAATAACTGCAACACCACCGCTTAAGAATCCAAGATTTACATTTGCATTTCTCTTATTTGTTATATCAAAAGTTCCATCTCCGTTGTAAATAAGTGTTGAGTATCCATTATTATAGAAACCTCTTAAATTAGATGAATCGAAATTAGTTGTACTTGTATATCCAACACCTTCACCTCCAAATGTACCTACATTGAAGCTAGGAGCATCAGCAACAGGATTTGTAGGAGCTGGAGTAGGAGTAACAATATCACTAATTGTAGGATAATCATCTTTTCCAGGAATAACTACTTCTCCTGAAGAAGAACTATCAACAACAGTTATGTTACAATATCCAACAACATTGTTATCAGTAACCGCATAAATTGTAGCTGTTCCAAGAGATATACCTCTTACAACACCGTCACTTACAGTAGCAACACTTGTATTAGAAGAACTCCAATTTAATGTATATTTAGAACCAGCAGGCGCAACACTTGCTTGTAATACAACATAATCGCCAACATAGATACTAGCAAAAGTTCTATTTAAGCTAACAAGAGTAGGTTTAATATCTTCTTGTTCTGTAGGAGTAGGTGTAGGAGTAATTTCTCCTGGTGTACCTGTAGGAGTAGGTGTAGGTGTAATTATTTCTCCTGAACCATTTTCTGTATAAAGAGCTGTAACAGTTAAGTTAGCAGTAATATTAGAGAAATCTTTATCCCATCCACTGAAAGTATATCCGCTTCTAGAAGGATTTGAAGGAGCAGAAGCACTCTTGCCTGCAGCAACTTTTTCAACTTTTAATGAAGAACCATCAAAGTCTACGAAAGTAACTGTATAATAAGTAACAAGAGAAGCTCTTTCGTGCCATCTTGAAAGCCAGTCATAGAAACCACCTTCATATCTTGTTCCTACTAAAGTACCTTCATTATCATAATAATAAGAATTATTAACTTGTCCATTCTCAACATCCATAGAATTTCCTTTAGGGTCAGTAAATGTTCTAAATGTTAAATCTATTGGATATCTTTTTCCATTTTCTAAGTAATAATAATCATCTGCTGTTATTCCTCTTACGAAGTTTCCATCAGCATCAAAGTATCCTTCAACACTATTCTTAGTAATGACACCACTAACAGGGTTAACAGTGTAATCGTTTATATTGTAATTAAATTCTGTAGTAGCTTTCTTCTTGTTTTCAATAACAGAATTCATATTAAGTATAGCGCTAAGTTGACTTGAATAAGAAGCTTTAAGTGTAGCATCTGTTAAGTTATCAATATATCCGCTAATAGTATTAGCAAGAGCTTTATCTGAAGGATTCTTTGAAAGACTACGTAATCCGTCTTCTATTCTAGCAATAAGAACTGCTTGAGCAGAATCATCAGATGTTAAAATTGATTGAATTAAATCAAGCTTAGCTTCAACATAATCTTTTTGAACATCATTAGCATAATTTACAAGAGCGGCTCTATTTTCAAGAACTATATCATTGTAGAAATCTTTATTGTTGTTCAAATTAGCATCACCAAGGATGTTGTTATAAGTTTGATTAAATTCCTTAACCTTCTTATCATCACTATAGAATGCTGTTGAAATACCAGTTGTTGAATTTCCAGCATTATCAGTTGTAATGACATCTATATTAAATTTACCATCAGCAAATCTACCATCAGAAGAGGAAAGTGAAATAATTGCTTCATTAACTAAAACAGTTCCTTCCTGATTATAAGAATCGTTATAAATGTGATATTTATAAGAAGCAGTTCCACTAGTTCCATTATCTCCATTGTTATTTAAAACAATATTTAAAAGACCGTTACTATCAACATCGTAAGTAATATCTGGGTCTAAAGGAGCTTGTCTGTCAATGTTAGTAATAGAAACTTTTTCTTCTACTAATGAAGAATTATCTTCATAGAAGTCTTTAGCATAAAGAACAATTTCTGTATTTTCGCTAACAACTCTTTGCATAGAAGTAGGTTTTCCATTTACATCTGTTAAAATTCTCCAATTACTATCATAATCTACAAATACACCACTACTTACAGTAGCTGTTAATGTAACAGTGCCTGTAGTAAATGAAGAATCATAATCAACAGAAATTCTAGGTTTAGCATATACATAAATGCTTGAAACATTAACTTCTTGTGAATAAATATTCTTACCATCACTATATTCAAATAAATATCTACCATTTTCTTCGATTTCTTTACTGATTGTCTTTGAAGAATTTTCTGTAAATACGAAATCATTTGTTCCTTCGATTGAAAGAGTTACATTAACTTTAACAACATAAGGAACGTTTTCTCCCTTGATATTTTCTTGAGTAACCTTTATTGTAGGTTTTTCAGCAGGTTCAGAAGTATTTGAGCCTACATAAACAGTTTTTTCAAGAACACCAGTGTAAGCATCCTTTAATACGAAAGTATAAGAACCTTCACTAGTAAATACATATGTAGCAGAAACCATATTTCCACCATTTGATAGAGGAGTGCTAACAATTTCACAACCCTTGTTATCATCTTTATCAAATCTTATAGGAATAAGTTTTCCGTCTCCATCCATACCAAGAGATGTTGCAGATGCTCTAACAGTTATTACTCCTGAATAATCACTTCTATTTGCAGCATATTGCTCATAAGGAATAGAAGAACCATCCTCTAAGTAAACAATTAAATCCATTGAAAGATTTGACTTGTAAATATTAGAGATTGTAATACTTCTACTATTTCCTAATGTACCAACACTATTCTTAGCAAAGAAGAAAATTCCCTGATTATTATTTTCAAAAGTAATAGAAGCTGTCTTTCCGTCTGCAGAAACAGAATAAGAATTAATTTCTGATTCTGTTAAGCTATTTCCAAGTTCAACCATCTTTTCCTTAAATTCATCAAGTGTTAAGAAGGAAGAATTTGTATGTGCTGTAACTGTTAACTTATCAGCTACTAAAGATGTATCAAAGTCTTCAATATCTACTATAGGAGTAGTTTTATCAATATTTGTGATAGTTACTCTAACGTTAACATATTCAGAATCATCGACATTACTTCTACCCCAAACAGTAAGAGAACCATTTTCTTTAAATGTATATTTAAATGACTTTTCTTTGTAAGCATTATCTGCTACAAATTGACCATCAATAATTGTTCCCCAAACAAAATCATTATAAAGATTCTTTGAAACACCATCTATTGTTTCTTTATAAAATCCTTCATCGATAAATCTTCCTGAAGTAACTTCAAAGAAAACATCAACATTATCAGATGTCAATTCTTTATTTAAAATCTGATAATTTATCTCACAAGCTGGAGGAGCAGTATAACCATTAATACTTGCAACAACTTGAGTGTAATTACCGAATATATCGATTATATAGAATGCTTTTCTAGCAGAATTAAATTTGAATAATAATCTATCAGGCTTACTAATATCACCATTTTCATAACTACTCCAATAAGTGATATTAGAAGTACCATTCTTATTAGTATCAAACCAACCATACTGTAATCCATTGAAATCAGCAGAAAGTTCTATGTAAGCATATAACTGAATTTCAGTAGACTGCTTGTTATTCCATTCTACATAATCAACGCCATTAATTCTAACAGTAGGCTTCTTTTCTGTATAGTTAGCATTATAATCGCTAGCAAGCATTAGATATTTAACTTCATTGTCAATATCACCAACAAGGATATTATTAATAACAATATGTTGAATATCTGACTCATTTCCGAAAATATCAACAAATCTTACATCTAATGTTCCATTCTGAGATACTTCGATTGTAGCATTAGTTCCATCAGAAGAAGTTGTTTTAAATTCTCCATAAGTCTTAATTGTGCTAGAATTCATAACTCTAAATTCACCAAGAGCACCTGTCTTTCTAGTTCCAGTAACAGTAGCATCTAAAGAAATAGTAAGTTTTTTATTCTTTAATTCTTCAGGAACACTATAAGTAAATGTAGGCTTATTGTTATTAATATTGTCTATAGATAAAGTCTTTGTAGTAAGGTTTTCAGCTCTGTCCCAAACCTTAATAGTATAATCACCAGGTTTAGTAATCTGCTTAGTAAAATTAACTTGAGTTTGTCCTTCTATAGAAGAATCGGTACCAGTTGTAGAAGGTGTAGCCCCCTCATCAATACCAACTTCAGTAACTTCAATCTTTTTAATACCAGTTAAATTATCTACAGCAACAATATTTAAATTATAAGGTCTATTTGTAGCTGTACTTTCAGCAATTTCTTGAGAAACTTCAATTACTGGAGGTACTTGGTCGATATTTTCAGCATTAAATCTTTGAGAATATTCATTTCCATAAATATCTCCGATTCTAAACCAATACTGACCATTCTTAAATATTGTATAAATAAGATTTATTTCATTTCTATTAGAATTTGTATAAGACCATTCTTTTGCACCAGCTTCTTTTGTTTTATCTGTGATTTCTTCACCATTTACAATAACATAAGAAATTTCAGAAGCGTCTCTTAATGTAGAATTTATTCTAATAACTCCACCATCAGGAGAATGGAAACTAATTAAGTTATTGTCAATATCACTCCAAACAGGAGCTTTATTGTCATCTGTAAATGTATAAGAATCACTCGCAAGAGATGGCATAGTTTCTTTTTCTGTATCTTTTGCAATTACTCTAAATCTAATAGAAGTTGCACCAGCAGTATCAACAGAACCTTCAGTTATGTAGAATGTTGTACTTACTGTTTCACCTGTCTTTACTTGGTTACCTGTATTATTAATTGTCTTTAAGAAATGCCAATCAGCATCTCCTTCTTTAGTACTATACTGAACCTCCCAAGATTCAACATAATCGCCTTTACCTTTTTCTTCATCAGGGTCACCAGCATTAGTAAATGTTAATGTATAAGTTGTTAAAGCTCTTGACTCAGCTGTTGTTCCATAAACTTTAATAAAACTATTATTTCCAATAGTTGTCTGAGTAGACGTAACATCAACAACTTCGTCAGGTATTTGGTTCTGATTAGCACTTCTAATCATAGTAAGGATACTGCTTTCTAAACCAAATCTATCAATAGCATAAATTTCAAATTTAGAATCTCCTTCAACGTCACAAGCCCAGTCAACGAAATTACTATCAGAAATATCAAGAGTCTTTACATTTGAACCATTTGTAATCTTAATAACATATTTAACAATCTTGTCGCCAGCGTTCTGGTTAGCATCTGAACTAGTACCCCATCTAAATGTATATGTTGTACCCTTCTTTAAGCTTCCAGAATAAGCGATTTGAGTACCTTTATTATAAATATTAAAACGACTAATTCTACCAGGTTTATATTCTTTTACAAGATAGAATGTATCATCTTCATTTAAAGTATAAACAGATTCTTGTCCAAGTTCGTCAACAACTCTAAATCTAAACTTAACAGCGTTGTTTGAATTAGTAGTGTAATTCATCCAATTTGAAACCTGCTTAGTAAAAGATGTAGAAGTTTGACTATCTAAACTAATTAATGGATTTCTAGATTTATCAGTAACAGTATTCCAAGAATTTCCATTATTTACAGAATATTCTAAAACAGCTTCTGATAAATAAATCTCAGTGTTAGCACTCTTACCTGAAACAGAGAAATTAACACCATTAAAAGGCTTGTCTCCGTTTTCCATAAGTTCAGATTTCATAGCAATGTCATAAATATAATTAGCTCCATTATAAGGATAAGCACCTGTTAAATAAGTTGAATCTCCATTAATTTCAGGTTTTCCTGCCTTAGAAAACTTAACATTTAATCTTAAGTTAGAGTTTGCGATATCACTATCCCAAATTCCATCACTATAATGAATCATTATAGCTTTACCAGAATCATCAAGTAAATGATTCTTAGAATATTCGCTAAGTGAAAATACAGGAGAATTATCATCTGTAGAAACCTTAGTTTCTAAATCTTTTATAATATTACCTGCATTATCAACTTCTGAAACGACATAAGTATATTTTTCAAATAAAGTATCTGAAAGATTTGTTTCAATCTTCTGGTTAATCTCAGCACTTTCATCAAGTCCTGTAAAGACTGAAGTAAATGTCTTGTTGTTATAGCCTGTACCATAAATAATAGTTCCATCTAATGAAGGTCTTGTATTCTTCTTAAATGTATAATTTCCTACGTGATACATAAAAGGTTCAGCAATATCATCATCTAACGAAATATATAAGTTAAAATTCCTAGAATTGCTATCGCCTACAGATGCAACAAATTTATCATAATTCTTGTCAGTTAAGTTATAATTAACACTAGATTCATAAGTTTTAGCTTTTCTTGGTGAAAATGCAGAATCAAAATATCTCTCATCTACATCACTAGAGAAGTTTCCATTATAAATCTTATATTCTTTCTTTAACGCAATGTCAGAGAATGAAGCACTGAAATTAAGAGCAGAAATCTTATCTTCAATATTTACATCTCCATAATAAACAACATTACCTGTACTTGAGTTAGAAACTTTTGCATTAATAATTGAAGGTTGTTTATTTTTCTTAAAGTTAAGAGCTGTCTTATTTGCAACTTCTGACTCATTAACAGTGGTTCCATCGATATTAATTACGGAAGCAGGAGCAATTCCATCATCTATTACAATATAAAGATATTTATTTCCATCAAATCCACTTGCAGTTAAATCATATTTATCTACAGTAGAACTTGAATTTCCAGAATATCTGGCAACAGTTTCTCTTCCACCATCACCAATAAATACCTTATATAATTTATCTGTTCCAGATATCTGATTGTTTGAGTCATCAGTAACTTTAATATTTAAAGAACTTGCTCTATCAGAACGAACGTCATTAGCACTATCAGTATTTGTATAAATTACTCCATTGTTAATTGAAGGAATCGAAACACTGCTATTTGTTCTATCAAATTTAGGAGCTTCGTTTTTATAAATATTAAAACCAAAAGCATTTTCTTCTGTAATATAACTTGTTGACCACATATTCTTTGTAGTAATGTTACCATCTTTGTCAACCCAATAAGTAACAGTATCAGATATACCATCATCAATTTGAATAGAAATCCTATTTCCAGTCTGTTGATTGTAGTTACCTTCATTAGAAAGATTTATAAGGAATGTATCACTACTTCCACCAGAAGAAACTAAACTATTAAAGACTTTTGGTCCAAAATTTACTTTTATTTGGTTATTTTGAAGAGCTTTTGATGCTGTAAATGAAATAGTAGATTTAGCACTATCTTTAACATCTCCATAATAAATAACCTTTTCATTACCTGTTCCGAAAGTATTTGAAATAGTAATACCTCTATTATCAATATCTTTGTTCTCATTTTTATAAATTTCAACTTTTGAAACAGATTCAAAATTGATAGGAGTATTATTTATAACTCCTGTAACATCGTCACTAATTCCATCAGAAAGGACATAATGAATAGTTACGTTTTGTTCGCTATTATTAAATAAATTCAAAGCAGAGAAGTCTCTTGTATAAATACCTTTTTCAGTTGTTCCAACTGTAGGCATTTGATAATTGTTCTCATTTCCACCAATTGTGTAATAGAAACTAGCAGAAAGATTTGTGTTATAAGAATCATCATTAAAAGTATACAAAAGTTTTGTCTTCAATGAATCTCTAACATCTTTTGAATAATAATGACCATCTGCGTGTTGTAATTCTACATCATCTAAAGATGGAGCAGTATTTTTCTTAAATTTAAAGTTTCCAAGAAGTCCAGAACCAGTATAAGTAATTGTTCTAAACATACCTTGATATTTATATTCCATTACATATGAAAGAACAACATCACCATTAAGATTCTTTCTTACTTCATAAGGAAAGTCTTTTATATTAACAGTAACAGTTCCACTATTTGTAGAATATTCTTTTAATAAAGTATCATCCAAATAAACTTGTAATTTTGTTAAACTATATCTATTTTTATTTCTACCAAAAGTTGAAGTATCCAAAGCTACATTAAAAAATTGTTTATTAGATAAATTATCGTAGTAACTATCAGAAACGTCTCCTGTATAATAAAAATCTTGTTTATTTAAAGTTAAAGCACCTGGGTCAACAAATACAACAGGGTTTATTGTTGCAATATCAACCTGAGTTGAATATAAACCATCACTTATTACATAAAAATATTCTCTTGCAATTCCAGCTTCATCGTTTGTAATATCACTCCAAACATCAAATGTGAAAGGAGTAGAACCAGAAGCTCCATTATAAGTGGCAACAAGTTCATCGTTTCCATAACCAATAGTTCTATAAAGCTTTAAAACTAGTCCACCATTAGAAGTGTTTATAGTATTATCTGAAACACTAATTTTTAAAGAAGTTTTTAATGAATCAGGAACATTATTTCCATAATAAAAAACAATATCATCTTCATCATTTCCAGAACCATCAACAAAATGAGCTTCAACTTTAGGAGCTTCATTTTTTACAATATATAAAGTTCCAAGAACTTTTGTTTCTATAGAACTATTATCATCTCCATATACAGTTGCATTAATTGTCCAAGAACCTGTAGAAAGCTGACTTTCGATATCGCTTGAAATAGAACCAAAATCAACATAATCGTAATCATTAGTTGTCTTAGGAAGAATCTCAACACTAGTATCATCTTTAACTAACGAAATACTATAAGAAGAAACAGTTCTTGAATCAGATGAACTTACAGGACCTTCAGTAAAATAAAATCTAAGAATTCTGCTATAAAGAAGTTCTGCATCATCTGATAATTCTCCTATATATACATTATTCCCAGCGTGTAAGTTTTCTGAGAGTTCAGAATAAAGTGAATATTCTTCGTTTTGAGAATCTGCTGATACCCAAGAAATATCCTTTTTTTCATATAAAACTTTACTCCAAACAGTAGGATTAGCACTTGACTTATTAGTAAAAGCAACAAGCTGAATACTACTAGGATTATAATAAGAATTACATATGCTTGTTATATCAAAAGTATATGATTGTCCATAAACCAAAGAAGAAGTTGATGCAATTATTCCTATAGGAGCTTTAACACTTGTATTAGGTTCATATTTCTCTGGATGTTCTTCAAAATCCTTATAAAAATCTTCATCATAATCAAAATAAATACGATAAATCAAACTACTATCTGTATTATTAGTTACAGTCCACTTTTGATGAAGTTCATCTGGAACCACATCACCAGTTGGTGAATAATAAAAATCATTTGAACCACTAACTACTGGACCATTAGGCAAAGGAGAAGGTTCTTTAAATTCTGGGTTTGTTGGAGTAGGTTCTTCTTCTAAAGAAGTAGTATTTTCAGCTACGTGAAGAACATAATAATCACTTGTATCATAACTTTCTCCAGAAACCCACTCTACACCATCTTTCAAAATAGGACCTTCATATCCTGTATAATTGGAATTATCAGGAACTAATTTAACCCAAACATAGTAATCACCAGTAGCCAAATTAGAGCTCATAAAATCTTTTCCAAAAGTAAAATAATATCTCTCAAGTGAGTCTTCAGAGCTATTTTGCATAGAACTATAAGTTGGTTGGAAATTTTTGTATGGAATATACTGTGTTGAAAGAGGTGTTCCAATTCCAGTAACAGGTTCACCATTATCCCAATCATTTCTATTAATTACAATAGGTAAAGAATAATTAACGCTGCTTGCATTTGTAGCAGACTTACTCAATCCAATATATAATTTATAAGACTCATCGCTATTCCAAGTCTTATGGAAAGAAGTCTGCCCTGGGAAATTTACATTAAATATTCTCATTTTTCTATAATAATTATAATTGTCAGTTCCGACATACACAGTGTCAGGAGTTATAGGTTGATAAACACCTTCGAAATAATATCTAATTAAATCTCCTTGATAAAAAGTCCAAGGAATTTCATTGTCGGCTTTTACATTTTTAGCGCCAATAATACTACCAGTAATAAGTAACAATATTGACACCATAAAAATCATAGTTTTCTTCAAATTCTTCATAAATATAGCTCCTTAAAATTCTTTATTTAAAAATAAAATCATAATGACATAATATTCTAACTTAATTATATAATTAATATAAACTTTTCAAAGAAAAACTAAGCTTAATTATTTTAATTAGAACAAAGAAAAAAGAGGGTAGTCCCTCTTTTTTCTTAAAGACTTACTTCTATAGAATCATTTAGTGGTTTAGCAAACTTAACTGAAGAAATGTCGTATTCTTTGATTTTATCAGATACCTCAGAAACAGAAGTACGTTTATTAGAACTAGAAATTTCTCTCTCTGTTTGTAAACTATTTATAGTTGCAGTTACAGATTTATAAATAGCAGAAGATTTATCATTTATACTTTCTAATTTTTTCTCAAGAGCCTCAACAAATTCTTTTTTCTTAGAAGTATCAAAATCTTCACTATAAATATAATCCCTAAATTTTAAAATCTCTAAATTTTCTCTAATAAAAGAAACATCTCCTATATGGTTACTATCTTTATCACTAAATTCTTTAATAATAGCATTTAAAGAAGATTTACTTAAGTTTTCATTAACAATTTCTCTAGTAGTTTCTAAAGGAAAAGAATTGTTTCCTAATAAATTAGCTACTTCTAAACTTATATCTGAATGATTTTTACAAGAATCCAAGATTCTCATCTTGGTTATAAGAAGCCCTGTATCTAAAAACTCTCCCTTTTTATTAGCTTCTTCTTGTTCGTGTTGAAATAATTCTAAAACAGCACTGCTGTGATTCGAAGAATTTTCTTCACTAAAGAATTCACTATATTCGCTTACCTGTGCAGGAGTAAATACTTTTGATATCTCCATTTTTTTAAGATAAAATTTACCTCTTTCACTATTCCAATGTTTTAAATAATCTTCGTTTGAATACATATGGTTAAGTAATTGTTCAGCATAACTACTATTTTCTACTTGAGCTAAAAATCCATCCTTATGAATAAAAGAAATATGATATTTATCCATAAATTTAATGCTTTCGTAATTGTTATCAACATTTTCTTTTATAAAAGAAAGTAATTCTTTTTTATCCATACTTTCAATATCTTTTGTTTTTGTATCAGTAAGAGCAGCAACCTCAAAAATAATCCCACCATCTAATTCTTCATCATCGATACTATCTTCAATATATTCATATAAACTTTCTAATCTTTCGGTACTATCTTTTAAAATATTAATATTCCCTTTGAATTTAACAGGAAATCCCATCCTAGGAGTTGGAGCTCCATTACCTTCTCCAATAAATTTTTCACCAACAGCATAAACAGCAACTTCCTTTGTATTTAACTGAGGCGTAATAATAAAATTAAAAGGAGCGCCATCAAAAATTTTTACATCGCCAGGAAATTGAGTAAATTGTACAACATCTACTTTTTCTTTTTCTGCAACATCTCTAATATTTCCCAAAACAGAAGAAATGTTTTCTTGAGTAAGAGTGTAATATCTTTCACTATCTAAAAGTTTGTACATAAACTTTTCAGCATCTTCTTGATTAAATCTATCAAGAACTTGTCTTAAAGAAGAATCGGGATTCTGTAAATCATTATACATAAACCATCCATTTTTCGAAAAAGTTTTTAATTTAGAAAGCATATCAGAGTCATTAATAATAGATGAAATATCATCATAAACAACCTCGACATCTTCCTTTAATTCATTGTATTTATAAACTTTTAAAGGTCTTCCTACTCTTTCTTCAAAATAAGAGTTTATAATAGAATTATAATCTCTTTCAACTGTTTTCTCATTTGTAAGATTAGAACAAATATTATAGCAAATAGATAAAGCTTCGTTAAATTGCTTTTTTAACTGTGCATCAGTTAAGGGATTCATTCTTCCAATAGATAAAGACAAGAAATCTCCAGCAACTCCAAGGTCAGCTAAATCCCACTTTTTAATGATTTCATCAACTTCATCAAATTTATCACCAAAAAGTTTTTTACCAATAACTTGATTTAAACAACCCATAGAAGCCATTTGATTTTCTTTTTCTGGACAATTTGGATTGTCTCTATGATTAACGATTGCTCTGTGATGGTCGAAATAACCACCAAGACAATCACATATAACTCCGTCAAAATCTTTGGGGATATCATAACGTCCCCTATTAATCTTTAATTGTTTTGAACCGCCAAGTCCATAATCAGAACCTTTCTCTTGTTCTTGAAGCTTTATAATCATTGCAGCACACATAACATCATCCATATGGAAAGTACCTTCGTGAATATAAAGTTCTCTAGAATTAATAATTTCTTCCAAAGTTCTTGCCTGATTTGGATATTTACCAGTTTCATTTAATTCAATCATAATTAAACTCCTTAATTTTTTAACATTTATACTTTATATTATTCCAATATAAAAATAAATATCAAAGAGTACAAATAAAAAATACGGAAGGTTTAACCTTCCGCATTTTAGACACATATTTTTTATTTTTATTCTGTAGTTCCGCTATCAGTACTTGCTGCATCACTGCTAGTTTCTTCAGTAGAAGCATCTGATGTGCTTTCATTATCTTTGTCTTTATCATAAATAACTTTAACTACTTCCTTGTTATCATTAACAGTCAAAGGAACATTTGTTGTACTATTATATACAAATCCTTCTTTGTCTTTTAAAGGAGCATTATTTATAACACTTCCCTTTGGAAGAACATAGTAATCAGTAAGAGAATCATCGATTTCTCCATCATAAACATATAAAACTGTATAAACTACATTCTTAGTTCCCTCATCTACAGGAGAATTAAGCATATCCTTAACTTCTTCATAAGTCTTAGATTCAATAACCTGTTCACTCCATTCAACCTCAGGAGTATGTTCTTCTAAAATAACATCCCCTTCCTGAAGTTCATCTTCTGTAACAAAAAGTTCTGTTGTTCCTGTAGCGGCAACATCTACATTATTAGTAGAAACATTATCTTTATGAGTTCTATAATAAATATTTATAATATTATCTTTTAAATTCTCAGAATTTATCTCTAATGGGAAGTTATTTTCTGTTACAAGGTCATATTTACCATTTTGAGACTTATCTTCATAAAAAGTAATAAC
>AUXO011862289.1_pt1 | contig 22059 bp, 14 predicted proteins | sample 768731 | NCBI WGS metagenome assembly AUXO01 (sample SAMN02715735, study PRJNA202380) | gut metagenome | biome: sheep rumen | host: Ovis aries | place: New Zealand: Palmerston North | reverse complement strand
TACAAATTGCCATTGATGTGATTAAATATACCGCCCATACCAGGTAAATTCTGGTTATATTTACGGGCTTCGTCGTTTATTGGGGCTTGTGGAATATAATCTCCCAATGCTGGATCAGTTGAAATCCAAGTTGAGTATTTGCTATCAAGGTAGCGGGCACCATAGTAATAAAGACCAGTTTCAGGGTCTAATTCCTTAGCAGTAAATTTGTATGGAAGATACTCAAGACCTTTATTATCTGTACGTTCTATCCATGTTTCACCGTAAGGAGTGTACTCTATACGCTGATATTCATCACCTTTGTAGTCGGTAATAAGACTTGCAGAACCAAGATGGTCAGAATGATAGAAATATTGCTGTAATTCTTCTGCATATGCACTAGGATCGTTTTTAAGACAAAGCTTTGTCACTATTCTCGTCTCTCCCAAATATACATTCTTGGCGTATTGACCACCATAAATGCTGTTACCTGCATCTGTATGCAAGCTCCACATTTTATTAAAATAAAGTGTTTCGCTAGACGATGTGTACTTATTTGTACGTTCACCATCCTGACTATAAATATATGATGTGGTGTAATTAGCGTCAATACTCAAAATTAACTGGTTACGTTCATTCCAGCTGTATGTACGCTTATACTGGTTATGAAGATTATTTATATCTTCACTTTCATCACGGAACAATCCCCAGCCATAATCGGTTGAGTAGACATCTTCTGTTTCACGATTAATTTGATGATAAGTTGTATCATCTCCATTACTTTCGAAACTTCCGTCCTGTTCACATATAATGTTTCCGTTGCTGTCATATTTGTAGTAACGGTTTCCGGCTCTTATTCTGCGATGTGAATAATTTTCATAATCATATTCATAGTCCAGTTCATAATTCAAATCATCTCCAATTTTCTGCCATGGTTTTATATCTTCCTTACTTATCTTTTTAAGCATATTACTCATACCATGAGTGTCGAATGTAAAAATCTGTGAATAGTTAGACTCATATATAACTGAATAATCTGGTGTATATGAAGAATTTCCGTTCACACTTGTAAGCTGGTAAAGACTGTCGTAGGTATATTCTTGTGAAGTTTTATAATTTCCTCTTACATTATCCATACAGTCATTTTCATAATTTTTTACATTTCCAAGAGCATCAAAATTATAATTAATATTCTGATAAATCCTTAAAGGATTTCCAGCTGCATCGCCTTTACAAGTTTTTATCTTATCAAGCCATCTTCGAGCTGGATTATAGTGATATTCTGTAAATGTACCGTTTCCATACTTTATACGAGTTCGCTGGCCATACTGATCATAAAGAATATTTGTTACATATTTAAAAGTCTTATCCCAATGTTCACCGGTAACACTTACGACTTGTCCTCCATTATCATAGCCGTATGTAATTATTTCACCGTCAGGATATTCTATCCACTGCATACGTCCCAAATAATCAGAACGGTATTTCATTTCTGAACGTTCTGTTTCATACAACCCATTTAAATGACTTACAAGAGTTCTTGTTTCCTTTTCTACTTGTCCAAGGCTTCCATATTCATATTCCAGAGTGCCTGATGCATCTTGAATTTTTAGAATTTTTCCGGCAGCCTTGCCAGGTGCATTTTTACCACCGTATGTATAAACTGTTGGTGCTGTATCAGGATATTCTATTTTTATGAGACGATTCAAATCATCATAAGTATAGGCAATCTGTTTATTATTTTCTCTAAGCACACTATTGCTCTCAAAGATAAGGTTTGAACTTTCATCGTAGAAAAATTCCTGCCTGCCACTGTCTGAAGATTCAATAGAGGTTCTTCTTCCAAGCATGTCGTATTCTATCAAAACAGGATGTTCTTTTATCTCACCTGAATTTCGTAAAGGAACAGTTACTGCCTTTAACATTTCACCTATCGCATTGTATTCATAAACTACTTTTGCAAGCAGTAATCCACTTATATCCTCTCTTTCAACACAGACAATATTACCCCTGCTATCTGTTTTTTGAACAGAAACATTTCCTAAAGGATCTGATGTTCTGGTAATTAACAAATTATTCTCAATAAAAAAACTAGTTGTTTGTTCTGCTTTATCCGGTAATTTAGTTTTTATCTGTCTGTCTCTGAAATCATAAGTGTATAATGTAAAAAGCTCTGTCATTTTTACAGGATAATTAAACAAATCATTAAGGTTTCCTTTAACAAATTCTGTCATTCCCTCTATTTCGATTCTTCCTTTTACATCATATACAACAGAACCACTTATATTCCAGCCGTCAACTCCATCAACACAACCGGTTTTTGCCGTTCTGGCAACACGACCAAGACCGTCAATCTGTATAACAGTCTGTATTACAGAACAGTCATCCGCATCAAAAGTAACTTTATTATTTGTTACTGCATACCATAATTCATGATGTCCTTCAGGAGAAATAAGTGGCGTATGATACTCATAGCTTACAGCAGGAGTTTTAGCATCCTCTACTCTATCATAATCTGTTCTTATTTCAACAATTCGCTGCCAATCATCATATTTGTACCGAATAGTATTTCCTCTGCAATCTTTCTCATAAGTTTTGGTTTGAGTCTTTGGATTGTATTCCAATTCACTAGTATAAGTACCTGTTTCTGTATTCTTGCCGCTTTGCTCTATTCGACTAACAAAAGTATTAACATATTCATCATAGAAATATTCCAGTTTTGCACCACGTCTATCTGTAATACTTTGAATATTTCCATAAGCATCATAAGTTATTTTATTAGTTGAATATTTATCATTCTCATAAGCCCAATACTGTTTTAATTCTTTTAACCGTCCCAAATCATCATAATCGCCTGCTCGTAAACGAAGAGGGAATTGAGTTTGGTCTTTACTATAAACAAGGATATTTAATGGTAAACCCGTTATGTATTCAGATTCAGAGTCAATGTTTTTATATCTTATTTCACCTGTCAGACTTTCTGAATCTCCAAAATCCTGCCTTATTTTTACGCAGTTACCATAAATCTTATGATTATCATTATAAACAATATATTCCGAACCATCAAAATCATAGAAATATTCTGTTGAACTATAAATCGAATTATGAGATGTTATTTCATTTTCATCACGAACTTCTCCAGAAAGTTCTAGAGACCAACTTTCTTCCTGCTGTGGGAGAGCATATGGAACCTCACTAAATGTTACTTTATTTTTAGAAACAAGTATATTATCGCTAGTATAAGAAAGACTTTTTTCAACGCAACCTTTTAAGTAATACTCTTTGTAATATGTATCTATAGTATAAGTTCCATCGGCATTGATTGTTTTTACAGTTTCGAAACCATAAAAATCTTTTCTTTCACGGTCATAATATGCTTTGCTATATTCATAAAAAGTAATTATAGAATGCTCTCCATGTTTTATGTATGGCAGTACATCATTTATATCAGCGCCATCATTCATACTAACTTTAGACATAACATACTTAAAGTTTGGATTATCTACAGTACCATATATTCCAGTATATTCAATCTGTACATTGCCTCCCTGAGGAAGGTTAACCTGTTTTAAAAGACCGAATTCTCCAGACTTATTACGTTTCCAATATGTAACTCCAGAAATACCCGAAATAGCAATACCAGGTATTCGCAATACATGATCTGCAAGACCATCTCCGTCTAGATCCATCATGCGGACAGATACACCGTTTACACTTGTAGATAAATTAACACCTGCACCCGCATTAGCTGTTATATCAAAAGAACCTACCCATACAGGTACTGGAGTTGGTACAAAAACTTTTAATGGAATGTTTACGTTACCTCCAAGAGAACCTGAAATTCCAAGAGTTAAACTTGTATTCCACTCAAGAGCATTTGCATATTGCTTTGCATTAAACCCATACGGATTTACTGTTGCATTGTCCAGAGCAGTTCTGGTGACAGGTCCAATTAAAGGTATATTATCCACAGGTCCCAGAGAAAAACCTATATTATCTGAGCCGTTTGTAAATCTTATTAAATTATTCTCAACTTCTGATCCCCAGTCTTGCAGTTCTATGTTATCTCCTTTTTCAAAAGTATTTCCAGTATTATACAAAACTTGTATTGAAGTTCCGCCAACATCCATCTCCAGAATATCCTGCAGACCATCACCATTAATATCCATTAACATCCTTTTTGTATTTGATGTTGATGCACTGTATGAACCGCCAATTGAAAAACCCGCTCCAGACTGTAACGAATTTACATCTTCTCCACCATAGCTTTTTCCCCCGGAAAAATTAGCACCTACAGAGGCATTACTACTTTCTGTCATTGCTCCAAAATTATTCCATGAAGTAATACCATGATAGCCAAATGAACTTCCTGTATTTAAGTTGAGAGTTTTTCCATCATAATAATCAGGCAGTCCGTCGCCGTTTAAATCTATAAGTCCTGCAGACTGAATGTTGGAGCCTGTTGTTGCTGTAAAACCTGCAGTTACATTAGCTTTTGGATTCTGTTTTGGAACTACCAGTTTAGGTGATTTTGGCTCAACGGATATGTTTCCACTTGGAGAGACAGAGCCTCCATAAATATCTACATTAGTATCATTTTTTGAAATGGTAGAAACACTATAATTTGAGAGTGATGATTTATAAACTAAAGTGCCATTTAGAATTTCACCATATGTTATAGTAACTCCAGTATCGGTAACCTGCAAAATATCAGGAACACTATCTCCATTAATATCCTGCAAAGATTGTTTTACATTTGATTCTGATATATTCCATCCTTTTGTTCCTGCAATACCTACATCTGTTAATTGTTCCCAGCTGATACTGGCAGGTAAAATTATGCCAACATCAACTTTTGGTGTTCTATCAGTTCCTGTTGTAAAGGTTCTTCTGATTGATGGCATTAAGAATTCTTTTGTTCCAACAATATTTGTTGACGAAGTATCAGTATTTTCAACTGTATACAAACCTTCAATTTTGTAATAAGAAATACCACCGGCCCGGTCAGCATGAATAATGTCGCCGTCAATATAAGGCATATAATAGGAATTAATATAAGAACCCTTTGTATATTCAGAATACGTACTTATCGTGCCGCATAAGAACTTACTGTAATCATCTACTTTTTTTATCACATTTAAGTCATTTATACCGAACTCTGAGACTACAGCATCTGTTAATGTAGATGGAAGATAAAAATTTGTTTTTCCATTTTCAGGCTCAACTGAGTGAGTACCATCTGTCTGTTGATTCTTTTCTATATTATTAATTTGATTTTTCTTTTCTTCAGATTTTCTCTTCTGTTCTTCAACTAGTGAATCTTTATCTTCTGTTTCGTTTGTAACAAAAGACTTGTAGCTATTTAAATTATCCTTAGAAAAAGTGACATCAGCATAAGCCCCTTTCCATATTCCATAATACCAACTGTTTATTCCGCCATATAAGAATTCATCATTGCTTATAGTAATTTGTGATTGATGTTTTTCTTCTTTAGCCTTAAGATTTTTAAGTTCTTCTTCTGTCAGGAATTCACTCATATCAATTACTTGTTCGTAAGTATAGACACTATATTCCCTGTTTATGTTTTCTGAATTATAATCCTGATAACTGTTCCATAAAACTTTTTCTATAGACTTTTTGATAACCGAAAGCTGAATATTTCCCGAATTATTATTTGAAACAAGTATTGTAAAATAAGCAGATTTATTTTCATCATAATAAACTTCATACAAATGTTCTCTATTGTAATCAATATTACAAGAAATAGTGGAGATTTTTCCGAGATGGAAATACCTGCTTTTCTCTATAAGAAAATCAGAAAGTCTTTTATATTCATCATATTTGTTATTTAATTTCAAAGCAATTCTTTGAGTAATCAGAGTTTCAAGCTCGCTATCAGATATTTCAGTATTACTTTCGTTTTCCTTTCTAACTTCCTCTTCTGCTTCTTTTTCTGCAGCATTCTGGTATAAAGAAAATATTTCAGATTGTGTCTTTTCTGTTTTCCAGCACTCTTTTAACAGATATTCGTTTCCCTCTTTTTCATAAAAAGGGTAAAGTTTCTCTTCTACCATTCTGAGTTTATAAGATTTAATCTCAAAAGAATCAAGTTTTAATTGTTCGGTTTCATAATCTGGATTTTCTAACATTGAATAATAGTAGTAATCCAATACCTCTTTTTCTTTTGTTTTTTCCTTTCTATCACCATATAAAGCCAGGATAATTGTATTTTCTCCTTCCTCAGATAAATCAAATTTCTCAAAGAGCTCTTTCAACTCTTCTTCTTTGAGAATATCTTCCGCATCAATTTTAAAGTATTCAATATTTTCTGGATTCGTAAAAAGCGTTTCTGTAAGGGAATAATCTGGTTCATCCAGCATTGTATAATAATAGTAATCGTGAACAGTTATTGTTTTTAATTTCTCTTTTTTGTTTCCATATAAAGCAGAGATCAAATCTTCCCGTTCTTTAGCGGTGAATTCCATTTCTTCAAATCGGGATTGCAGTTCATCTTCTTTTACTATATCACCATTTTTTATATCCCAATATGAATCATGAACATCAATATGGTCGATTTTAATAGAATCATAGATCTTTTTAAATTCTTCAATACTAATGTTTAATGGTTTATAAGAAATTCCGCTCAAATTAAACTGTATCAGACTTTCATAAACTTCATTCACGTCTTTGTTATAATCAAATGTTATATTGACAGTATTAGAGTCCTCCTGAATGTTTTTAACTTTTAACCCGTCAATTATTGAACCTTCACTTTCAATTTTTCCATCAGTTTCATTAAAGTAAACAGGTATTTTTTCATTATCTATTAAAAAATATCCTAAATGATATAAGACTTTTCCCTTCTTCTCAAAAATTGTGCCAGGATTCGAAGCATTTCGCTTTCTTTCTTCTTCAATATAATCATAATCTGAACTCTGATATTTTAGGGTATTGTCTATGAAATATTTATTTATTCCTGATATATTATATTTGTCTAAACATTTCTGCTTTAATTCTAGACTTAGTGGATATGTATCATAGAATTCCTTTTTTTCTTTAGAGGCTTCACTGCTGTCTACAGCAAAATTCGTTAAGAAAAACATTTTATCTGTAATGCTGTATTCAAATTTTGATGCAAAATTCCTATAAAACTCTATTTCACCATTTTCACTTTCGTTATCAGAAGCATATTTAGCTGCAAGTTTATTGCTCTCAAGCTCTCTCACATACGCACTAAACTCTTCTTCAGTAAATGCAGCAGGAATAAAAAATCCTTCGTTAATCAGTGCATTATATATCAGCTCACTATTTTCTTTCTTTGTCCAATCAGGATCTAACTCTATTAAAACATAATATTTCTGTGGTCCACTCTGAGTTCCAGGGATTGTTTCTGCTGTAACATTATATGCATTAATTAAACCTGGCTCTGTAAAAGTATCTTTAAATTCCTTAACAACAGAATGTTTAAACTCTTCCAAAGATTGTATAGAAGTTTCGTCTGTTTCCTTATCATAAGATTGTGGTAATTTCTCAGGAACAATTACAGGAAGCGGCCAGCCTTGTTTTAAGCTTTTTATTTTTTTATATTCTATTCCAATGTTCCAGTTTATATCTGTTTTTACTGGTTCTTCTCCTGAATCAGAGACAAAATAAAACTTCTGTTTTTTATCAAGTTCATAATCATTCTTTGATTCTATAACAGAGTCTGTATCAGAAATTGTAATCTCAAGTTTCTTGTCTTCTGTTAAATCTTCATCAGTTTCTATAAATGTTTTTGCAACAACTTTATTCCCTGTCTTAAAATTCTCTTTCACACCATTTACAGTTTCTGTAATTGTAGCAATACCTTCAAAAGGTGCTTTCCACATTCTAAATGGATTTTGAACAAAATAAGTCTGTTTATATTTCGCTTTTTCTTTATCATCGATTTTCTGTATAATATCAGATACTTTTATTCCTCCTCCGGAATATATATTTCTTTTTTCGAAGACCAGATTTCCCATATTTTTTAAATATGTAGATTGACCACTTTCTACAATGTCAACAAGGCCATCCCTGTCAATATCCATAAAAGAACATTGCAGTGTTGAATTAGAGTTTTGATAAACTTCCGAATATCCGGCTCCTATTTTTACTCCCTGGGCCTTTGCACCAACACCAGTATATACATTCCATCCAAAAGATGAAGAACTTGTGTTTTCATAATCCAGGTCATGTGATATACTGCCATTTATAGAAAGAGTTGATGGCGTAGAACTAAAACCTAATTCTTTTCCTAAATTTAAATATACTTTTATTTCATTACCTTCCTGGAAAACAGCATCAGGCATACCATCTCCGTTAATATCAACAATTGTATCCTCTGTAAAATTATTGCCTCCAGAAACAGCTCCGTCTGCACCGCCTGATATTCTAAGATCCACTACTTCAAAACCATAGCCGATTCCAACCCCGGCATTAAAATTTGCACCGATACTTGTAGAGTTCCCCGTCTGAAAAGGCTGTCCATTATTCCATGGAACTGCATTTTCGAAGTATTCTATCTCCGTCCCCTTTTTTACCGGCTCAATATAATCAAAAGTGTACGAATAGCTTTCAGCAGCATTACTTACATTAAATGTTACAAGCTGTTTTTCTTTTGCAAGACCTTCTTTATATGAAAAAGAATATTTTCGTATTGCATTATCATTTGTTACAGCACCATAATGTGTCGTAATACCTGTTAATAAATTCTTGCAGGCAACAATATGTTTGGAACGTGCATCTATACGAACATCTTTTCTCTGAATTGAGTCTTCTTTTCCAAATTCATTTTGATTATAGCGAAACTGTATAAAGTATTTTCCGTTCTCTTTTGTATTTTCATTTCCTGTATAGCATATTTGATCTGGATAGACATAGCCTTCATCATTAAAATATTTATAAACAATATTATTCCCATTAACATCAACTATTTTTGTTACATTCCAGGTAAAAGTTTCACTGCCACTGCCAACACATGAATCTGAATTCTGGTCATAAAACCTGATTGTTCCGTTTTTATCTGTAATTTCCCAATGATTATCGCTTAAAACTCGTTTAATACGACTAAAGGATGATTCTTTCTGTGGCATATAAAATACATTCTCAGAATTACGTTCTGTTTCATAAAGCAGAATGCCATCCAGCATATAATTTGTTGGAATAAGTTTCTTATCATCAAGATATTCTTCGCTTCTACTTTGTTCTATTCCGTCATATTTTGGGAGTCCAAAACGAGTATCAATTGTAATAGAGCTTCCATAACTTACGTCAAAGCCTTTTCCCATAATGCCGTTACTACCGCCAGATGAATAGCTTACTGCGATCTGTGGCTGCATTCCTTTACGGCCGGCCGGAACTGCAAGCTCAAAACTAAAAGAAGCATCTCCCATGTTGCTTGCCTTTGGCGGATTAAACTTTATGAGATGACTATCTGGTTTTGCCGCTTCAAGATTTTTAATAGAGTTTAAATTTACGTCGACAGGGCTTGCTGACTCAGGCATTGTAAGAGTTGCATTTATCATATCTGTAAAATGGGTAGAAAGAGAGCGAACCTTGTGATTTTCTTTATCTACTTCAAGACGTTCAAGTTTGATCCATGCTTTTTCTTGAGTTTCATAAAAATATGTATAAAGTTCTTCAAGGCTCTGCGGTTTTGCATTAAGTTCTGCACTGTAAGGCAGTGTAATTGTTACATCCTTTAAAAACTGTGTACCTGCCGGCAGAAATCTGTAACCGCCTGAATTCGGAATTGCATTATAAAGGGATTCTCCTGTATCTGCGACTTTATAAAGTCTTGTGATGCTTATCCTGGTATCTTCTTTAAGAGCTCCTTCAGGAATTTCTATGGAAGCATCTCCTAAAGTGACAATTCCACCATTTTCAGCTGAGATTAAAACCTCAGACTTTTCTTCTATAATTATACCTTTATGATTTTCTCTATCACTCTTTATACTATCAGCAAACATAGAAAGTGGACTGATAGCACATAAATATGAAATCATTAGTATAAAGGCAACAATCTTCTTACTAAAACTTATTTCAACTGCTATTTTTGAACTCTTATGCATTGATTTCTCCATTTGCTAATTATTTTCGAATGATACTTTTACAGGCTTGCTCGGAAAATTTTCATTATTGGCAATTACCACTACAAATCCTGATTTGCTGTTTTTAAATTCCAGTTTCTCATTAACTGTAAACTTTGATACTTCATAACCATTTATTCCTACTAAAAAACTTTTGCTGTTTTCATCAAAATCGATAGTAAGTGTATTTGAAATTCCAAGTCCTCTGTAAATAACTTCAGATTTAATCCATCCGTTATTTATATGGCTGAATACACCGTCATAAACCTTTCCAATTGAAAATAAGCCATTAGAATTAATCATAACTGTAAGTAAAAAAGGTTTATCGTTGATATTCTGTTCACAAAAGACTAGTCCGAATCCAGCTTCTGTTCTGCCGCTTTCTTTGGTGATTTTTACTGATATAGGAATAAAGTTTTCTTCTGTATTTACATTCGGAACAGTCCATAGTGTATAACCGTTTACTCCAGTGTATTTTGTATCGTTTGTTTCAAATGTAAATATTTTATTATCCTCATCTGGAGAAAACAGAGTACTGGCCTCTTGTAAGCCTGTATGTTCAGGTTTTATAAGGTTATTATCTTCTTCAAACGGAGAAAGCCCACATGCTGTCATCATCAGCAAAATAAATGTTCCTATTATTAATTTTAAGTATTTCATCAGTTTCCACCTTCTATTGAATATGAGGTCCAGTTTGAACATGAAACTGTATATTGTATAAGGACTATTCCATTATCCCCGGTAAACAGGGCTGTTGTTTCAGGATAAATTTTAAAATAAAGAGTCTTAGGCTCTAGAGCCGAATTACTAATTACTATTGCATGACCACTTGTTACAGTTTCACTTTCTTTTCCTAATTCCTGGTATTTCAGGTATGTTGCAGAATTAGGATTCGGATGATTTGTCTGTGTTATTAAAATATGTGCAGTCTGTAACGGTAATAAATTAATAGAAAACCAGTCCTCATCAATTATTGTTTTATTATTTGTTTTAAATTTGACACATGGCAAAGTACAGCTCATAGGTGACTTATAATTAGTGGCAAAATTTTCCTTATCATTATTCTCGAACCTGTCATTCCTTCCATCTAAAGAAAAACCATAAGCATATTCTTTTCCTTCAAAATATTTGGAACCACGAGATTTGTCTAATCTATAAATGTACAAATCGCCGTCTGGCAGTTTTTCATCTGTATAACTTGTATCATTTCCCTCATAAATACATGTCCAACTTAATGATGAAGAATCAAATGACCGCATAAGATAAAAGACATCTGCCCCCGAATCTTCTTTCCATGAAAGATATACCGTATTCTCTGTAGTCAGCGAATCTGCTACAGGTATGTCATCAAAAGGATCTGCTGTAGTTCTGAACAAAATTGCATTAAAAGAATTGTTGTAGCATGAGAAAAACGTTATTGAAATAATTATAAACAAAATATATTTTAGCCGTCTCATCGTTTCTCCTTAAAAATTTTAAATGATGCTCCAAGACATGGTTTTACAGAAACAAATCCGTCACCAACCAAGTGATAGTCAAAAATTATTTCCATAAAAAGATTGGCATATTTATTAAGGTTATATTCATACCCGGCAAGGGTTTCAAAAGAAAAGATATTCTGATATAAGAATGTTTCATTTTCATACTTTGGGCGTATTTTCATTAGTTCTATATTGTAAGCCAGTCCAACACCACCATACAAAGAATGATATTCATTAAAATGAAGATGCAGGATTATTGGAAGGCTAATGGATATTGTATTGATAAGGAGAGGATAAATGTCACTCTTATTCATTCCTATATCCCATGACAAATTGAGTTTTGCAGAAAAATCTACCAGTCTGCCATTTGAAATTATTATTGACTGCGAAGGATAAAACTCCAAACCGGCATTTGCACCAGCAATACCTAAGATCTTGCTTCCCCATTCGCTGTCTACAGGACTCCAGTAACAAAGAGATACAGGAATCCTTAATTCAAGTTCCCGATTTTTTTTCTGCTTTATTTCTTTTTGGTTTAATCCTGTAAGTTCTTCAATTCCAAATAGAATATTTTGACACACGGTATCTATCAGTCTGTCGTAATGATTAATATTGTCGCTGGCAAAGAATTCTTTTAAAATCTTTTTTTCTGTTTCGCCATATAGTTTAATTTCACAAAACCAGTTGGAATCATTTTTCTTAATGTATCCATAAATAAGATATTCAATATTTTCAGAACTGCAGATTTTATTTGCATCAATTATGCTTATTGGAATTCCATATTTCTGATCAGAAACATGAGAAAAGCTTACAAGCCCTTTGAACCAGTGTTTTTCAAGCTCTGAGTGAATTGCTTTAGATGCATCAAATGGAACATTTGTTTTATTTCCATTATTATCATAAGCCGCAATTGCAGCAATCTTTACCTCAGACGCAAACGCTAGAGAAAACCATAATATTAACACTCCTAGTACAAAAAACTTTTTATTCATTAAAAGCCCGCCTTTTCTGCTGTAATAACTTTTTCAATCTCTAAAATCTGTTCATCAGATGCTGCATTCTGTTTCAGAATTTTAATGTCTTCCAGTATCTCTGTATATGCAGAACTGTCTGCCGGGTTCTTATAATAAAGACTTTTTGCCTTAAAGGAACGGCATTCCATATCTTCTGCATTCGTTTTAGTAAGTTTTTTATATTCTTCATAAGATTCTGAATATCTGGCATTTTTAAACAAGGTAAATGCATTCTTTTTTGCTTCAAGATATGCTTTATCTTTTTCTGACATATCGATTGTTTTATTTTTCTGCTCTTCAAGTATTGCATCATAAGTTCGGCTCATTACAACTGTCTTTGAAAACTGAGCGTCGGACTTTTTTTCTAGTTTTGCAAGATCATTTGAAATATCAGCATTATTTTTCTCAAGTCTGTATAAAAGAGAATTTATTCCTTCATTGATTTTTTCAATCTGTAAATCCTGATGTTCCCTAAACTCCTGAACATTTTTTTCATATATTTCAGTTTTGGATTCAAGTGCTCTAACAGATTTTTTAAGATATACAATCTGAAAGACAAAAATAATATGAAAAACAAAAAAAAGAACTATGATAGAAATTAAACTGACTATTTTCTTATTCATCTTTTTTTACTTCCTTAACAATTACTTCCTGTAAATAACGCCAGTCTTTTCTTTCTTCTATTTCAAGCGCTTTATTAATCATTCTAAGAGCACTGTTTCTCTCATTTTCATCAAAAAGTCTTTCTGCTTTTTGTGCATAATACGAACCACTGCCCATCTTAATATAAATGACAATTCCAGGTTTTATAGCCGTATTTATTTCAATAGTTTCAAATCCATTTTTTTCAGCCCTTATAAGGACTTCTTTTTCCTTATCACAATAAAATTGTAATCTGCCATATATGTCAGTTTTACCTTTTTCAGCACCGTCTATAAAAACAGAAACATTCATAACTTCACTGTTTTCAAAGTCGTAAACCATTACATATACTGAATCAATTTCTTTTTCAGGTGTACTTTTGCAAGAAAGAAATAATAAATTAGATACACAAATTAAAAGGAAAATGCATATATTTCTGGATTTCATTTTTTTACCTCATACAATTCACCGCGTATTTTTGCATTAAAGCCAGATGCTGTCTGGACACAGAAATCACCGTCTGTTTCTGCATTTGAAAGTAGCAGTTTGTATATACTTCCCATATCTTCGTCTTTTGCAAGAACAAATGACTTACCATTTGACTTTGTTAGCCCGATATATGTAAGTTTTTTGACTTTTGCAGGAGAAACATTCTGTATTTTTTTCTCCGAAATGTTATTCTTATTTGCAGAAGTTGCTGGACTAATATTTTTGAGCGCCGGAGCTTTATAAAAAATCTTATCAAGCTCCGCAAGTTCAATTTCCTTATCCGTATATTCAGAAAACGGTTCTATATCCTGCTTCAATTCAATACCTGTATCAAAGCAGATGGTCGTCTGGATTCTGTTTCTATTCTCACTGTTATGAATACTCAGATTTTTTATATCAATAAGGTTGTCATCATAACTTTGTATCTCATTGATAAAATTAAGGATATCTTTACTTGCAGACAGAATGTAAAATTCTACTTCTGCATTTTTTTCCTTACCTCGTAACTGTATGTACTGCTCATGACAGTTATTTTTATGCAGGGTACTGCGGATATTTTTAATATATTGTGAAAGCTGGTTATTCCTTAACATTTCAGACCGTTTATTCAGACTTTGAATCTCATCTGAATAAAAAACAATTTTTTCATCCAATGATTTTCCCTCATCAACAGTCCTGAAGAATTTTGAAAATTCTCCTGTATATGTAACTATCTCTTTTCCATCTTTTATATTAGTTCTGTTCATTTTTACTGCAGTAAATGCTTTATTCTGTTCAAATTTGGAAAGGATTGTTACTGAATCTTTTGTTGTAACTTCAACAGTGAAATTATTATTATTAATTGAAATATGTTCTATCGTTGTCTTATCTGTCATTGCAGAATATATGCGTTCAATATAAGGATATATTTTTTCATATTCCGCACCTTTCTTTTCAAGATATTCTTTTCTTAGCTTTTCAAGTTTCTCCTCTTTTTCTTTATTTAAGACAACAGCTGCTGCATTTTGTTTTTCAACTTCTTTCTGACGGGTAGCTTCCGCCATTTTTCTGACGGCAACTGTATGCCAAAGCAATAATAATGTAAGGATAATGATTATCAGAGGCAGACTTATAATTAAATATTTTTTTATACTTTTCTTATAATTTATTTCTTCCTTTGAAATATATACATCGAATTGTTTTCTTTTATCGGTCTTTACAATATAGATATTATTTTCTTTAATTTCATAAGGATAAACATTCAGTAACTCTTTTCTTGCTTCTACAAGACGATGTTTCTGGGTATGAGATTTAAGAATTAATGTGAATTTGGGACAACCGTTAAAATTCTGAACTTCTGTCATAAAAGGCTCCCCTTTTTCAAAATCTCTTTCTCTGCAAGAATATATTTTTCTATCTTTTTCTGATTCTCCCTGTCCGGTACTGCAGCATAAACCGCACGACAATTACATCTTTCTGTTTCAAAACGTATTTCCCAAAACGCAGTCTTAAGTCCGATTAAATCAAAAACAGGATGACTTTCACTCAGTTCAAGGAGTTCTGCAATTTCTTTTAAGTCTGTTTCTGGTGTAAGATTAGCTTTTATCTTTTGAACTTTCTCATCTGCATTTTTTATGTTGAAATATTTGAAAATTGCCTTTATAAAATCCGCACTCATAAAATGAATGTTCAAGCCTGGCATTGAGTTTACAAGTGGAAATATATTTTTGCTCTTGTAATCTTTCAAAACTTTTTCAATAAATGAAATATCTGTAAATTTGGGATTTATCCAGCCATATTCAGTAAAGGCTTCTTCTTCGCTCATAAATATGTATTGTCTGATGGCCTCATTTTCAATGATTTTTTCTGATATAAAGTTTTTATTTATCCCCGTTGAAACATCTTTTACACTAAAATCATACTTAATGACATCAGATATTAAAGCTCTTACCTCAGCTTCATTCGAATCACAAGAACTTTCTTTTAATTTTTGCAGAGACTTTTCAATGTTATAAATCACAGATTCCGCTTCCTTATGTGCTTCAATGGATTTTTTGTAAGCATTTATTTTCTTTTCATCTGCCAGGACCAGCATCGCAAAAGAAAGTACTATTACGCAAAGAGAAAATATAACTGTCAAAGCAAATGCGCTGGAAAAGCCTTCTTCGTTATTCTCCATTATTAATCCTCTGCTTTATAAATTCCTGACACATGTATTCTTTTCCACAAAACTTCCATATAACTTTTATTCCTTCTGCCTGTTTATTGTTGTCATAAACAACACAGATATCAGTTATTTCGAATCCTTTATCTGCTCCATAAATCTTAAGTCGTTCTTCAAAAGAAACCTTTTCTTTTTCAAACTCACTTTCAAAACTTCTCCAATATGGAATAGAAATCTTCTGTATTTCTTTCCTTATTAGTGCATCAGTTTCAAGTAATACAACAGCCTTTCTGGATGCATCTTCGCTACGCACCACAGCTCTTCTTACATTAATGAGACTTGCTGTAAATACCCCGCTTGCTATTAGAAATATCGCAATTGCAACTATAAGTTCAGTTAGTTTCATTTGCACTCTCAATAATTTTTTCAGCATTAACTATATGACGTAATGAGCTTCGTTCAACTGCAACAACACTACTTAGAATTCCAGAGAGAATAAGCAAAAATGCTGCAATACAAAAAATCTGTTTTAACACACATTTACTCCCAACTTTTTATATCTGCATTCTTCTCTTCACCGCCTTCAATACCATCAGCGCCAAAACTTCTTATTCCGTATGGAGAACCGTCTGGTGCTGGACTTGTATATTCGTATTCATATCCCCATGGATCTTTTGGCGCATCTTTATAAATATAAGGACCACTCCAGTTATCAGAACTAGGCGCAGTTTCAGGCTTTTTTCTTAATGCACTAAGCCCCTGTTCTGTAGTTGGAAAACTTCCGCAATCTATATAGTAAGCCTCTATCGCTGTTGCAAAACTTTCAATTTGAGTTCTGGCCGCTGCAACCCTTGACTTTTCCAGGCTGTTTATTGCCACAAAACCTACCGTTGCAGTAAGAATCAGTATGATTGCAATTACAATCAGAGTTTCCATAAAACTCCATCCTTCCTCATTGCGTAAAACATCTGCTGCTTTCTTTTTTAGTTTTTTCATAATGCCCCCAAAAGATTGAATACCGGAATGACAAACTGTAAAATTATGCTTATAATTATTGCTCCAGTTATAAGGATAAAAACAGGTTCTGCAGCCTGTGTAATGCCTGTAAGTATATTTTCATTTTCAAGTCTGTAATAATCTGATATTTCACAAAAGGCCTGTGCGGTATTTCCATTTTCTTCTGCAATTTTTACCCAAACAGTAAAATACTTTGGAAATATTCTTTCACTCTCAAAAGCCTCTCCTACACTCGAGCCATTCATTATTTTTCTGATAGCTAAATCAACAGATTTCTTAATACGTTTGTTAGTTATAACTTCCTCTGACTGTTCAAATGATTGCACTAAAGGAAAATGTGTAAGAGAAAAAAGTTTCATTGCAAATGAAAAATCGTTTATCTGGAGTGTCATTATAAGTTTATTTAATAATGGAATTTTTATAACTGCACTGTCGATTATAGAGGCAGCTTTCTCATCTGCTTTACGTAATATCAGACATAAAATTAATAACATGATTACAGCGGATATAATGATAGCAGAATAAATAAAGCGAACTTTTATTTTACCCATTTGTTCTGCTATGTTAGACGATGATGAAGAAAATGCCTCAAATATTCCTTCAAGACGAGGCATGACATACAATGTTAGAATTATTACAACAACCACTGCAGTTATAAGTACTATGACTGGATAAAACAAGGCCTGAATAATTTTCCTGGTCATATTATTTTTGGATTTCAAATAAGAAGAAAGATGCCCGAAAACTTCCGCAAGAGTTCCGCTTTCTTCTCCAATTGCAACCAGTGAAATATATAATGGAGCAAAATCTTTTTTATATTCCGTTAAAACTTGAGAGAACTTTTTTCCTTCATTAATCTTTTTAAGCAGTTCTTTTACAAAGCTCTGTTTTGTTTTCTCTGTAAGTATTTGAGAACAAACTTCCAGCGCATTTTGCAAAGATAAATGCGAAGACAAAAGGGAATACATTGTCTGAGTAAAAAGAAGAACATCTTTTTTCATAAAAGTCCCTCCCTTATCATTTCTTCCCTGGTTGATATTCCGCTTTTTACTTTAAGTGCGGCATCATCTTTTAAATCTTCAAATCCCTGATTTCTTAAATACTTTCGTATCTCTAGTTCTTTCGCATGTTTTTCAATCATTGAAACTACAGTTTCATCCAGATTAAAAATCTCGCTAACAGAGGTCCTACCCTTAAATCCTGTAAAACCACAAGTTATACAACCTTCTCCGTTACATTCTAAACAGGTCTTTCTTACAAGCCTTTGTGCCAATACTGTTCTTAAAGTATCTGCAATAAGATATGGTTCAATTCCGAGATTACGCAGCCTTGAAATTGCTCCAATGCTGTCATTTGTATGCAGAGTAGAAAGTATCAGGTGTCCTGTAAGGGCCGCGCGGACAGCAAGTTCTGCAGTCTCCTTATCTCGAATCTCACCAACCATAATTACATCAGGATCATGTCTAAGTACATGGCGCAGAATATTTTCAAATGTTAGATTTATTTCATCGTTTACCTGTATTTGTTCTATTCCATCTATCGTCTTTTCTACAGGATCTTCTATCGTTACTATTTTTAACCGGTTCTTATCCATTTTCTTAAGAAGGGCATGCAGTGTAGTTGTTTTTCCACTTCCTGTAGGGCCAGTCGCAAGAATCATTCCGTATGGAAAATTTAAGGCCGACTTCAATTTCTTAAGGTTCTCTTTAGAAAAACCAAGATCATCAAGTTCTAATTCTTCATTTTCTCCACGAAAAAGTCTCAGGACAATATCCTGCCCTGCTACCGATGGAATTACAGATACTCGAAAGTCCAGTTTTTTATTCTGAACCTGAACACTCATTCTTCCGTCCTGACAGAGTCTGTTTTCCATAACATTCAAACCGGACATAACCTTTATTCGGCTTACAAGGCTGTCAAAAATATGCCGTTCCAACTTACGTACACTCTGTAAAACTCCATCAATTCTGAGTCTTACATCAACAGCTTCGTTCATTCCCTGAATATGAATATCACTTGCCCCACGCCTTATAGCTTCAAGACAGATTGCATTTATTATATTTACTACAGGAGAATCACTGTTTATATCTTCCAGCCTGTATTCGCTCTCTTTGTCAGAAGTTTTTCCTACAATACCAGCTGTATCATCTACAAACTTTCCAATGAATTCTGCAAAGTCTGTATCTTTTACTTTTATAGTTTTAATCTCTTTTCCATTATGAACTTGATTTAAGATTTGTATCTTATCTGTATTTATTTCCGAGACAACTACAGTTACCTCGTTTTCTGTTTCTTCAAACTTTACACAGCGGGCGTTTTTTATAAATTGATTGGTATATTGGTCTTTTACGTTTTTGTATTCTGAAAAATTAATAATTTTAAATTCATGGGGTCTGCAGTTTTTCATTCTTTACCCCCGCCATATTTTTTCTTTAGTCGTAAAAGATTTTCTTCTTCACTTAAAACTTCACTTTCATCTTTCTCAACAAAAGGAACCAGATAAATTATAAATTCTGTATCTACAATAGAAACAACTTTTGTCTTAAATAAGAAACCTATTATTGGAATCTTTCCAAGCACAGGAACTCTCTTTTCAGAAACTTCTTCCTCCTGTTGAAAGAGACCACCTATTACTACGGGTTCACCACTTTTTGTTCTAACATTTGTACTAACTTTCTTTTCCGATGTTGACGGAGGTGCTGACGTATCATTTGTTTTTCCTCCTGAAGAAGCTTCAGATGTTTTTTGTTTTGATACCTGGGCATCAACTTTTACAGTTACCATTCCATCCCCACTCACCCATCCGTTTATGGAAAGTGTCAAACCGCTTGAAAGCTCTCTTGTAGTGCTTGTATAAAGATCTCCCTTTGTATCTACAATGATATCACGATAACGAGTTGTGTTTGTATTTGAGAAACTTAATGATTCTCCACTGATTCCGTTTAATGATGTATCTGCAAGAACACGTGATTTTTCTTCAGATAACTCTGCATTAAGTTTTCCAGCAAACTGGACACCAAATTTTGAAATAATATCAAAATTAATATTGAAAATATTCGAAATTGCACCACTCCATGAATACCCTGACTCTGCTGTAGTATTTCCTATATTTAGCGAAGCCCCCCAGTTCAATCCGTCAGTTTTCTGCCTTTGAATTACCAGAAGCTGATATTTAATCTGTTGTTTTGGTCTGTCTATTTCTTTCAGATCTTCTAGAAATTTTACATACTGTTTTTCCGTTCCACTGAAGAAAACCAGTGTCGGTTCATTTGTTTCCGTCAGATTCTCCTTATTAACTGAAGGCGGTAAGGATTTTAGAAGTTCCTCACTTTTTATATATTTTAATCGTACTGGCTGATTCTTTTTTTGACTGTCTATAATACTTATAAACTGCGAAAGTTTAGTTTCACTTTCTTCTGTTACCTGTGTTACAAATCCATTTTCTGACGGAAGCATTATTATGTCCGCCAATAAAAGACTCTTTGGTATTATGCTTACAGCCTCTTTTACGTTTACATTCTCAAAATGAAAACTTTTATAATTTCTGTCATCCAGCGGAACATCAACTTTTCCTATAAAATCTTCAATAGGATTAATCTCAGATGCACTTCCGGTAAGAATAAGAGAATTAGAACTTTTATCTTGTTTTATAAACCCTGGTGCATTAAGCTCATTTGGAAGCAAGGCAACAAGTGCTTCAATGCTGATATTTTTTACCTTAATGATTCTGGATTCTTTATATTTTTTGATTACATCTTTTTTCTGAATCTCATAAATATAATAGACATCTTCCCTGACAGAAAAATCACAACTGGATTGATTAAGTATTAATGAAAGAAGCTCCTCAAAAGTTTTATCCGTATATACCATGTTTTCTAAAACAATATTGGATTTTGAAAGCAAAGAATATTCCTTACTTCCTTTCTTAAACAAAGTTTCAATGACATTTACAAATGAAGCTTTTTGAATATTACAGGAATATTTTCCATTAACTTCTGACATGGTGAAAATATCTATATTGCGTTTATTTATTGTACCTGCACTTTTAGTGATGTAAAATCCATCTGCAATCCGCTCAAGCCCAAAACCAGGAAGTTTCACAATTGTAAGGTTCAGGACATCTTCAAGACTTGCATCCGACACACGGATTGTTACGTTAGCATTTGGTAGATTATCAAATAAAATAGTTTTATTAGTATATCGGGACAACATGTTGATGAAAGGTTCAACTTGTACATTTTCTGTATTTATAGCAAGCTTCCCGCTGGTATTTAAATTGATTTTTACTTTAGTAACAGAATAAACTCCATCATTCTTTTCGACATAAAGCTGGCAGTGATTTGCAAAGCGATTTAATGCACTTTCAAAATCTTTGTCTTCAAAACGGAAAGTAGCATTTCCGCTGACGGTTTCATCAATAATTACAGATTCTCCGCACACATCTGCAACTGAATAAATGATATCTGATATTTTCTGATTTCTAAAATCCATATAAATGGATGAATCAGTTTCTTGGGCTGACAGGGGAATAATAAAAAGAAAGATTAGTAAACTTATTATAATATTTGCAGGAACTTGCTTCACAGAAACCTCCTGCAGACAACTTCCGAAGCTATATAGCCCGCTGCTACGAAAGGTGCAAAAGGTATTGTCTTCAGCCGTTTTTTAACGATATGTCCTATCAGAAAAAACATAACACCAATAAAACAGGCAGAAATAAAAACAAAAGATGTCTTAAAAAATCCTAAATAATACCCCAAGACAGCTGCAAGTTTTACATCACCTATTCCAAGCCCTTTTGTAAAATATGAAACCCCGTAAAAGAGCAGAAAAAAGAAAACCGCACATATTAAGTGTGCTGGTATAATTTTAGGATTTGTAACTACGTCTATAACGAACATTAAGATAAGAAAACCAAATGTAAATAAATTTGGAATGTGCCCCGTTCGCAAATCGAAAAAAGAGATTATTATCAGATATAAAAGACAAATTATATGCAAATACATTTTAAAATACTTTTTTATAATTACGATATTTATAGACATTAGATAAAATTGTCAAGTACTTAAATCAATATTAATAAATATTTATATATAAGATTCTTTTTTCTTGATTATTTTGATTTGTATCTCTTATAATAATTTAAAAAAAAGGAGGAATGAAAGTCATACAAATGGCAATTTGTA
>AUXO010733397.1_pt1 | contig 22064 bp, 23 predicted proteins | sample 768731 | NCBI WGS metagenome assembly AUXO01 (sample SAMN02715735, study PRJNA202380) | gut metagenome | biome: sheep rumen | host: Ovis aries | place: New Zealand: Palmerston North | reverse complement strand
CTTCTTCAAATTCAATAGGAAGAGTAAATCCTAATTTTATTTGACCTATTCTATCTCCTACTTTATATTTTTCTTTACCTGGAATAACTTCATAGAAATAAGCTAATACTTCTCCTCTATAAAGTTCATCAATAGTTCCTTCACAGTTACTTAATATAAGTCCTGTTTTCCAAATTGAAGAACGGGGTCTGAAGTCAATAGATAATTTAACATTTGAATAGTGTTTGCTATCAATCATTAGAGAATTACCAATGCTGTTAGGATGTCCTTTTGCTGTCAATCCATCATCATTGGCACTATCAATTACATAACCAAAATACTCTGTCCGCTTTCCTAGAATAATAGAATCCCTTACAATCTCAAAAGCAAGACCAATACCATATTTCCAAATACCTGGTTCTACTTCTTCACAAGATGTTGCATATACATCATAACAAAAATCTTGGTCATGAACTTTGGTTGGAATTTTTGCTAAATCATTTATTTTCTTAATCTTTACTTTCATAAAAACTCCTTAATATTTATTTAATATTTTAGAAATATCTTTTTTATTAGCCTTTTTAATCTTTGAATGAACTTTTTTAGTTGATTTTTCATCCTCTAGAACTTGAAGTAGTTTTGATACACTAGTTTCATCATTTAATTTAAGAGAACTCATTTCTATAGTTTCTAATTTTTTACCCATATTTTATTTCCTTAATTGAGTGTTATTTTTTAACCAATCATCACTACTTATTACAGGTAAATTATCAAACTCTTCTTTTGTTAAATCATTAACATCTTTACCTCTTTTCATTAAAATAACATCGATGAAAACATTATCAGAAGTATTAGTTATAAATCTTTCTATACCATTATCTCCAGCTATATCGCCATCAAAACAAAGGTTATACTTCAATATATTTGATTTTTTTAGTAATTTATATTGGTAGTCAGAACCTGTTCCAAGTAGGGCTATTGCTGGATAACCCCATGACCATAAGGTTAAAGCATTTATTTGACTTTCAACTACATATACTTCTTTTATACTATCTTTTATAATATTATATAATAAATATACTTCTTTTTCAATATCTTTATCAATGATAAATCTTTTATCGACAACACTTCTTCTTGTTAAAAATTTTAAATTACCTTTAATATCTCTAACTGGAAATACGATACACTCTGAGTCTGGATCATATTTTACTTCAAATCTTTTACATATATCTTTTGAAAGATTTCTTTTATTTAAATATGGGTGCCGAGATTGATAGCTAGTTAAGATATCATCTGGAAGAGTTGCAGTAGGAGTATTTTTATAGTTTAAATCAATATAATCATCAATTAATATATTTTTTGATTCTATAGTATATTCGGTAAAATTATCACAAAGCCACTTCTTTGCCCATGAAACTGATTTATCAGCAGCTTCTGCTACAAAATTATAAAGCTGTCCTTTGAAACCGCAAGCAAAACAATGTGTAGTTCCAAATATAACTTTATCAGAATCACCTATATAAATATCGCAGCTAGGCTTATCTTCATGACCATTTTTATGTTCATGATTTGGGCAAGTTATTCTTACATTATCTGGTTTATATTCAACGTCTTTTAACTTTCCATTTATAATAATAGCTTTTAATTCAGATAAAATAGCTTTAATATCTTTTTTTATTACATGGTTATCAATTATCAAATTATTCATTAAATTAATATACCTTTAAAATACTTCTTCTCCTACTTCATATCTAGAATTATCATAAGTATTACTATTATCATCTTCTGTATTAGCGGTTGTGTTATCATCACCTGGAATAAATGTAAAAATACCTTTATTAAAATCTACATTATAGGTTAATTTTTTACCATTTTCGCTATCTCTAGATTTTACTAATTCTAGAAATATAATATTAGTATCTTTTTTTCTTTCAATAAATATTAAAATTGTACTATCTTGAGAAATTCTATCTGATTGACTGACATGTTCAGTTCCAGGGCCATTTTCTGTTGAATTTCTATTTTGTTGAGAAACACTAATAATAGGAATTCTTTTTAATACTTGAAGTTGTTTTAAATCTTTCGAAATATTACTAGCTCGTTCAACAGGATTTTTAGCTTTTCTATCATCTTCTAATAATGAATGTTGATCAATAAATAGAATATCTAAATTGTCTTTTTCAATAAATGCTCTTAAAGAATTAACCCCGGCTAAACCATTTATCATTTTAGGAGTTAATACTTTAATACTTCCTTTTAACCTTCCTGGAAGATTGTCGATATAATTTTTATATTCGTTCATTATAGCTGAACTTCCATGAATTAAAGCTCCATTAGAAATATGTTCAAGCAAGGTATCAATACGATACCCAACTTTTCTTTCAGACATTTCTCCTGAATATATACCTACATTTAATCCTTGTTCAGCTGCAGCTAAAGCGCACTTCAAGAGAATCCAAGATTTACCAACATTTGGTCTAGCTACAATAGTTGCTAACTCTTCTTCTCTATCCCAACCGCCGATTATATTATCTAATTCTTTAAAACCTGTTTTAATATAAAATTTATTAAAATCAGTAACTCTTTCAGCATAAGCTTCATATCTTGATGTATCTCTGAGAATATCTATTGTGGTCAAAGGCGTATTTACCGCTAGAGTTTCGTAAGTATTTTTATAAATACTTAAAGCTTCTTCTGTTTTATTTTCTAGTAATAATTTTCTTACTTTATTAAAGGTTTCTACTAATTTATTACTTTGCTTTTCTTTATATAATTCATCAATTAAATATTCTGGTGGTTCATTAACATCAATATAATCAAAATCAGGAAAGGTTGATAAAAAACTTTCAGTATCAGGAACTGTTCCAAATTTATTTACATGAGTAAGTATATACTTTCATTCAGAAGTGTAGTTAGAAAAAAATGATTCATCTAATCTATTTAATAATATTAATGATGTATCATGAGACTTTAATATGTATGATAATGTTTGTTCTTGGATCATTGTAATAACCTCTTTTCTAATTAGTATTTACACTTCGTTTATCTTTACCAAAAAATTCAACGCAAGTAGAATAATTATAAACTCTACTGTATACTCTATCACCTAATAAATTATGTAACTCATCTTTATTTAAGTTTGAAGTGTATATATTTGATTTTTTATTCAATAGCCTCTCATCTATAATGCTTAAAAGATAAGATATCTCAAATTCAGTTCCAGCTTTTGAACCGATGTCATCCCAAATAACTAAATCACAAGTCTTAACATAGGATAATATATGCTCTATATATGAACTTTTCTTTTCTATGTTAGCTTTTAATTCTAACAAAAATTTTGGAACACTAATAAATAATACAATAGGAGTTAATTCCTTTTTAAACCAACTAGCTTCTATATAACTTCTAGCTAATCTAAAAGTCCAGCTTGTTTTACCATTTCCAGGATTTTCTGAAAATAAATATAAATTATTTCCAGATTCTACAAAGTTTATTATATCTTTTTCTAGAGATGTTAGATAACTAAATGCATCGCTATCTCTTCCATCCTTATCAATATATAAAGGAAATTTTATTCGTTTATTTTCTGGAATTAATGCTTCTTCAAAGTAAAAAGCTGTTTTAAAATTTTTAATACAAAAAGTATCACAATCTAAGTGATTACATGTTGCTAAAAATGGACATTTTTTATTTTCTTCAATCATATAATAGTTATACTTTCTATTTTACTTAAAATACTGTTTCACTTAAATCATCTTTTGATGCTACTTCTTGTTTTGTGATTCTAATTTGGGTTCTATCTGTAACTTGTTTTCGTTTTTCACTATTTTCAAGCATATTTATAGCCCATTGACAATCTCTGTATCCTTGAACAGTTGCTATTTGAACAATTCTTAAAGCTAAATCTAAATCTCCTTTTGTATAGTTGTTGAGAGTATCTTGAAATATCTTAATAGCTGATTTTGACAAGAAACCAGTTGGTCTAGAATAGACTCCATCAACCCAACCTCTTAAAGCTGTAAGTAATTCATAATTAGAACACTCTATAGAATCTTTAAGTGAACTAATCATGTGTTGTCTTTGAGATTCTTTTATTCCTTTTGGTTTCTGAATTTTCATCTGCTTTCTAATATTGTCATAAAGTTTTACATCATCAGAAGATAAAAGTGAAAGATATAATTTCATATCAAGCTTTAAAATATCTGGATTATCATTTGATTTTTTTAATATAGAAGTTTTTATAAGATTTAAATCACAAACAATTTGTTCTTCATCTGTTAAAGATAAAATATTATAAATATATTTTCTATCAACTTTAAAATATTCATTGTCAATAAGTTTATTTTTTCTAGTAGCTTTTTTATATATGTTTATTAATTCAGTTAAATAGACTGCAGTATGCAGTCCAAATATTTGAATTGTTCTATAATTAATTGAAATAGAATTGTCGTTATCAAAAATATCTAATAGCATAAATAATCTCTTATTACATTATCTTCTGACATTGAAGCAAGAGTTGACTTTATTACTTTATCAAATTTTGTTTTCTTAGTGTTTTTGAACAGGTTAATTAAAGACTCTTCCTTCTCTTTAGATATACAATAAAAAGAACATATATCTCGTAAATCATCTTCGGAATAGCTGTAGAGATTATTTATTAACTTAGCTAATTTAAAATTTTGAGTATAACTTTTAGTTACATATTCATTATCATCTCTGATTTTAGTTGTTGTGGTGACTTTAGATACAAAACAATCACCAGCTACAATATTTTTAACTATAATTGCTTCTAAAATTTTATTGTTATCAATTAATTTGTCAATAAGTAAATCAATAGAAATATAATCAGAATATTCATCAAGATCAGCACTCTCATCAAGAATAACTTCGTTACAGTCTTTTACATTTTCTTCAATCATATCTAAACTAGTTTTACCAAAGTTAGCTTTACGCTTATGCGTATTAGCATTATAGTATTGAATGTCTCTAGCTGAAGCTATACATCTATTTAAAACTTTATCTGGACCACATTTGTCAGTATATAACTTATTTTTAGGATCCCTCCATTTTCTATTTTGTAAAGCATATTGAATACCATGTATAACCATATCATAGCAGTCTTCGATAGTAAAACCTGAAGCTTTCGATGTAGCATAATGTTTACCAATATATGCCCATTTTCTTAAGAGAATAGCTGAAAAATAACCTGCTTTTAAATCTTCATCGGATTCATTATCTATGTAGTTATTAGCTAAAGTATTAACACTTATTGTTTGCCAATCTTTAATTATGGATGCTGCTTTAATATAACTTTTTTTGATTTCTTCTAACATATATACTCCTTTTCATTAATGTTTCATATATATTATAAGTATATCTTTTATATTAATCAACTATTTTATAAAAATTTAACTTATTTTTTCTGCATACTGATTATCACTAGCTAATTGAACTCCTAGTATTGGATCAAATTTTGAATTGCTATCAGGTATAAATCGTCCAAATTTAACAATTATATTTTCAAATTGTTTTAATTCATCTATATATACTAATATTTCATCCTTATAATATCCAGTATAAATTACAATATCACATGAAGTTTTTTGTCTAACTTTTTCTATAAAAGAAACAAGTTCATCAAATTGCAGGAAAGGTTCTAATCCACCTATAACTATAGCTTTTGTAATATCATTAGAAATATAATAATCAAGTAATTTATCATCATCAACATCAATAGTAGGTTGTTGAATTAGAGGATTATTTTGACAGCATCTAATTCCACACTCCTTCTCACATTTAAAATCACATATAGATGTTCCTATAAACAATGATGGTAATTTATAATTTATAAAATCCTCGGTGATTAAATATTTAATTTTCATTAGAGTTCATCCTCATTTAATACTAATATATTTATTTTATTTGATGCAACTGTGCAAGCATCTAATCCTATAAGTTTATATTTCTTCGATTTAAATAATGGACAATCGTATTCATCTTTTTTCTGTTTTGTTAAATTATTGAAAAAATCAGAGGTATGTCAATGACCACATACTATTGTTTTAGTTGTTTTATTAAAACCTAATAAGGCTTTCTTTCAAGGACAACCTCAAGTAGCATCTGCTCACTCAGTAGCAGTTGCATTTCTTCAATCTTCTCTGTAATCAACTTCTTGAATATATCCCTTATAATATGCTTGAGTCATAGGAATCCAAGAGTGCACCATGATATACTTATTAGTTTCTAAATAGTTAATTCATTGTTTACTCTGAATCCATTTAGTTATTTCACTATTCTTAACTTCTTTAACTATTTCTTTCCAAGTTTGATGAATTCTTTCATATGGTTCTTCTTCACCTAACATGAACCAATACTTCCAACTTAAAGCTTCTTCACCATATCTAGCAATTTGACAGAATGTTCTTACTGTACCATTATTAAAGTCATAAGAGTCTGGAAAATCTTTTTTAAGTAAATCTAAATATAACAATTCATGATTGCCTCTAATAAGAATAATTCTATCCTCTGAAAGTGTAGTTGTTAAGAAATAATACACATCTAATGTTTCATTACCGCGGTCAAAAACATCGCCTAAAACTACTAAGATATGTTCTGGATTATTTATATCAAATTCATTTTTTTCTAGTGCGACAATTAATGGTGTATAGAAACTATGTATATCTGATGTTATAAAATACTTTTTCATTATTAATTTTCTTTAGATAATGTTGAGTATCATTTTCTAGCATTAAATTCTTTCTTTCTAATATTTTGATAACTTGAAACTGGGGTATAAAAACCGACAACTCTACTGTAAGTATCAACAATAGGTTCACCACACTCAGGACATTTAGTTGTTCCAATAGATGCGTGTTTATGTTTACATACATTTATTTTTGTATTAAACGCTGAATATATGACCCCGCTTTGTGCTATATAATTTAACATATCCCAAGCAATATCCTTTGATGCAAATCTTCCCTCAATGTTGATATGTGCAATAGCGCCACCAGAGCATTCTGCATCCAAAATAGAACTTAACCTGCACTTTTCTTGTAAAGTACATTTTTCCATTAAAGGAATTCATTGATTAGAGTATATGAAATATTTATTTTGTTCATAAATAAGATTATCAGCTTGACAAATAACACCTGCGCAATTTTCTCCTGGAATACTTTCGACGTTAAAGGTAAATTCATCCGTAAAGTTATCTTTAATTTCATTAATAGTTTTAAATATCTCTTTAGCAAAGTTAATAGCTTCTTCTGAATATGATTTATAACCTAATTCATCAACATTAACTAATCCGAATAAGTCCATAACTTCATATAAACCTAAAATACCTATTGTACAATATTGCTTACTTAACTCCAAGCCACCATCACAATAATTTGGAAGTAAACCTTTTTCAATGTTTCTCTTTAAAATATGTCTCATTGAATATAAAGCTTTGCAATCTAGAGTAACTCTACTTTTAAGAATATCTAAATATTTATCTTTTTTAAACTTTGACTCATAAGCTATTCTAACTAAATTAATAGTTGAAACTCTACAAGAACCTATAGATAATGCAGTACCGCCGATACTATTTACAAAACCTTCTAACTTTGAAGTGTCTGAAAGTAATCTACAGCAATTTGATAAAACTCCAACATTATCACTAATGAAAAAATTACTATCTTGCCAGGTGACATTATGATCACTCATCCATCGAGCAAATTCTATATCTTTAAATTCTTTATTCTTATATAATAATGAAGCAGTTAAGACAGGGAAAGTAAACATTTGAACTTTTCTAATAGCACTAACTACTTCCATAAACACTTTTTGACACGAAATTAATTCTTCGATTTGGTCGATAACAAAAGAACCATCAGGAAAGACTACCCCACCAAATAAAGCTTCTAAGTAATATCTATCAAAAACACTTACATTAGTAAAAGCTGTTTGATCTAATCTTAAAAATGGTTGATTAAGTCTATATATTAATTTTTGGAAACATTGTCTTAAATAATAGTCTGGATCTTTAATATAATAACCTGATTCACAATCTTTCTTCCAAAAATAATAAGACCATACAATTAAATTTGGTAAACCAACAGCGCCACTTTGTCTATTAGCTAGAAATGAAACAAATTCAATTAAATCATCTAAGAATGTTGTTAAATGTTTAGGTGCTTCATTATTGTAATCTTTTAAGAAAAATAAACCTTCCGTAGCTAACTTAGATATATCAACAGCATAACAATATGGGAAAAATGAGCTAGTTGGTCCATCATTAAGATAAAATCCCTTACTAAATTCTTGTTCAAATCAATCTTTAGCTACTCGCAAACCCCATTTCTTTTTTATTTCTAAAAATATTTTATTTAATGCAAAAAGTTTATCTTGACTTTTAGTTTTTTCAGTCATGAAACTTCTGATATCTTTATGGCTGGCGTTAGCGTTTGGATCAATAGTTGCATCAGCTAATGTTCCTTCTTCAACAAAATGATCTAAAAATTCAGATGAATCTTGTTGTGATGGATGTAAGCCATTAATAAATAAAAAATCTTCTCCATATTTTTTAGATAAATATTCTAAATGATTTTCAAAATCGCGATTCACTTGTAATTCAATCTTCATAAACCTACCTTATATCTTTCTTATTTTACTAATTATTATTAATCCAGTCAATAGCTTCTTTAAATTCATAGATAGAATCATCTACTTTTAAAGCTGGGGCAGAGTGAATATTTAAAGCTAACATCTCATTAACATCAGTATTTTCTGTGTATGGAATATTTTTTTGCTTTAATTTCATTTCAACTACTCTGCATTTAGGACAATGTGTGGTATATAAAATAATCATCTATATCTTCTCCTTCAACGTTACTATCAAAATTTATACAATAGGAATAATTTAAAGCGTCACAAAAAATTTTCATCTCCTCATCTGTCATATCGATTGCTAGAGAAGTGTTTTTATAAATATCATCCATATGTTATTCCTTTCAATTAAATAATTTTTGAGAATATTAAAAATAATTAATATTAAATATATCTCTATTATTATTTACAATATGTTAATCACACAGTTAATGCGACTAACACATCGTTGTACTGTGCATTTAATTTAGCCTACAAATCAAGTATGTACGATTTTAAAATAGATAATGTTTCGTTATCAACTTTATCATCTATAATAAAATCTCCTAAAGCTTTTTTACGGTCTAAAATTTTACTTATCTTTTCATCAATAGTATTTTCACATATTAAATTATAAATAAATACTGGTTCAGTATTATTAATTCTATGTATTCTATCAGTTGTTTGTTCTTGAGCGGCTGCTGTCCAAGCTTGATCGATACAAATCATATAGCGTGCTCGATTTAAAGTTATACCAGTTCCACATTTTGCTGAAGTAGCTATAAATACTTTATGAATATTATCGTTTTGAAATTTATCAATATTATCAGAAACAACATTATCGTTCATATCACCAGTAGCAATTAACGGAGAGTATTGTTTTAACAATGTCTCCAAACGATAAACAGGTTCTTTATAAGTTGACATTATTACTACTTTATCACCTTGAGAAACAATTTCTTCTACAAGATCTAGACATCTTTCTATTTTACTTGATTCAACTGGACTAGATGTTAGTACAGATGGGCATGTAGTAGCTTGTTTTAATCTAGTTGTTAAGGATAGAATATTGTTAGGTTTCAAATCTATCTTATCACACTCTTCTTTTATTCCTTTTCTGACATTATTATAAAATTTTCTATGTTCATCACTCATTTCAACATATTCATTTATAATGTTCTTAGGTGGTAAATCCATAAGATTTTTTGTTCTTCTTAAACCTACATGTTCGATTTCATCTTTTAATACATCTAGATTCTTGAAACCAATAATTTGAGAACCACTTATACCACCAAACTCGCAATATAATTTTTTAAAATTTGTTAATGTAGATTTATCACCATCAATAAATTTTAATGGCATATAACTATCTAAGGCATTATTCATAATTAACGTGCCTGATAATCCTATACGATAATTTGCTTTATTTAGTTTAAGTAAATTATTACTTCTACTAGCTTTGGATCCTTTTACCTTATGTACTTCATCTACAACTATCATATCAAATTCATTCTTAGAATTATTTATAGCTGCTACAACACTATCATACACTAGCATCTCAACATTTATAATAACAAAAAATTCATTAATAATGTTTTTTAATTCATCGGCTCTATCTACAATTTTAGCTCATGTTACATTTCCTCTACTGTTTACATTTTTACCGATTGTAATGTAATCTAAATTAGAATGCTTCTCGATTTCTTTCTCTCAATTAGCTCTTAATGATGCTATTCCACATATAATAAGGCAATGCTTTAATCCTCTTTGATATCGTAATTCTTCTGCTAGATGAATTATAGAACTTGTTTTTCCTAAACCAGGGCTATCTAATAATAATCATTTATCATGAGTTAATCCAAACTTGATAGCCTCTATCTGATGTGCAAAAGGTTTTAGTTTATAATCTACTAATAGAGCTGGAGCTGGTTGTTCATTAGATATTTCTGGTAAAAGTTTTAATGTAATATCATCTAAATAAGTTAATCTATCTAATATCGTAGCTAGATATATACAAGGTATTTCTCTAGTTAATGTTTTTTTATGTCAAGCGGTAGGTATATCAAGTTCATTCTTAACAATGTCTGTTATTTTAGATGAAATAGCATAATCAGAACAAAAAATAAAGAAGCTTGTTCTTCCAGATACTTTTAATGGTTCAGATTCAGTTATTGTTATCATTTTATTCTACATCAATATTAAAATCATCATCAAAATCAAATTCTGATTTTTCTGTTTTATTTGTTACAAATAATTCTACAGTAAAAGATTTGTTACATCAATCACAAGTATATTCTTCTTTTAAATTCATGTTTGTCCCTTCATAAGAAAGAATTTTTCCATTTTCATCTTTTACTATATCTGATGCATTACCAAGTAAATCATCAGGATAAAAGATTTCACATGGAAGATACTCCCTTCCGCAATAAGGACATTTAATTAATAAGTTAGCATTTATATCCATTAGATACTTATAGTCTCCTTTTATTTCATATAAATATACAATTATAATATAATAAAAAAGCAGTAAAAATACTTTTATCTGCTTTTTATCATTATTCTAGCATTTATCTATAAATTTTAATATAAAGGTTATTCTTGATATTCAAACGAAATGTGTAGAAAATCATCGTAGATATTTATTTTCTTATATTCTTGTGTATTTGTAGTAGAATCAAGTCCAGCTAGAGTATTACTAGTTTTTATAACACGTGATCCAACTTTACCATTATTGGAATCAAATTCAAATAATGTCCCAGTGCTATTAAGACAGGTAACCACACCATCACTCGATTCAATAGTAGCTATATTATCTTGAGGACACAATGTAAAATTATAAAATACACCTTTACGATCCATCCACCAAACATATTTTCCGGAATTATTTACTGCTGATATGTAATCAAACTGTGCATTAGTTCCACTAATATTATTTCCAAGAATATTATTTACATTTATATTATAAAAATTTTTATATGTTGATTTAACAGGAATAAACCAGCATTCTTCCGCAGTATCTCACTCTGCGATGAGCAATTGATAAGTTTTACTAGCTACTGCTTGATAAGCATCAAAGAATTTAATACCTGTGAATAAGCTATTTGCTGGAGTAGTTTCATCGGTATCTAAATTATTATTTGTAGTAGGAGTTTGTTGAGATTCTAAGACAGTGTATGTTAATTCTTTATTATCTAGATCTCTATCGCTATTAGATATTTGAATGCGAGCAATAATTTTTCCATTAGAAATAAAATTAGTAAAATCTGAATAATTAAATACTATCTTAAACCAATATCCATGTAATCTAAATTGAATAATACTTCCATCTGTAATATTACCAGGATTGTTTAATATAAATCCATCAGATAAAGTGCTATCATCCTTTAATAAAGAATTAAATATATTGCTTATATTTTCTTCTGAGAAGAACTTAGCTCCTGGATCATAGCCATTTCTATAAGCTGTTGGAAATATATTTACATTTGTACTTTTTAAAAATGTGTCTGCCATATGTTATTCCTCCAATGGTGTATTTAATTTAAAATTGAGAGTTTTCACTCAATAAAAATATTGTATCGATCACTATGTTGCAAGCTTTCTGGGATAAGTGATGAAGCATCATCTAGTAAGATATAAGCGCAAACTGTATTACTTTTATTAATATTACTAACTGATTTTAATGCTAATAAATTAATATCTTTATCAAATAATTGTGAAAAAGCGATTATAAATTTAAAATTACCTTCTGCTCTTTCTGGACCACTAGCTTCGCTGGAGCTTTGATTATAATAAAGGGTAGGAGATGTTGATACTAAAACTGGTTGTGATTTAGCTTCTCATTCAGTCTCAGTATCAAATAATTTATCTTCTTCTGCGTTAACTTTAAATAATTGAATATATTTAGGTCTGTTTGTTTCAGCCATCGGATATTTTCCAGTTAAACATTGGGCTAAGAATAGAAATAATGGTCATTTTCCACTATTAGATAACGTCTTATGTGAAATTACCTTTTTTCCATCTAAAATACTTATATCAACTTTACCGCGATATTGTAAATAATCTGTGCACTCTATTTTAGTTTTTTCTCTCATAATAAACAAATCCTCTATTCTTCTGTGATAACTGTAATATTATCTATAGTGCCTGGTTCTATAATATTTCCATAGTCTTCTATAGATTTATACTTACCAATATAATTTATAGTGTGATAATCTCCGCTATCTTCTCAACCACTTGTAACAATAGTTGTTTTTTTAGTATTTTGACCAGCTTTAGTTTCTGTAACAACAGCATTATTATCGTCAATATAAATATTTGAAGATGATACTAAGCTGTAGGTCATGCCAGCAGGTATGACATATTCTAACATATCTTTTAAAATAGTAGTATCAGCTAAAGCTGAAGGTATAAAAATCTCTAAGTTATAAGGATTTTCTTTCGATGTTCGAATATCAGCTTTTATATTTATTCCTTGAGCATTTAATAGACAATCAACTATTAATTCAATTGATTTTCTAGTGCCCTTTATTTTCAATATCTTAGAGAATGAACTACAAATAGATTTTAAATGATTAATATCATAATTATGTTTAGATTCAAAACTTAAAGTTCTAGCTACGAGTTCAAGAAGTTTATCATCGCTAGACTGACCTAGTGGATTATTATATATACTATTTATGGAAGTTTTTAAATAATTAAAAATAACATCATAAATACGACCAAGAAGTTGAAAATCTCTTGATTCTTTATAATATACTTCTGGAACTTGATATTGAGTTTTAATCATTAAAATCTCCTTGATTGTTTAGAAATAACAATATTACTTAATTCGTTAGTATCTAATTCACATAAAACAAACTTAGACGCAACATTATTTACATCAAACCAAAATAGTTCATCTAATTTTTTAGCTGTGGTGTCAATAGCTTCTTGGCTTTTAACAGGATAATTATAATAAAACACGTTGTTAAGTGAATTATCTTGGGTAACTATAGAACCATAGTTATTTAAGTATGATAATAATTTTGTACAAGCTGTATTATCAAAATTAAATAATTCAGCATTAATTCCAGCTTTTTCTTTAGCTATGATTGAGTAGTTACCTAAAATTAACGTTCCTTTATATTGACCACTCTCAACAGTATCTGAACTAAAATGAATAGTATTAACACCATTTTTAATGTAAATAACATTAATTCCAGGTTTAAGAGGTAACTCAGGTTTAAGTTGTGGGAGTTCTGTAACATCTGAAATATCGCTATAAAAACATAAATATCCAGTTTCTTGCTCGCTATCTTGATCTTCACAGACAACTTTTACCCACTCTTCATCTCCTGGTGTGTAATAAACCATAAGTACAGCTGCATGAGAATCTGATGGAATTAAGATTGGAAACTTATCATCCACTGATAGATAATCTAAATTTAGTTTAGTATAATTATCATCATAGTTGTATAAATCAATATGTTCATTTGATATTTCTACATTTTTAAATACTAATAATTTTAAATTATTTAATTCTTTACCATTAGTATCTAAAATTTTAGCGCTAATAAAATCATTACCTTCCTTTAAAATAGCATAATTTGAATTAATGCTTGGAGAGTTACTTACATCATCGCTGCCTTGAATATTTAATAATATTTGTTCTTGTTTATTAAAAGCTTTTATGTTATCATACTCATAAAGTACTTCACTTAAAGTTGAAGAGCAATTAATATCAAATCTAGATCTAACTTCCCAAGTTAAATCACCTGTTAATAAAGGTAAACTACTATCTTTATTAAGCATTCTATATGTTGCATTTGTTAATGGTTGGAAAGTGTTATCTAAATGTAAAGTATCTTCTGAATCTAAGCTAGGATTTTCATAACCAGTGATTGTCTTTATTTGATCTCCTTCAGTCAATGTTATAAATTGCATCTCTTGACATGTCAATTCATTTGGAGTTGTAAAGTTAATCTTTTTCCATCTAACATCACTAAAAGCATTTAAGCCATTATTAGCTACATCATTTGTTGAAACTTTCTTAACAGCACTATAATCAATATAGTATTTTGCGTGAGCTGTTTGAGCTGATAACGATGTAGTTATAACTGTTCCGCTACCAAATGCATATAATTCTGTTTCTGCATCATTAGTATAGAAGAAATATTCATTTTCGCCTAATGTTTTTACAGTTGTATCTTCATCAAATAAATATCCGCTTTCAGTTAACCAATAAAATTTTCTTGAAGATTCATATTCAAGACTGCCTGATTTCTTTTTAAGTGGGAATGTGACTTTAACAAAATCTCTAATATCAATTTGTTCTTTTGCACTCAAAGCTATCATACCGCCGGCACTAGTGACAACTGTCCATGATGGGTCTCACTTTTGATCTCTTTTTGCATAAGTAGGATGACCTTCAATTCCAGAATCTTTTACGTTAAAATTAAATTTTATAATTCCTGAAAATTCAGTGATATTTCCATTATCATTTTCATATCATTTATTGCCATCTTTATAATAACTTATATTATGGACAGTATGTGAAGAATCATCTTCACCCTCAGTATAATTAATATATAAATGATCATTTTCTTGTAATTGATATTCTTCATTTGCAGAAATAGCTGTTTCCTTATTATAAAGATCTAAATAATAATTAACCATATATGGATAAATAATAGTTGATCTAAGATTTGGAGCTCTAAATTGAATAACTTCATTTGCTTTTAATGTGTAATCAAGTGCTGTTTGTGTATTGTCAATTGGTAATGCAAATTCAGACGCTAAACTATAAATTTGTAAAGCTTCGTTAGTATCATCTCCAATAATAGGTCCTACAGGTTGGAGTGTTGATTCTGATATATATGGCTCTCTATTAAAATTATAATCAAAAGAGTTATCATATTTAAATAAGGATAATCTTCCAGCTAATATATTTTTTGCTACTAATTTAATATAAACTTTTTCATAGTTAGTTAAAACACTGGCAGATGCTCTTTCTTCTTTATGATATTCATTTCCATTAGCTAACATGAATCTAGCATCTAATTCAGGTTCGTTTAAATCTACATTTTTAATTCTATAATCAGAATTTTTAATAACGCTTGAAATAATGTCAGAATTAATTTCATATCCATAATCAACGTTACGAGCATTAAAGTTTTTATATAAAGCAGTGTAAACATTTGATAATATTTCAGTAGCTTCAGCAGCAGCTACTTTATATGTAGTAGTTATTTTTCCAGATAATTTATAATAATTTTTAATTAAATATAAATCATTTCCAACAGGATTTTTAAATTGATGTGAAAGTGTTTTATAGTCGTCTAATTTTTGTTGAATATCATAAATATTGTTTGAATCAGGTTTAAAAGATTCGTTATAACTTTCATAAGTGTATGAAGTTCCTACACGCTTTAATGGATATAAATATAAATCAAAATGATTAATTACATCTTGATCAGTCTCACTATCTCTCTCTGAGATACTAATATCACCTTCACCGAATTCAGTAAATGTTTTTACGGTTGAAGCTTTAAATACATCTGTTCTAATATCACTAACTTGACAATTTGAAACTAATGGTGATGCATCATTATCTGATATAACCATTTGATAAATCTTATTAGCGTAATCTCTGCAAGTAACTAAGGTATCAAAAGTACCTACAGTTTTCTTAAAATTATTATAAGCTTCATCTAAAGTTTCTGGATCATAACCGTTAATGGTAGAAAATTTATTACTTATAATTAAATTAACAGTTCCTTCTGCGCTATCAGTGATTAAAGTTAATGATTGAGTCTCATCATTTTCATTTACGACTTCTTTAACACTGGTTAATTTAGTAAGGACATTAGCACTAACATTACCGTTAGCTCCTGTTGTTCTCGTGTATCATACAGCTAATCCATCTTCAATTAAATCACCAATGTCATCAGGGAATTGAATATATGGTAGACGTTTTAATGAATCAAAACCGAATTTTCAGCGATAACTTCCTGATAATTCTATATTTAAATTATCAGTTTGTTTTCAAGTTTTATCTGACTTACCTGGATCATTGAATTCTATAAATATTCCATTTTCTGCTACAGAAGTTTCAGGTAAATATAAACGGTGTTTATTATCAATATTTTCTAATGTTATAATATCGCTTCCACCGACAGTTAATCTGATTACTTCACCTTCAATTGCTTCACATATTTGATTTTGATAATCATTTGTATTAATATTATCAACACTAAATTCAAGATTTTTTCCAATAAGTGTATATGTTATATCACCTTCTTTGTTTTGAATAGTCGTGGTATATTTTGGTAAGGTGAATTTAAAATTACTTCCTTCCTCAAGACTACTATCGCCTAATCAGGTGAAAGAAATATCAGTTTTAGCTGAACGATAATATTTCATATCATAACCCATCATATCACAAAGTTTTCTCATTGATTCTTCTTGTGTAGCTGATGGCATAAAGCATTCTAAAATATTTTTATCGATGTTATAATTATTTTTATCTGCGATAAAAGCTAAAAGTTTTATTAAAACAACACCTGGATCACTTTCATTTGAAGTTTCTGGATGTCATCTTTCAGTTATTCTTGTTATGAGATCAAGAATTTCAGGATAAATTTGATAGAAATCTTTTTTAGTATAACTTTCGTTTGATATATTTAGTTCTTTATCTGTTATCATATATTACCTCTACTGCGCATCAGTCTCATCGTAAATAACGAGTGAATACATATTCGTTGTGAAATCTATTCTATTTGTACCTTTAAATGTGCAAATTAATTTGGCTCTATCTCTAATAAGATCTATATCTTGTCTTCTTATTGAGAGTTGAGGCATAAATAAAGCTACTTGTGTATATATTTCATCTATAATTATATCTTTTAATATATAACTATTTTGATTAAATAAATATCTTTTAAATCTTAAACCAAAATATGGATCACTAACAAATTCACCTTTCTCTGATTTAAGTAAAAGTAAGGTGTTTTGTTTTGTAGCATCTAAATCTTTAACAGTATTACTACTGTTTGAGCTAAACATTTCAGGAAATTTTAATGAACGCATCTATTAACACCTACCTTATAATAATCATTTAATTTAGCATCATACTTAATTTTCAAAATTAAAAATTTAATAAATATATTTTAAAATACCTTATTAGTCTTCTTGGGCTGCTTTTAACTCTGCAATAGCTACTTTAATATTACGAATCTCATCTATAATGTTATAGCTTCCTATTGTTGTAGATTCAGGAAGGATAGCATTATTCTTAACAGTCAAGTTATATGGATTTGATTCTGTATTTTGCTTTTCGCTTTCATCAGCAGTATACAATTTTCCTAAAATAAATCCAGCATTTAAATCATCATGTTCAAACCCAATAATAACAACATCTCCAGGATTATACCCAGCACTAGTTCCTGGTTGAAAAACTAAACCACATTCTAAAATTATCTTATCAAAACTTCCTTGTGCTTCAAAAGCAGGAATACGAACTTTATATCTATTTAATATTTGATATTCGTTGTTTATACTTTGGGTTATTTGCTCAACAATAATTCCTTTAACTAACATATTATTCAGTATCTCCTTGAATTCTAGTCAAATTTAATACTGTTCTATACCCGCTGCCGTCTACAGTATCAACTTGTTTTGTTACAATATATAATCCACTTGAGATATGTTTTCTTCCATAAAAATAAACATTTAATCTCACATGAGTCATAAGAATCGCTGGTCTTAATAACCCCTTGATTGTTAATGAAGCACTTATTGGATACTCAGTTATTTTAGTCCAATAAACGGTATCAGATATTCTTGTTCGATATCTCTGATTTTTAGAGCTAATATTAGGGGCAAAAACATCTTCTCATTTACCTTGATTATCTAATCTACGAACGTATTTTGAGTCGCTTAATGATTCTTGTCAATCATATAAAATAGAATAGTTCTCATTGTTATCAATATTAAAATCTAAAACAATATTAGCTGTTGGATATCCAATATCTACTTCATATGCACCTTCATCATTTATTCCGGTAGTAGAAGGAGTTACCCTAAAATATGGTCCACCAAATTTACCAGTAGTGTCATCAACAAAAGTTAATATATAAATAGTTTTTTGTTTAACATTATCTACAGATCCAGCTGGAACCATGCAACTAACTAAATAATTTAAATATTCTAATACTGAAATATTTGTTTTCGTTTCAAGAAGAACTTTCTTATCATCACTTGCTATCAAGTGTTCTTGATCAACTAACCCTTTATTATTCATTCCATAAAAAATTTCTTGAAGGCCATAAGTTGGATTGTATAATAATTTTTTTATTTCATCGCTTGGTTTCTTAGGTTCAGTATTTACAAATGTGTATGAGCCAGAAACACATAACGCGGCGCTTGATACCGCAGAAACAGAATACTCTATAACTGATTGTGCTATATTAAATCTTGTTTTAATATCGGTAATAATAGCTTCTTCATTTTTATAAATAAAAGTAGGTAAACTAGCGTCACCATAGGTAAATACTATTTTACGCGTTTTATGAACACTACTAAATATTTTCTCAAAAAAATTTGGGTCATCATGTTGTGTTATAGGATATTTTATACTTAAACTATATTGATTAACTTGACCATTTATTTTTTGTATTTGTAGCGATTGAATATAATTTGGATAAGTTATTTTAAAGCTAGTATAAAAACCATTATCATCTTTTTTCCTTTTTGATGATTGTTGATAGACACCAAAAGTATATTCACCAATACTAACTTTTATAACTGGCGCTTCTACTCTAGAAGTGGTATTAAGTAAACTGATATTTTTACCCATTATCTTTCAGCTCCAAAGGCTAATGAACTAATATTTGGTATTTTGATTATAGAAAAGTTATCAATAAGGGGTGAATAACAATCCAAAATATCATTAAAATATGCTATAACTCAATAAAGAGTAGGATTATTATAATATTTTAAAGCTAAATACTCTAATGTATCTGTATCTTTAACTTTATGAGCTACATATTGAATATTTTCCTTCTCAATTTGGGTACCGATACCGTAAATATACTTATTGTCTATAGTGTGATAGTAAAAAGGTACACTTGAATATCTGCATACATAATCAAAACTATTCATTGATTTATCTTTCAATACATCCATTAAATACCATCTCCTTCTAACCCGAATCCGCGTTTCATTGTTCTTGTTAATCCTCTAAAACCGCCATTTTTTGCTACAGTGGTGGCATCGTAAGGATCAACTTCATAAACGGTAAAAGCTATATCTACAACAGCATATTTGTTATTAGATAAAACTGGTTTGTTATAAGTAACAGCTATACCCCCGTTAACAATACCTTTAATGAATATATCTTGACCTAATCTAATAGCTACTAATGGAGGTTCTACAGCTTTATTACTTAAATTATATTTAGGTAAAGCAATAGATTGTAACTTATTAATTAAAGTATCAGTATAATCTTCTCCATCAGCGAGAGTAATATTACTAGCTCCAATGTTAATATCATCCATCAAATCTCTATGAATTCTAAAACTAACTTGAACACTTCTAGGACCAGAATTACTATAAGTTCATACTGGTGCACTTCTGCTTAAAGCATTTGTTTGATTAAATGTGGAGCTCATATTATCATTAATAGTATCAGGATAGTTAGGCAATATTAAATATTCCCCATCGTCTCCTAGATGAGAAATATAAATATAACATTCTGGTAATTTTGCATATTCAATAGAAGCCATATTTTATTACCTCTTAAATTTCTATATCTTTTCCAGATTTTCTGAAAAATTCTAAATCTTTTTCTATATCTTTATCACAATAGCCTAAAATATCTTGTGATTTATCGTAAGTATATTCATTTGCTTTTCTGTGATAATCATATAAAATATTTCTAAGTTTATTTTTTCAAATACCGTAAGGAATATCAATATTAGTATCGTTAATCGCTATAGATGTAGCATTATGTTTAATTGCACGTTCTTGTAATTCAACCAACTTTTTTTGTATCCTCTTAATATCTTCAGAAATAGTAGTCATATTAGTAATAGTGTTATCAGTTAAATAACCGATAAGTTTATCAGCAAAAGGATAACTAATATTTGTATTATATGATAACAATTGTGATTTTCAGTTAAGAGGTACTTTTAATAAATCAGCATCTGAAGCTTTTTCATAGTTAGTTATAGAATATGTGTTGATCATTTTTCCCATATCAGTTAATTTATAATCATTAGCTGCACAATGATCGCCTTCTAAAACAACAACAGATGAATTACAAGAAATTGGAATTTTAATAACTAGACAAAGAATATCTTTTAATTTACTATATTCATTAAAAGCAGAAGAATCTAATCTTGATGTTAAATCACATAATTTATCATAGATAAAAGGTTTTGTAAATAAGGAAGAATTAACTTTTTGATATGTTAACGATTCTATACCTGGATTATCTAATGAATAATAAGTCTTAGAATAGAATATACAGCACATTTCGTAAGGTAAACTGCAATCTATAGCTATTGTATATAAATTATCAAAACATATAGGAAGTAAATAATATTTGTAGTTTGAATCATCTGTATTAAATTTTATTTTATTTCCATCATTTGTGGTGAATTCTATATGTAAATTATTTAAATACATATTTGCAAAATAATTATATAAACTCATTAAATCTAAATTTTTATAATCACGTAAAAAACGTAGATATTTTCCTAAATATTTATGTGTATTAAAATCATAACTTAATGATTTATTATTAAAATTAGATGTTATATTAGGTAAGTATTTATTAAAGCTATATGGAATCGATGACTCTTCATCTAAAACAACATTATTATTATCTAATTTAGTATTATATACTTTATTTTCTTTTATATACTTTGAACCAAGATGTAATCTTTGATTTTTATATACCTCAATCATTGGTAAGTTAAAACTATATAAAAGTTCTTTTATATAACCAACAATAATATTAGATGAACCAAAATTAATCATGTTTTATTTTACCTCTCTCCTGTTCATGGACTTGAACTTGATTCATACGAAACTTTTACTGCTCCTAGAGAAATAACACTATTTAATAAATCGTAAATGCTTTGAACAGACATATTGATATCTTTTAATTTAATTTCTTCCTCTTCTTCTGCCTGTACAGTTCTTTGGTAAGCAGCTTCTTTTTGCACATCACCTTCAGTCATGGTTGCTTCATAAATATCTTCAGAACTTTGTTGACCTCTGTAAATACTTGAAGATAATGTAGCCCCACTTTCAAATGTAGAAGCTCTTCCACGACGCGTTGTATTTAAACTATCGCTTCCTATTAATCCAAGCATAGCTGATGGAACTAGTGCACCAGCAAGTGAGCTTAGTATCTTACCGCCAGCACCTAATAATCCAGGAGCAAAAACACCTGCTCTCATTATATCAGCTAC
>AUXO013812244.1_pt1 | contig 22066 bp, 20 predicted proteins | sample 768731 | NCBI WGS metagenome assembly AUXO01 (sample SAMN02715735, study PRJNA202380) | gut metagenome | biome: sheep rumen | host: Ovis aries | place: New Zealand: Palmerston North | reverse complement strand
GCACCTCTAGCTCAGATGGTAGAGCAACTGACTCTTAATCAGTGGGCCCAGGGTTCGAGTCCCTGGAGGTGCACCATAATAAGACTGTGAAGTAACTATGACTTCGCAGTCTTTTTTGTTACCATATGTTATGAGGTGATTCATTATGGATATGATAGATATTATTCTTGATAAGCGTTACGGCAGAAAACTTACAGATGAGCAGATAGCTTATTTTGTTAAGGGTGCAACTGACGGCTCTATACCTGATTATCAGCTCTCCAGCTTCCTTATGGCTGTGGTATTGAACGGCATGGACGAACATGAGATGACAAGTCTTACCCTTGCCATGGCAAGATCCGGTGATATCAATGACCTGTCATATGTAGACGGTATACCTGTAGACAAGCATTCTACTGGAGGTGTAGGAGACAAGATAACGCCGATCCTCATCCCTTTGCTTGCATCCTTCGGAGTTACGACCGTTAAGCTTTCAGGCAGAGGATTAGGCCATACCGGTGGAACTGTAGATAAATTTGAATCCATCCGTGGTTTTAATGCCGAGATCCCCTTCGATAAGATAAGAGATATGGTCAAGGCCAGCGGCATGTTCATATCAGGACAGACACCTAATCTTGCCCCGGCGGATAAGGTGCTTTATTCCTTAAGAGATGTTACGGGAACCGTAGATTCGATCCCGCTTATTGCATCCAGTATCATGAGCAAGAAGATAGCGGGCGGAGCCAAGGCTCTTGTTCTCGATGTCACATGCGGAAGCGGCGCATATATGAAGACTGAGGAAAGAGCAAGAGAACTGGCAGAGGCCATGATCAAGATAGGCAAGCTTGCAGGTATAGATACCTGTTGCGTTATAACAGACATGGATCAGCCTCTCGGAAGATGTGTGGGCAATACTCTTGAGATGCAAGAAGTATACGAGGTCCTTACAGGCAGGGGATCTGACGATGTTATCCAGATAGTTACGACAATAGCATCCAAGCTCATAACCATGGCTTCTAAGGATAACGGAATGAATGAGGAGGAGCTTAAGGCAGAGTGCGCTGCAAGGCTTAAGGACGGCAGAGCCCTGTCCCATTACGTAGAACTTGTATTGTCTCAGGGCGGGTCCGTTAATTCCAACGGCTCACCTTTATATGTGGAATATCCCTTCGAGTCCATGTATGTCACAAGCCCCGAATCAGGCTATATAACAAGGATCAGAGCCGACATCATAGGCAAGGCTTCGGTCATGCTCGGTGCAGGGAGATTATCTAAGGATGATACCATCGATCATGGCGCAGGTATCTGCTTTTATGCCAAGGTAGGTGATAAGGTAAAGAGGGGAGACAGGCTCTGCTCCCTTTGCATAGGCGAGAATTCCAAGCTTCCTGATGAAGTCTTATATGATGTAATGGATCTTGTTCACGAGGCTTATGAGTATAGTGACAGCGCTCCGGAGAAATCCAGCGTAATAATTGATGTCTTGTCTTAAATCCTCACTGGTGTATAATACGAACAAATGTTTTAAGATGAGAGGGTATTTATGGCTGAACCTACTGTAACCAGAATAATCGGTATCGATCCCGGTTATGCCATCACGGGTTACGGCATAATTGATAAAGTAGGCAATAAGATCAAATGCATTGATTACGGCGTTATAGAGACCAAGGCCCATACTGACTTCCCCTTAAGGCTTCTTGCTATAAGTGACAAGGTCAGGTTTATCCTGGAACAGTTCAAACCGCAGTATATGTCTATAGAAGAACTCTTTATGGGACAGAACCATACTACTGTAGTGGGCACAGCACAGGCGAGGGGAGTGGTAGTAGCCGAAGCTGCGAGAGCAGGGCTCGAGGTATTTGAATTTACTCCCGGACAGGTCAAGCTTGCCATTACAGGCTACGGCAAGGCGGAGAAGAAACAGATGCAGATGATGACTAAGTCCATCTTAGACCTCGATGAGATCCCTAAGCCTGACGATGCTGCAGACGGTCTTGCCCTTGCAATATGTCTTGCAAATACCGGGGTGAGATTTGCCGGCAAGGCTGTATCAGGCTATCAGTACGGAAGATACGGTTATTCCAAGAGGAACGAATTCGGTTAGGAGATATTATGTACTCATATATTAAGGGAACTATTGAATCAAGGAACGATACACAGATAGTAATAGATAATAACGGTATCGGCTATCTTATCAATTGTCCGATAATGATATCCTCAGCCCTGGGCAAGATCGGGGAGGAAGTCAAGGTTTATGTATATCAGAGCGTAAGAGAGGATGACATATCTTTATATGGCTTCTCGGACAGAGCCCAGAAGGATATATTCCTTAAGCTGCTTACGGTATCAGGCATAGGCCCCAAGGTAGCTCATACGATCTGCTCTACGATCACTCCTGAACAGATCGCCTGTGCAGTCATGAGCGGTGATATACATCTCCTTACATCCGTTAAGGGCCTCGGCAAGAAGACAGCTGAGAGGATAGTATTGGAGCTTAAGGACAAGCTTAAGGAACATCAGAGTGCCATGGGAGCCGTAGCGCCCAAGCTGGTATCAGGCAGCGCTGCCCCCGCATCTGTTACCGCAGATGCTATGGGTGCATTACTTGTGTTAGGATATAAAGAGCAGGAGGCGAGTGAAGCCGTATCTGCAGCCTATGAGGAGGGCATCACTCTCGAAGCCCTCATCAGGAAATCTCTTAAGATAGCATCGGGAAGTAAGATAACATGAGTGACGGAAGCTACGGGTATGAGGAAGAACGCATCTTAGGGAGAGTCAGTCTGCCTTCGGACGGTGACGATAAGGCCTTAAGACCTACCAGGCTTGAAGATTATGCAGGTCAGGATAAGATCAAGACTAATCTCAAGATATTTATCGATGCGGCGAAGAAGAGGGGAGAGGCATTAGACCACGTGCTCCTCTACGGTCCTCCCGGTCTCGGCAAGACTACTCTTGCAGGGATCATAGCAAATGAGATGGGTGTAGGTCTCCACATTACCACAGGTCCTTCTATAGAGAAGGCCGGTGATCTTGCCGCTATCTTAACCAACCTCGAAGAGAACGAGGTCTTATTTATCGATGAGATCCACAGACTCAGTAAGAGCGTTGAGGAGGTCTTATATCCTGCTATGGAGGATTTTAAGCTCGATCTCATGATCGGCAAGGGACCTGCTGCCAGATCCATGAGGCTCGATCTGCCTCATTTTACTCTTATTGGCGCAACCACCAGGGCCGGCATGATATCCAATCCTCTCCGTGACCGTTTTGGTATGGTATCGAGATTAGAGCTCTATGAGACTGAGGATCTTATGCAGATCCTTAACCGCGATGCTTCGTTGTTAGGCATAGCGATCAATGAGGATGGTCTGCGTAATATCGCTTCGAGATCCAGAGGTACGCCGAGGATCGCCATCAGGCTCCTTAAGCGTATGAGGGATTTTGCCTCTTATATGGAGAAGGATGTTATCGATAAGGAGGTATCTGACTTCGGCCTTGAGAGACTGGATATCGATTCCATCGGACTTGATGCCATAGACAGGCGGATGCTCATGACGATCGCCGATGTCTTCAGGGGCGGCCCGGTAGGTCTTGAGACACTGGCTGCCACAACGGGGGAGGATCAGATAACGATAGAGGATGTCTACGAGCCCTTCCTTTTGCAGAACGGTTTCATCCAGAAGACGCCTAGAGGCAGGATGCTTACCGTAAGAGCCTTCGAGCATCTAAAACTCCCTGTGCCGCCTAATCTTTATACGAATGCTGCTCCTGTAAATAACAATATAACTATCGAAGAGTGGACTTCTTCACTTGATAAAGGGGAAGATAACTGATGGCTATGCTCCTTCATGCATGTTGCGGCCCTTGTGCGATGTATCCGCTGGAGCTCCTGACTGGTAAGGGAGAAAGCCTTGATCTATTCTGGTATAATCCCAATATCCATCCTCAGTTTGAATGGGACAGAAGGCTTGCTAATCTTGGCCTTGCAGCTGATCACTACAAGATAAGACTTATCAAGGACGATGATCACTGCGAGCAGGAATACTGGGAATCCAAGACCTATCTTAAAGAATATGAGACAAGGTGCGATATGTGTTACGACATAAGGATGGATGCAGTTGCAAGATATGCTTCGGAGAATGGCTACGATTCCTTTTGTACCACGCTTCTGGTAAGTCCCTATCAGCAGCATGAGAAAATAGCAAAGATAGCTCAGGACAAGGCTTCCAAGTATAATGTGGATTTTGAGTACATCGATTTCAGACCGGGATTCAGGCAGGGGCAGGATATGGCAAGACAGATCGGACTGTACCGTCAGAAATTCTGCGGCTGCATCTTCTCTCTTGAAGAATCCAAATTCCGTGATAAGATCTACAGATCTTTTGAGTAGGATCAGAGGTTTTAATTGACAGATCTAAAGGCTAAGTTTATAGGTGACCGCAAGTTCTACCGTATGCTTGCAGGAATAGCTCTGCCCATTATGGTGCAGAACGGCATTACCAACTTTGTATCTCTGCTGGATAACCTTATGGTAGGCAGGCTTGGTACAGAGTCTGTATCTGCTGTTGCAATAGTAAACCAGATAATGTTCGTATATTACCTCTGCATATTCGGCGGACTGTCAGGGGCGGGGATCTTTACCGCTCAGTTCTTCGGTAAGACGGATGATGAGGGAATAAGAAATACAGTCAGATACAAGCTGATGTTAGGTACACTTCTTGTAATAATATCTGCCCTGATAATGGGACTTAAAGGAGACGGCATAATCTCTTTATTCCTCCACGAGAGCAGTGACGGCGGCGATCTGGCGCTTACACTTGATCTCGGCCTTCAGTATCTTCATATAATAATGATCACATTGCCCCTTGTAATGCTTACCAATGTTTATGCGGGCACTCTAAGGGAATGCGGGCAGACTGTTATTCCCATGAACGCCGGACTTATTTCCGTAGCAGTCAATCTGGTGTTTAATTATCTGTTTATCTACGGCAAATTCGGGTTCCCGGAGTTAGGTGTCAGGGGAGCAGCTTTTGCTACGGTTATTGCAAGGGTCGTGGAATTCCTGGTAATAAGGATCTGGATCTTAAAGAACAGAGACAGGCTGTCTTACTTTAGGGGGGTATATAAGACTTTTAAGGTACCTTTGAACCAGCTTAAGTCCTTTGTAGTTACAGGCATGCCTTTGCTTGTTAACGAGACTTTATGGTCGCTTGGAATATTCTTCTTAAGTCAGGCATATTCCCTTAGAGGACTTAATGTGGTAGCAGGGCAGAATATAGCTAATACCATCAATAACGTGTTTAATATTGCCTTCATAGCAACGGGTGATGCAGTTGCAATAATCGTCGGCAAGTATCTCGGTGCCGGAGATATGGAGAAAGCTAGGGATACGGACAACAAGATAATTGCAACATCCATTATCGTTGCTGCTGTATTAGGCATTTTCCTTTTGGCTACGGCAGGACTCTATCCGATCCCGTATAATGTTACAGACGAAGCCAAGGCACTTGGAACTCTGTTCATAATGGTCCAGGCAGTGTTCTATCCAAAGGATGCCTTCCTGCATACTTCATATTTCACCATCAGGGCAGGAGGCAAGACTCTTGTTACATTCCTGTTTGACTCGGTGTTCATGGTGGTTGTATCCGTGCCTGTGGCTTTTATCCTGAGCTATTTCACATCAATGAATGTAATTATGATATTTGCGGTCGTTCATGCTCTGGATTTTATCAAGTGCATAATAGGCTATGTCATCCTGCGTAAAGGACTTTGGATGCGTAATATCGTATCTAAGATCTAGGAAGGATCCTTGCAGTCCACGACTATTGAATAGTATTCCTTGTATATGACCATTCCGGGCTTGGCTCCGGGGATCTTTTTGACATGGGATACAGGGCAGTAGTCTACCTCTGCCTTGATAAATCCCGGCTTTGAGCCTTTGCCTTCAAGGTGTTCTTCGAGTATGGTGCTCTTGGAATAAAAGGCTGCAAGCTCAGCTGCCTCTATCACGGCATTGTCTGAAGGCATATCTTCGCCGGGACGGACCTTCAATATGACATGGGTACCGGGGAGTCCCTTGATATGGAACCACCAGTCCTGCTTTGAAGCTATCTGGAAGGTGAGCTTATCGTTCTGGATATTGTTCCTGCCGGATAAGATCTCATAGCCGTCAGAGGTGATCCTCTTTCTGAAAGAGACTTCCTTCTTCTTAGAGCTTATCTTCTTATTGCGGTCCTGAGCCCTCTTTGCCGCTTCTCTTAACGCTCTTGATGAAGCCTTGCCGGATTTGGCGATGCCTACCTGCTTATTAGGGTCTCCGGTATTCTGGACAGGCTTTGCTTTCTTTATCTGACTCGATTCTTCCTTGATCTCTTCTTCCAATGCTTCCAGGTCTTCTTCGCAGGAAGCTGATTCAATAGCTGTCTTAAGGGATCTTAGATAGGCGAGCCCAAGGTCATCTTCTCTGATATATTCCTCTGCGAGCTCGGCTTTTCTCTTTGCCTTGCGGAATCTCTTGTAGTATTCTTGGGAATTATCCGAAGCCCCCATCGAAGGATCAAGGGGTATGGTTATGTCTTCCGGAGGATCTTTCTCATAGTTTGTGCAGACAAGCTCTGCAGCCTGAGGTTTTACCATATATTTGTAGGTAAGGATAAGGTCTCCGTAGAGCTTATATTTTCCGGCCATTGCACCCTCGGCCAGATCCTTGTCGTGGACATCCCGCTTCTTTATAAGACGGGAGATGGCACTGTTTACGATCTGCATCAGACGGTGCCTTCTTGCTTCCAGGTCTATGCCGGACTCTTTAGCCTTATAGAAGATATCAAGAGCCTCTGACAGATTCCTGACTTCGCGGGTCTTCTCGTAGCCCACAAGAGCCATGGGGGCAAATTCACAGGGCTCTCCTTCGGGACCGTAGAAAACTCTGGGGGTATAAGTGTTATTGATCACATCTTCAAAGAAAAGCCGGCATTCCTTATTAAGAGATTCTATCTCAGCTTCGCCAAGATCATGGCAGGGGATACGTTCGTCAATTCCTGCTTTGTGGCAAAGCTGCCTTGCCAGAAGAGGGGACATACCCTTAATTGAATTTACTAAAGCCTTTTCTATAGGCCGGGCTTTCTCATCCTCCAAAATGCACATCCGGTCCTTATTCAGCATCTCAAGTGCATCGTCCGGCGTGATCTTATCTTGGAGCGGGGGATACTCGTATATCCTTGCAGGCATGATCTCTCTTACTCTTGAGACCTGGTAATCTACATGTATCGCGCTGTCAAGGATCTTGCCGGAACCGTTTATCAGTATGAGATTTGAGAATCTGCCCATAAGCTCTGCCGTAAGAGTAAATTCCTTGTTATCCTTGAGCTCATCTGTATTGGAGCAGTGGAATTCTATGATCCTCTCGTAGCCGGGATTGGTAACGCTTGTTATCCTTGAGCCCGACAGATGCTTTCTCAGCAGCATGCAAAAAGAAGGAGGCATCTGGGGATTTGATCTGGTTGTCTCGGTAAAACCTGCTCTCTGGGAGCCGGGATTGATGGATATAAGAAGTTTGGAGATCCCTTCTCTTGTTCTTATATGCAGTATAAGAGTAAATCTGTCAGGCATAAAGATCTTATCGATACGTCTTCCTTCGAGCATATCGTTAAGTTCACGGGCCAGGAGTTCACAGGTTATACCGTCTAAAGCCAATTTACTATTACTCCGGTTCTTGGTTTTCAGGTGAGGCTGAAGCGCTCTTGAGCAGCATTACTATCCAGATTATAAGACCTATGAGGAGCTCTATGCCTACAAGCATGAAGAATACGTTATATGAATTCCATGATATAAGCAGGTCCAGACCTATAATGAGGACCGTGATAACAAATATCAGCAAGGGCCTGAAGAATCTGGTCTTGCTGAATCTGTGGAACAGATCTTTGAAGGTAACCTGAGGTACCGGCTGTGCCTGTTTCTGCTTCCCGGCATTAGAAGAAGACTTCGGTCTTGAAGCCGAAGTCTTTCTTTTTGTATTGCTTGATGAAGATCTCTTTTGTGCCATTACAGATCGATATTTTCCTTCTCTTTGAGGAGCTTCTTGATCTTCTCTGTAGGATTGATGAGATTAGAAAGTGAAGCATCGTGGTTGATAGCGTCTATGAGGAGAGCTACGAACTTGCACATGTTAACATCTGCATACCAGGGAGCCTGCAGAAGCTCAGGACGGCGGTAGATGAGGTTTGTTGCAAATACCTTGTTGATGATGCCTTCTTCGTAAGCCTTGTTGAAGTTGTCGATGCCTTCGGTAAAGAGGGCAAAGGTAACAGCGCAGAAAACGTTGCGTGCGCCTCTGTCCTTCATGGCACGGGCAATATCGAGCATGGAATCGCCGGATGAGATCATGTCGTCTACGATAAGGATATCCAGACCTTCAACGGAATCTCCGAGGAACTCGTGAGCGATGATGGGGTTTCTGCCGTTGACTACCTGAGTATAGTCTCTTCTCTTATAGAATGTTCCGAGGGGCACTCCGAGGATGGATGCATAATACATTGCTCTGGGGATACCGCCTTCATCAGGGGATACAACGGTGAACTTACCCTTGGAGAATGAGAGGTCAGGAACCTGACGGTACATCTCCTTGATGATCTGATATGTAGTCTGAAGTGATTCAAAGCCTGCGAGAGGGATAGCATTGGCAACTCTCTCGTCGTGGGCATCGAATGTAATGATGTTTGCAACACCGAGATCGTAGAGCTCTTCGAGAGCAAAAGCACAGTCTAATGACTCTCTGGCGTTTCTCTTGTGCTGACGGCTCTCATAAAGGAAAGGCATGATGACATTGATCCTTCTGGACTTACCGGAGCAGGCGAGGATGACTCTCTTAAGATCCTGATAGTGGTCATCAGGTGACATATGGTTATCCATACCATACATCTTATAGGTGCAGGAACAATTGAGGACATCTGAAACAAGATAAAGGTCATGACCTCTTACGGTATTCTTTACAACGGCCTTACCTTCACCGGAGGAGAACCTTACGTTGTCAACGGGGATCCTGTAATCCTCACGGAAGAATCCGGGATATGTATTAACGAACTGCTCCTGCTGATATTCGGAACGTCTCTTGTTCAGGTAGAAGTTGACCTTCTCTGTGAAATCTTCACTTCCTTTGAGGGCGATAAGTCCAATAGGACCTACCGGTGCCATGGGGTTGTCGCCGTATTGGTCGTAACGTGAATAAGCTCTTTCATCAGATGCTGAAGTCATTTTGAATAATCCTGCCTTTCCTATGTGTTATTCACTGAATTCGTCAAATATCTCTCCAAGTCTGATCTGATGTGCAAGCTCAGTCAGACGTGTAGTTGAGTTAATGAGGTCATATACCGATTCATCGAGGTTGAGAGCTTCGATGATGCGGGCGATATAGGGTACCATGTCTGCCTCGAGATACCATTCGTGGCTGAATATCTCTTCGGGATGGTAATTAAGGTTAGTGCAGCAGACTGCCTTGATGATGCCGTCGCTGTATGCCTTGTCGAAGACTTCAAATCCCTCGGTAAAGAGGCCGAAGGGTGCAATGCAGTAGATGTCCTTGGCTCCTTTGGCATGGAGCTTTGCTGCTGTCCTGAGCATTGTTGATCCGGAATTGATCATGTCGTCAATGAGCAGGATGTCTCTTCCTGTTACATCGTCGCCCAGATATCTGAATTCCTTAATGGGGTGCTCGCCGTTTACCTTGACCGTGTAATCCCTGTCACGGTAGAAGATGCCGAGAGGAAGATTAAGATGGGATGAATAGAAGATGCCTCTGCTCATTCCCGATTCATCAGGTGTTACCACGATAGTGCTCTCCTTATCGAGCTTAATGGAACCGAACCTGGTGAGCAGGGAAGAAGTGAGCTTATACTGGCACTTTGGGTATTCAATTGACATGAGAGGCACTGCATTTGCGATTCTGCCGTCATGAGGGTCAAAGATTATGAGATTGGCAACGCCCAGCTTATAGAGCTTCTTGAGCATATCAGCACAATCGTAGGATTCTCTGTGGGAATCTAATTTCTCGCGTCTGCCTTCGTATACAAAGGGCATGATGACATTAATGCGCTTTGCCTTGCCGGAACATACGGATATGATCCTCAGCAGATCCATATAATGGTCATCTGCGCTTATGACGTGAGAACTTGAAGCAAGATTAAACTCTAAATTATGGGAGAGGACATCTGTTATTATAAAGATGTCATGACCTCTGACACTCTCTCCGAGGGTAAATTTGGCTTCGCCGCTCTGGAATCTGGTGTTGGAGGAATCGATAATGTAATTGGTCCTGGCATAACCCGGTGTATCGACATAAGGATTTGTATGTTCCTCAAGCCGCTTCTTACGCTTGCTTGAGAGAACGTCAGAAACCTTGCGGGCAAAATCCCTGTTAGCTGTGTGGGAGATGATACCGATAGGACCAAAGGGTGCAAGAGCAGTCTGTGTATAATCGGAATCCTGATACAAGTTGCTCACTGGTTAGCTACCCCTTTCAAGTGATACTAAAATATTATATGAGAATAATTATTTTTCAAAGTACATTCGTATAAAAAAATGAGTAAAAACTATTCTGATTATTGTTCAAAATTTCAATTCATTCCTGACAAATATTGTGAAAGTCCGTCTCTCAGGTCATCGATTCCGGCTTTGTTTTGGGAGGAAACCGCGTAAATACAGGCATCTTCACGAAAATCAAGGCATCTTGACATCATCTGAAGATTTCTTGATACCTGAGCCTTGCTCATCTTGTCGCATTTGGTAAATACGAGGAAATAAGGAATACCGGAAGCATTAAGGAAATCCAGCATGGCCTTGTCATTGTCGGAGGGTTCATGCCTTATATCTATAAGGTGAAGTACCAGGGCAAACTTCCTTCCGGACCTGAAATAGTTGTCGCAGAGCTCTGAGAATGCCTTGGTCTTTCCTTTGGAAGCTGCAGAATAGCCATAGCCCGGCAGGTCAGTCAGAAGGATCCTGTCATCTATATTGAAGTATATGATCTCTCTCGTCTTGCCGGGGGTCTGGGAGACCTTGGCCAGCTTTTTGTTATTGCCAAGAGCATTGATAAGTGAGGATTTGCCTACATTTGACTTGCCTGACAGCACGATCTCGGGCAATTTGTTATCAGGCAGATCGTTCGGTGTTACAGCAACTTTGATAAATCTCGTCTTATTGAAGTTGATATCGCTCATATGTGTTCTCCGTTTGTCGGTTTTTTACCGTTTTTGTCGGATAAATCCGGTCTTCCAGGGTATTACAATCTGGATATGTTATCTAAGTTAAGGCAAAGAGCAGATACTCTCATGCTGCCTTCGAGGGAAGGTTTAAGCCTTTCTGACAGAAGGCCCCTTCTTATGCCTGCCTGCGCTATGTATATTTCATGCCTGATATCCTACTTTGCAAGTGATATGCAGGCAAGCTTGCCTCTGTTTGTTGCAGCGCTATCCATAACGGCAGGGCTTATAGCCTCAACCTTTATCTTTATCAGGTATAAGCTCCTAAGTCATATCCTTGTATATTGTAGCATAGCTTGTATCAGTGTTTTTCTTGGTCTTTATATCAATATGACCTTAAATAAGACCCTTGATACAGATCCTGTTGGTCTTATTGTTACAAGGATAGACAGAAGGCTCGACGGATCTTTGAGGATCGAATGTGAGACGGATAACGGCTTTCGGGTCATGGTGATACCCAAAATAGCGGACGATATCGGCGAAGGGGACATAATAAGAGTATCAGATGAGCTGCAAGAGCCTTCTTCAGGTTCGAATCCCGGCGGATTCGATTACAGAAGCTATCTAAGGCGCAAAGGCATAAACAGGGTTATGTTTTGTGACAGGGCTGAGCTTATTACGGATAACAAAGGCCTTATATATTCTTTCCTGGAGTTTATTTACCGGATAAGGCTTAGGATCCTGGATAAGCTTTCTCTATACGACCCGGGTAAGAGGATGCTTATTGCAGCTTTATGCCTGGGAGATACTTCACTTCTTGATGAAGAAACCTCTTATAACTTCAAGATGTGTGACTGTTCTCATCTCCTGGCTGTATCAGGAATGCATTTTGCAGGATTTCTGTTTGTATTGCCCTATCTTATCAAGGCTCTTAAGCTCAGGAAGAGCCGGGCGGTACCGGTGTACATACTATTTGCCGTGGCAATAGGGCTCATCACGGGTTTCAGCGAATCTGTCACCAGAGCTTCTATAATGAGCTGCTGCTCATTTGCAGGAAGGGACAGGGTATCTGCGATCTGCCTTGCTGTAATGGTGATGCTCATGGCAGATCCATTTGCGGCATTGTCATCAGGGTTTACCATGAGCTTTGCTTCTTGTATCGCCATAGTGTTTCTTGGGGACAGAGTAAACAAAGGCCTTGAGAAACTCTATATCCCCAAGAGTATCAGAGATGTTATATCTCCTGCATTCTGCGCAAGCCTGGGTCTCATGCCCCTGTGGGATATGACGTCTTACAGGTTAAGTCCGGTCCTGTTTCTTTTGCAGGTACTGGCAGGGGTCATTTGTGAGTTTTGCTGCATCTTCTTTATGCCCTCTCTTATTACGGGGATAACTGCTCCTCTGACTTTTATGCTTGATCTTTTGGCAGGACTCATGGAGAAGGGACGGGTGAAATCAGTTTTCGCATCTGTTCCTCCGGCAGTAACGGGTGGCATCGGGGCTCTGGCACTCCCGGCGGTAGCTGTTTTGCTGGTTCCTGACTGCTTTGCGAGGAGAGTCCTCATAAAGCCTTTATCTATATTGCTTTGCATAACAATAGGTTTTGAGATCGTAAGTTTCTGCAACAGGCCTAAAGCTACGGTAGTATTTGCAGATGTGGGGCAAGGGGATTGCTGCCTTGTTATAACTCCGGATAAGACCTGCCTTATAGATGCCGGTATCTACGAAGAAGGGGATAAGACAGTAAGGGATATCCTTGACTACTATGGCATCGCAAGGGTGGACTATGCCTTCATGAGTCACTGGGATACTGACCATGCTGCAGGGATAGTCGCCCTCATGAGGCAGAATCGGATCGGATCCATATATACTGCTTATACTGATATCGATGAGGATGTATCGGATTTCCTTGCTGCTTTAGATCTCGATCCTTCGTTTGTTGCATGTGTAAATAAAGCCTCAGCCGGTACAAGCTTTGAACTTTCTTCCGAAGTTAGGATAGATATCCTCTATCCCCTTGAAGCTTCAGGGGGAGGCAATGAACAGAGCCTTGTAATGACTCTCAATGCCGGGGATCTTAAGGTGCTCTTTACCGGGGATATCGGGCTTTCCACTGAAGAAGAACTCCTTGACCTTGGCATAGTTCCTGATACAGATATCCTTAAAGTCGCACACCACGGCTCAAGATATTCTACTTCGGCAGCATTTCTTGAAGCTTCGAGCCCTGATATCGCAGTAATATCAGTAGGGGCAGATAACTTCTACGGTCACCCGTCGGATGAGACCCTTGCAAGGCTTGAAGAGCAGGGCATAAGCATATTACGGACTGATACTCAAGGTGCGGTGATAATTGAGGCAAGATAGGTGTAATCAAGGGGGGCTGAAAGATATAGGCAACAATGTGTTACTATATATGCAAACGATCTCGGAGACTAATATGTTACGTAAAATAACTGCATCTACCATAGCTTTTGCAATGCTCTTATCTCTTGCAGGCTGCAATAGGGAGCAAGAGCCGGAGACATCAGAACCTGCTGAGAGCATTGCTTCTGAGACAGAAGCCGCCATTCCTTCTGAATCAGTGCCTTCCGAAGGGTCTGCTTATAAGCTGGTCCCTCAGGGAGAAGACATTACGGCGCCTATCTGGCTTAAGATCCCAAACACCGTGACCCTTGAGAAGGGTGATACCTTTACCGTGGATAATTATCTAAGCTATATAGACGACAGGGATGCTTCGGTAGAGCTTACTGTAACCGGAGAATATGACACATCGGTAATAGGAGAGTACCCCATAAACTTAACTATTACAGATGATGCAGGTAATTCTGCCACCGGTTCTTTCACACTTAAGATAATCGAACCGGTAACAGAGACACAGCAGTCCACGCAACCCACTGAGGATACCCACACTACTATAAGTTACAGCGATTTTGTTGCCAAATACGATTCGGATCAGGTGCTCCTTGGCATCGATGTCTCCAAATGGCAGGGAGAGATCGATTTTAATGCGGTTAAGGCCGCAGGCTGTGATTTCGTAATACTCAGGGCCATGGTCTATAACGAGGGAGAACTGATCGAGGACTCCTACTTCAAGACCAATCTTGAACAGGCCAAGGCAGCCGGACTTCTGGTAGGAGTCTATATCTATACCTTCGGTAATACCGAGGAGATAATAAGGGAGCATGCGGATAAGCTGGCTGAGCTTCTGGACGGAGAAGAACTGGACTTCCCAATAGGATACGACTGGGAGGCCTTTAAGAGATTCCAGCAGTACAATCTGAGCATTCTGGATCTTAATAATCTCTTCTATGCCTTTGCCGATGAGATGAGCAAATACGGTTACGATACCATGCTCTATTCAAGCAAATACTATCTTGAGACCCTCTGGTATCCTCTTACATACGATGTTTGGCTTGCCCACTATACCGAACAGACCTCCTATGAGGGGGACTACATCCTGTGGCAGGTCAATGCCATCGGCAGGATAGACGGCATAGAAGGCGACGTTGATATCGATATCTACTACAAAGACAGGTGAATATATGGCTAAACAGAAGGGACCGCCCAAGGGCGTACTGACATATAAGGAATTCTTCAAGAAACTTAACAGTGATCTTGATTCAATGAGGCTTATCGTCTTATACGGTGATGAACCTTACCTCGCCGAAGGCACCATAAACATGCTCACTAAGAAGCTTATTGCTGACGGGGCAGAAGACATGGATATCTCATATCTGGATACCAGGACCGGCAGCAAGTTTACTTTTGAGGGGCTGGAGGAAATGGCTCTTGCCCCGGCCTGGATGTCTTCAAAAAGACTGGTCATTGTCCGCAGATCCGGTATCTTTGACAAGGAATGTGACGATAAGGCCATAGAGATCCTTAAGAATATACCTGACGGCGCAGTCGTGGTCTTTGCCGAGGACAGCATCGATACAAGACGTAAGATGTTTAAGAGCATCGTGTCCTTTGCTACTGTTGTGCAGATGAACAAGATGGAGCTTGCAGACTGCACGACCTGGATCAAGGGCAGATTCGACAAATTAGGGATAGATACCACTACCGATGCCAGAGCCTCAATGGCTGCAAGATGCGATAACTCTCTTACTATGCTCTCCAAGGAGATAAATAAGATAGCGCTCTACTGCAAGGCGGAGGGTATCAGATCCGTGGATTTTGACGTGGTCGAGGCTATATGCCCTCCGGATCTTACATCAAAGGTGTTTGACATAATGGATGCCTGTGGCTCGGGAGATGCAGCAGGAGCCCTTGCAACCCTTGACAAGCTCATAAGGACCAGAGAACCGGTCCAGAAGATAAATGCCACTTTAGTAAACCATTTACGGAAGCTTATTATCGCCAAGGATACAGATAACCCCTTCGAGCTTAGGGATAAGCTGGGAATAATGCAGTTCCAGGCAGAGAAATTCAGCAGGGAGTGTTCCCACTTTACAATGACCGAGCTTATAGATCTTTATAAGTATGCTGTGATTTCTGACAGCAACGTAAAGCACGGGGAATTAGATGACAGGACGGCTCTTGAGATCCTTGTTATCAAGGCCTGCAAGGCAGCCTGATCCGATATTAAGAATAATTAATATGTAGTCGTGATTGAAATTTCAGGCTCTTTGACTTAAAATTTTTGAGTTTAATAAGATTAAGGAGAGATTTGATGACCAAGATTGCCATGACAACACCTCTCGTCGAGATGGACGGAGACGAGATGACAAGGATTATCTGGAAGCAGATAAAGGATATCTGCATCCTTCCGTTTGTAGATCTTAAGACAGAGTATTTTGATTTAGGTCTTGAGAACAGAGATAAGACAAATGACCAGGTAACAATTGATTCAGCTAACAGGACTAAGGAATTAGGAGTTGCAGTCAAGTGCGCAACCATTACGCCTAATGCCCAGCGAATGACTGAGTATAATCTTCACCAGATGTGGAAGAGCCCTAACGGTACCATCAGAGCTATGCTGGACGGTACGGTGTTCAGATGCCCGATCCTGGTAGACGGTATCAAGCCGTTTGTCACCACATGGAAGAAGCCTATAACCATTGCAAGACATGCTTATGGCGATGTTTACAAGAATACTGAGATCAGGATCGACGGACCTGCAAGGGCAGAGCTGGTCGTAACTTATCCTGACGGCAGGAAGGAGAGCCAGACTGTATTCGAGTATCCCTGCGCAGGCGTTCTGCAGGGTCAGTACAATACCGATAAGTCGATAACGGCTTTTGCCCATGCCTGCTTTAAGTATGCGCTTGATGTTAAGCAGGATCTCTGGTTTGCTACCAAGGATACTATCTCCAAGACATATGATCACAGATTCAAGGATATCTTTGCCGAGCTTTACGAGAATGAGTACAAGGATCAGTTTGAGAAGGCAGGTATTACTTATTTCTATACATTGATCGATGATGCCGTTGCAAGAGTCATGCGTTCTGAGGGCGGATTTGTATGGGCCTGCAAGAACTATGACGGCGACGTAATGAGCGATATGCTCGCATCTGCTTCAGGCTCACTTGCCATGATGACATCTGTACTTGTTGCACCTGACGGAACATGCGAATACGAGGCAGCTCACGGCACGGTAACACGTCACTACTACAGACACCTTAAGGGGGAGAAGACCTCAACAAACCCTATGGCTACTCTCTTTGCCTGGACAGGCGCTTTAAGGAAGAGGGCTCAGCTTGACGGACTTAAGGATCTTGAGGATTTTGCTGACCGCCTCGAGAAAGCATCAATCGATACCATAGAATCAGGTATAATCACAGGTGACCTTAATGCTCTCCTTGACAAGGAAGACAAGAAGGTCGTAACAACAGAAGAATTCCTTACTGCAATTGCAGAAAAACTTTGATTTGGAGGCTTATATGAGTTATTACAAGACATGGATGGACCGCTCGGAGGATGCTGTAAATCAGCAGACTTACGTTGAATACATCAATAAGTATTATGCAATGGAGAAGAATGCTTACGATCTTATCCTGAGCGCATATCCTGAGAATAGTGAGCTTACAAGCGGCAAGGCTAAGGCTCTTGCAATAAAGCTCGGCTTTAATGACGATACCATGGATATCTTCTTAGGCTTCTTAGACGGCATCAAGGCAAGCCTTAATAACGGTGATGCTCTTGATCTTGAGTCTGTAGAAGACGACACAGATATCAGCCTTGATATCAACTACGAGAAGCTTTACTACAACATGCGTGATGCCAAGGCAGACTGGCTCTATGGTCTTAAGGCCTGGAACAAGGTCTTAGATGACGGCAAGATGAAGGAGATAACCAGAGAGTACCGCGAGGCAAACATCGCACACTCCAACAAGATCGGCAGAAATGATCCCTGTCCCTGTGGTTCCGGCAAGAAATACAAGCAGTGCTGCGGACGTAAGATCTGATCTTAAACATCGGGGTATAAGTTTTGAAGAAACTCTTTACCACAAAATGGTTTATAGTTCTACTGGTTTCACTTCTGCTTGTAGCAGGAGTTGTACTTAGCTTTATTCCAAACAGCCCAATAGCTTTTCTAAAGAAGCCTGTATCGGCGGTTGTATCGCCGGTCCAGGCTTTTGTAATGAATTCCGGTAATACCTTATCGGATTTCTGGGCGGCCCTGTCTGACGGTATGGCGATAAGGGAAGAAAATGAGAATCTCAAGGACCAGATAGCAGACTTAAGATATCAGCTCACACAGAATGAAGAGGCTGCTATCAGATATGAAGAGCTCAAGGATGCTTTCCATATAAGAGATACCTTCAGCAATTACGATATCTACGGCGCCCAGGTACTCTCAAGAGAGGCAGATGAGTGGTTCTCGGTAATCCGTGTCGGTGCGGGAACGACAGACGGCATTGTAGCCGAGGAAGGCACTGCATACCCGGTAGTAGATGTTGAGATGAACCTGGTAGGCAGAGTCATTGAGACCGGCAGTGCGGATTCCATGGTCCTCCCGTTGCTTCACGAGGGCTTTACCGTTGCCTGCAAGGTCAATGTAGTCAATGGTGCATCAATGCTGGTATCAGGTGATGCTTCTCTTAAGCATGACGGCCTTTGCCTTGTAACAAGGATAGACAGCGGGGCCACACTGGAGCCGGGTACAGAGATAGTTACTTCCGGCGAGGGCGGACTCTTCCCCGAAGGTATTCCTGTAGGTACTATCGTCGAGGTCGATTATTCAAATCCTCTTGCAGTAACTGCAACATTAAGGCCGAATTCCGATATTGCAGATATAGAGGACGTATTCATTATGATCCCCTATATGACAGAAGAAGTGACAGACGAAGATGCAGAATAAGCTTCCTATAAGAAAGTTGATCGTATATGCGGTCTATATACTGTTATTTACCAGCTTTCAGGTCTCATTCCCGAATGCCATAAGTTTCAGAGGCCAGGTTGCTGACCTGACTTTTGTATTTGTGGTACTGACAGGGTATTATTACGGCTTCTTAGACGGAGCTGTAGTAGGTCTTATCACCGGCATGATCCGTGACTGTTTTGCGTCACCCATCGTTATGGGAATAGACGGCAGGGTACAGCTTGCAACAGGCATAGGTATGCTTGTCTTATTCCTTGCGGGAAGCTACGGTTCTTCATTCTTTAAGCACAGGCTGCACAGGAATTTCTCCTTTGCGCTGCTTGCAGTCCTTAGCGCAACTGTCATATACAAGGTGGTAGGCCATCTCATAGTATTTTTATGGATCAAGCTTCAGGACGGTGCAGTATATACTCTGACTTTGGGCAGGATATTAACGGATTCCCTCCTGCCTCAGTTGCTGCTTAATGTTATAGCCGCTCTGCCGGTTATCCTGCTGCTTAGGTTCTTAGGACCTACAGGCAGGCATAAGGACGATTCCGACGACGTGATCAAGGCATATGGAGAAGACTCATGGCTACCAATCTGACAGGCAATGATTATGGCGCGTTTGACCGCAACTCCAGCAGGGGATCCGAGGATAAGAACAAGGGGCTTATTGAGTTTATTAAGGGCCTTGTAGGCAATAGGTTCCTGATCCTTGCGATGATATTCTCTGTATTCGGAGTAACTATCTTTGTCATGACCATGAGGCTTCAGTTCTCTGACTATCAGAATACCATCTCCGAAGGTTCATCCGGTGTTGTAAGACAGTATATCTCGGCGGCACCGAGAGGTGATATCTATGACAGCAAGGGCGTTCTCCTTGCATCTTCCGTTAAATATAACACGGTCATGATAGCCAATGCCTATTTGGAGGATGCAGAACTTAATGCTCTTTGTCTTGAGCTCAGTTACCTCTTCGATGAATATAACTGCATAAGTGTATGCGGTCTGGATGATTACTTCACTATGGACCCTGAGCCCCGTTTCCTCAAGGAAGAAGAGAAGATAAGGCTCTGGCAGTCCGATACCAATCTTTTTGCCCTTGAGGATTACTCCCAGGGCGTAATAGTAACTTTTACTGATAATTACGTAAAGACCGATCCTGAGGTATTCTTCCTTTATCTGAGACAGAAATTTGGTCTTGATAACAGCTACAGCGATGAGGAAGCATACCGCATAATCAGGATCAGATATCAGATATTCCAGGATAACTGGTCTTTTATAAAGGGAAGTCCTGTCGAGATAGCCATCGATGTGCCGGATGAACTGGTCACCATCTTTAAAGAGCAGAATTACCACTATATGGGCATAGTAACAGGTGAGAAGTATGCCAGAACATATTCTCCTCTCGCTCTCTACAGCTGCCATGTGCTTGGCTATGTCGGAAGGATCTCGCCTGAATCTTATACAAACCTTGCCCAGTTCGGATATACCAGTGACGATATGGTCGGCATGTCAGGCGTTGAATCCCAGATGGAGAGATATCTCCACGGCAGCTCCGGCGTTACTCCTTATAACATCTGGACAGCAGAAGGCGAGGACGGATTCTACGTATCCTCAGATTACGGTATCGCGCCTGAACCGGGTGCTACTGTAAATCTCACCATAGATTCACATCTGCAGGAAGTAGGTACCGAAGCCCTTAAGGACTATATAAACGAAGCTCAGGCAGCAGAAGCCATAGAGCAGACCGGCTATGCCACGGCAAGTTCGGGGGCTTTCGTAATGATGGATGTTAATACCGGTGCGGTTCTTGCCATGGGTTCCTATCCTAACTACGATCCTAATGACTTTATCCTGGCAAACTACGGCGACGAACAGGCTATGGAGCAGGTTAAATACTACCTCGGTATTGACGAGTACGAGGATATCACAGCTGCCGACCTCCCGCTCTGGAACAGAGCCATAATGTCCATGTATGCTCCGGGCTCGACATTTAAGCCCATTACCGCGCTTGCGGGATTAGAGCAGGGGAGGATAACACCCGATTCCAACTGGCTCAGATGTACAAGCCCTATAGATATCGGAGGATGGGTATTTAAATGCCTTGAGTTCTCCACAACGGGTCACGGACCTCTTAACCTTAACTCAGCCATGGCAACATCCTGCAATATCTATTTTATGCTCCTGGGTGTAGATACAGGTATCGATTATATATCTGAGATGGCCCACAGATTCGGCCTTGGAGAGAAGACCGGCATAGATCTCCCCGGTGAGATCTCAGGTGTTATGTCCTCTAGAGAGACCAAGAGACTCCTCCACGAATCTGAATACGATAAGATGTGGTTCCCTTCCAATACGGCTCAGGCTGCTATCGGTCAGTTTGACGACTGCTTTACCATCCTGCAGCTATGCAGATATACCGCAGGAATAGCAACAAACAGGCTGGTAACCCCTTATGTCATCGATTCTGTTGTAGCAAGTGACGGTTCGATCCTCTACAGGGGACAGACAGAATCCGTGGAGCTCAATATCTCCGATTCAAGCATCAATGCCGTAAGAGATGCCATGAGATGCGTTGTTACCGGCACAAGTGCCTGGGACAGTACGGCTCAGAAACAATTCGGTTCTTTCCCCATAGAGATCGTATGTAAGACGGGTACCGCCGAGACAGGTTACGAGGAACTCCGTAAGGAATACTCCAATGGTCTGTTTATTTGCTATGCCCCCAAGGACGATCCCCAGGTAGCCATAGCGCTCATCGTCGAAAAGGGCGAGTGGGGAGCATCCACTATCGTTATCGCCAAGAAACTCCTTAGTGCATACTTTGAATCCCAGTATGATTCATCGGTAGACCTGCACCAGATCAATCCTATCCTTGGAGACTATATTCCCTCGGTTGTACCTACCGAAGGGTGATTTTGGCAAAAAGACAGATTATCTTCTGCAATTTTGTAAGAATTATAAATTGTTTTGGAAGCCCAAATTCTTTATCATTTAGATATAAAGTTTTAATGGAGATTTTTGGGATGAAGATTGTTCTGATGGCTGATAACAGGAAGACAGAGCTTCTCGTTAACTTCTGTATCGCTTACAAGCCACTGCTTGAGAAACATCAGCTTATCTCTGTTTACAACACCGCTAAATTACTTAAGACTACTGCAGATCTGGAGGTATCAGGTCTGTCTGTTGATTATGCTGCAGGCTATGAGCAGCTGGCATCAAGAGCCGAATTCAACGGCATCGACTGTGTTATCTACTTAAGGGACGGCGGTGAGAACAAGAATTCCAATTCTTCACAGCTCTTAGATGTCTGTGACCAGAATACGATCCCTTATGCTACCAATATCGCATCTGCCGAGATCCTTATCACTGCTATCGATGCGGGTGCTCTTGATTATCGTCAGTGGAGCAGCGATTACTCCTCTTCCGTCGGTTGATCCCTTATGAAGATCTGTTGTTTTCCCCAGGGACCGCTTGACTCTAATTGTTATGCGGTCTTAAGTGGTGATACCTCCTTGATCTTTGACCCGTCTGTTAAGCCTGAGAAGGTGCTTGCAGGACTTGCTCCGGAAGCTAAGATCTCAGGGAT
>AUXO012557830.1_pt1 | contig 22074 bp, 19 predicted proteins | sample 768731 | NCBI WGS metagenome assembly AUXO01 (sample SAMN02715735, study PRJNA202380) | gut metagenome | biome: sheep rumen | host: Ovis aries | place: New Zealand: Palmerston North | reverse complement strand
TCGTTCCGAACGTCAGCATTTCCGCGATTTCAGAATTACCGTCGTCTGAAAACCGCCCTGCTTCAACGCCGCTTTCCTTTGATTATTACATAAATAATAACAGGTGCCCCCATCAGTGGGGTGACAGCATTGAGCGGTATGATTCCACTGTCGCCTGGCAACACGCAGATGATATTGCAGACAAGGGCAACAACGGCACCGGCAAGCATCGTGGCAGGCATAAGAATGCGATGGTCGTCGGTCATGGTGATAAGTCGCGCAACATGAGGCACCGCTAAGCCAATGAACGCTACAGGGCCGCAGAAAGCCGTGGTTACGGCAGAAAGAATGCCGGTGATGAGCAACAGGCGGTTGCGCACGCTGTGAGTATCTACGCCAAGGTTCTCGGCATATTGCTCGCCTAAGAGAAGGGCGTTGAGGGGTTTGATGAGCAGCAGTGAACCGAAGAGCCCAAGAATGCTGACAAAGGCAAAGACCGGCATCTGCTGCATAGTGACGCCTCCGAAATTGCCCAGTCCCCATACCATGTAGCTCTGTACTCCCTGCTCGGTTGCGAAGAAATTCAGGAGCGAAATCGACGACGAAGCGAGATAGCCAATCATGATGCCTATGATAAGCAGCATGACGTTGTTGCGCACAACAGTGGCGAAAAACAGAATTAGCGCCATGACCGTCATGGCACCGACAAAAGCCGCAAAGAGTATGGCAGCAAAACCGGTGAGAGTGAACGAGCCGGCCGTGACGCTGCCGCCAAGAAGCAGCATCACGAGTGCAACGCCCAGCGATGCTCCGCTGTTGATGCCGAAGATGCTCGGACCGGCCAGGGGATTTCTGAACGCTGTCTGGAGCATCAGTCCGCTCACGGCTAACGACGCTCCGCAAAGCACAGCCGTCATTGCCTGAGGCAACCGGCTCTGCAGTACGATATACTGCCACGACTTACGCTGACTCTCGTCGCCAAGGAGTATCGCCACGACATCGCGCAGCGGTATATCGATGGCTCCTACCACAAGACTCAGTGCAAACAGCAGGACGATGACAACGGACAGACACATCAACTTGACTCTCATTTCACAATTCGCGTAAAGTAGGTCGTGGCACCGAGGTTGATGTCAGGATGCGACATTATGATGAAGTCGCGTAGCAGGGTGTCGGGATGGAACGGCGTGTCCTCGTAGAATGTAGTAGTGGCAGTATTGCAGCCATACACCTCGCCGCTGCGAAACGCACGGAACTGTGCATAGCTGGCATTCTCTGATAGCAGCGACTCAAACGTAATCGGTTCGGGAGCGTTGTAGCGGAATGCCCATACATCGGCATTGCCCGACTGCTCGAACACACTTTCAAACGGTAAAGCCAAGCTTCCGCTGTTATCGTTTGTGCTCCACGGATAGACGGTGTTGGCATCCTGAATGAGCTTGCCGATAGTGCTATGTCCGCCTGGTACATACCATACTGAGCCTGTCATTTTGTCCATAGTCATCGAACGTCGCACGTCGGAATGCTTAGCAATGACCATCAGCTCATGGTAGCGCCGCTCAACACGGCTAAAGATGCTGTCGGCCTCGCGCTCAGCACCGAATAGCATACCATAGAACTTCATCCATTCTGCACGTCCGAGAGCCGATGTCTCCATATAGTCGGCTGTCTCGATGATTGGGATATTCAGCTCCTCTACCCTGCCGTAGCCTCCGCTGTTTTGGAACGGCGAGAGGAATATGGCGTCGGGCTGGAGGTCGATAATCTTCTCAAGCGTAGGAGAAAGACCGCTGCCGCAGTCAATAATCCGCCCGGCATTGCACTCTTGCCGGATATAGTCGTTGTTGATATATCTCAACTCGCAGATGCCGGCAATATTTTCCTTGCGATTCATGGCTATGACCAGACCACAATGCACGCTCGTTGCCACTATGGCACGCTGGAGCGGAGTGCGCACCACAGTCCCCTCGGGAATGCCGACAGGCATTTCGCTGTCACGGGGAACGAGTATGTATGTATGAAGCACCTTGCCGCTGTTCCACGGGTCTGAAAGGCGCACCACGGTATAGCCATCGTGAATGGTGGCAGCGATATGCTCGGCATACTTGAACGCGAGGCTGTCGCCACCACCATTTGAAGATGAAGTGCTGCCGCCTTTGCATGAGCATAAGACGGCAAGCACTGAAACAAAATATATAATAATACGAGTCATCAATTATATATTACCTCAACTCAACGCCTGTGTTGAAGAAGATAGAGCATATGCCCACACCAACAGAGAATGTGCCTTTGACAGAGAAGTCGGCTCCGTAGTGGGTAACGGTGCATGGATCCTTATAGCTGGCATAGCCGCCCTTGTCCTGTTGTGCTGCGATGAAGATGTCGCCAGATACAGGGTCAACACCGATAGCTGCAGGATGGGCAATATCGATCTTGTCGTTGAGCTTCTGGCTCTGGCCAGTGGCAATATTGTAGCTGTAGAAGTCAACGCCGGTGGCTCCAAAGGGAGCACTGGCAGTATAGATGATGCCGTTGGCATAGCCCATTGTAGTTCCTTCGCACACTTTGCTCACTGCGCCTGCGGCCGTCACCTTGCGTACACCAGTAGTGCCTTCAATCTGATTCCAAGAGTCGTCGTATTTGCCGTAGTCGAGATAGTAGATGTCGTTGCCTGATGCAACTATCGAATTGGGATTGGTAATAAGTTCGTCCTTTATCTCGGTAACATTACCGGTAGAAAGGTTGATCTTCGACAGCGAGGCATTGCCGTAGCCATAGTCGGAGTTGCACACGTAGAGATTGCCGTCGTCGGTGATGGCAAGACCCTCGGGATAGCTGCCTACGTTGTATGTCTTCTGGAGTGTGAAAGCTGTGGTGTCGATCTTAGCAACTACATTGCCGTATGTGGTGAAATATAAACTGCCGCCGTCGGCAATGATGTGACGTGGGCTGATACCGGCTTCAGCGCCAAGCATGTCGGTAGTAGATATGCGTTTGATAATCTTCATATTGTTCTTGTTGCATACGAAGATGGTGTTTTCGTTGTCAACAACGATATAAAGTTTGCTGCCATAAACGATACCGTCGTTGGCTGTCAGTCCAAGTTCTATACCATTGGCCGTCTCGAACGGAGTAAGCATGGCGGTACCCTTTGCATAGTCATAATAGGCCAGATTACCCATGATGCTTGCGCTCTTATTGCCGGAACCGATGAAGAATGCACCGTTACTAACCTCTACAGGAGTGGGAATGTATGGAGCGGGGTCGTCGCTGCCACACGATGTGAATGTCAGTGCAGCAATCAGAAGTGCTGCGATGCTTGATAAATGCTTTTTCATTTTTTGTTGATTGATTTTAAATGTTATATTTAATTGTTACAAGATAATTCCTGCGAGGCATGGGATAGAACGATACTATTTCATATTGTTTGCCGAAAAGATTCTTCAGGTCGAGACGTACATGGAGATTATGACGAGCCAGACGGAAGTCGTGCCAGGCAGTAATGCCGAAGTCCCAGAAACCGTCAATCTCTGTTCCCCTATAGTGCTCGTTGTTTGCCCAGCGACTGCTGATGCCGTAGCCGTGAAACGACAGGCTCACCCAAGGGTTTTCGTATCCAATGGAAAAGCTCGCGCTGTTGCGTGGAGTATAGGCCAGCTGCTTGCCGTAGTCTGACGACTCACTGTCAGCACGGTTCTCGGCAATGATATGACTGTAGCCGGCATCGGCCGTGACTGCATGGCGGCCGTTGAACCGGTGGGAAAATTTCAGTGTGAAGTCGGCACCATACGATTTTACCCGTTCGATGTTGACACATGTCCACACAAACATATTATGCGGCATGGCAACAATCTTGTCTTTCACGTGGTTGACATATCCGTCGGCTGTGATGCGAGCCGTGGTATGACTGCCGAAATGATGCTGCCACGTCAGTCCGAGGTTGAACTGGTCGGTGGCTTCGGGCTGAAGGTCGGGATTTCCGTAGTGGAAATAATAGTTCTCGTTGAACGTCGGAGCACGGAATATGTTCTTATATGACACACGCACGAAAAAATCGTAGTTGTTGACGAGGCGATAGCTCAGCGACAGCGACGGTGATAGGCGGCGCATGTTGCGGGCCGACTCTCCATTGCGAGAGTCGTTCAAGTAGAGCGACCACAGCAGGCGTGCCATCACCGTGAGGCGACGGCCGGCATACTTCGCCGTGAAACTTTGCAACACCGTATGACGATAGGGCCTGACGTCGGTCTTCAGACTGCTGTTGAGGTTATTGAAACTGTAGTCGGCCGAATAGTCGAACGACAGATGTTCCGTTGGGGCATAGAGCAGGCTGGCCGTGGCATACAACTCACGCTGCCAGTAGGCTCCGTCGTTGAAACCGTTGGGCATCAGCGGGTCGCGATAGTCAGATGCCGACCAATTGAACTTTGCCATGGTTTTCAATGACAAACTGCTGCCAAGACGCGACAGCCAGTGCAGTTGGGCAAAGAAGTTTCGGTCGCGCAGACGGTCTTCGCATAGATTGGTATAATAGCGCACCTGACCCGGCAGTTGACGGTCGTTGTCATAGTAATAGAGTTTCAACGAAACTCGGTTGGCGCTGTCGGGATGCCACGCCACGTTCAGCTCGCCGTGACCGCTATTCATGCGGCTGTTGACACGACGTTCCTCTGTTACTACACTGATGTTGCGCAGAGTGAAGGGATAGTCGTTCTCGGCATAAGTATATTCGCCCGAGAGTGAGAATGCAAGCTTAGGCGATACGCTCTGCTCGTAGCGAAGAAAAGGAGTGACGTAGCCGAAAGAACCGAACTTTACCTGACCTGTAAAATGAGGGTGCAAGTCGTTCGATGGCAAACGTATAGTGTTGATGCTCAGATGCGAGGCATTGGCTGCCTGACGTGCAGGTATGAAGATATCGTCGTTGTCGCCAACCATCAGCTGAAGGTTTTCAACATTGTCGAGTGAATAGCGTGAGAGGTCAATCTCGCCACTTTGACAGTCGCTCAGCATCACACCGTCATAGCTTACGCCGGTATGTTTCGAACCGAAGCCTCGCACGCTGACGGTCTTCATACCGCCCGCTCCGCCATAGTCGCGAAGATTAATGCCGGGCATGCGGTGCATTGCATCGGCAATATCGGTGATGCCCATGCCTACCATCTCCTCGCGCCCGAGAACATGAAGAGGAGCGGTGCTCGTGACGGCATGATGACCACGAGTCTCTGTCACCTCAACTCCACTAATTTGATAAGTGCTGTCGGTGATACTGTGTCTTGCTGTCTGTGCCGGAACACTTTGTATGCACACACACAGAAATACCATTGCAATGGCTCTCTTCATATTCTTACTTACTTTCATTTTTATTGCTTGCGTCTAACCCAAGAGACAACAGGCATATTCTCAAAGCCAAATGGCAGGTATTCTGACTCGTTGCCGGCATTGCAAACGTCTTCCCGATTTCATCGTCTATCCATCAGTGACTATTATGTTTGCGCCGTAAAAGACAACTCACAGCAGCTGGACTGTCCGGGAGTTACACCCGATTCCCTGATTCATTAGCGGTTGCAAAGTTACAAAGATTCTTTATAACATCCAAATTCTTTGCTGGAAAAATTTGTTTTTCAATGATATTTATACTACCTTTGTGGGCAAAATAACATTTTATTCATGAATATTTGCATCGTTACAGGAGCGCGTCCAAACATAATTAAGGTTGCTCCTATTGTAATTGCCATCGAACGGCACAGAGAAAGCGGCAGCGACATCAATGTACAACTGGTTTATACCGGCAGAGCCGATGACAACGATTTGGAAGCATCGCTTTTCGACGATCTCCAGTTGCGACATCCCGACTTCTTTCTCGAAGCCGACAGCAACAGTATGAACGAACTAACGGGAATGGTGATGCTGCGTTTTGACCGTTATCTCGACAATCACGCCACCGATATCGTCGTAGTCGTTGACGATCTGGCCTCGACCATGGCAACGGCGATAGTAACGAAGAAAAGAGGCTTGAAACTGGTACACCTCGTGGCAGGCACACGTTCGTTCGACATCAACATGCCGAAGGAGATAAACCGGCTGGTCATCGACGCACTAAGCGACATACTATTCACCGCCGGCGACGGAGCCAGCAGCATAGCCACACGCGAAGGAGCCGAGTTGAGCAAGATATACAATGTGGGCAACATCCTAATGGACACGCTGCGAATGAATGCCAACAGGTTCAGACGGCCTCAATGCATGGACACGTTGCATTTAGCGGAAAACGGATACATTGTGCTGACACTGAACCGTAAGGCACTGCTCAACGACGATATTAAACTGATGCAGCTGCTGTCAACACTGACAGCAAAGACTCGTGAAGCAGGAATACCCGTGCTAGCACTGCTACGAGGCTCAACGCTGGAAAAGGTGAAATCCGTGTGTGGCGACAGCTTGGCATACTTAGGTCCACTGCCATATCTGGAGTTCGGCTATCTAACCGCCCACGCAATGGGCATTGTCACCGACTCAGGAAATGTAGCCGAGGAAGCCACGTTCAACAATATACCATGTATCACCCTCAACAGATATACAGAGCATATAGAAACCGTGAAACTGGGTACGAACGTGCTTACAGGCGAAGACAGCAAACTGCTTGGCGACAAACTCACCGACATGCTTGCTGGCAGATGGAAGAGTGCGTCGCTGCCCGACCGATGGGACGGACGTACGGCAGAACGCATGGTGCAAATACTGATGAAAATGTAAAAAAGGCTCGCTTCACAGCGAGCCAATTCTATCTAAACTAAACAAATACTTTATGAATTTCATTCACATTTCCGGCATTTTCCCTTACGCTCGCAGTAACGCTCACACTGGGCACAGATGTCGTAGCCAAGCATTGCACCGAGAATGAAATCCTCCTCGGGCGTGAGCTGGCTGAGCGGACGGGTAACTATCAGGCGTATGGCATCAAGACATTCCCTGCGCCCGAAATACAGATTCATGCGATTGTTGCCTACAGGCTGAAGTATATAGTTGATGTGCTGATGTTCAAGTCGCTGAACGGCAAATTCCTCATACTTCTTGTTGAAAGTGAAAAGCACCATCTGGCGAACACCCTTCTTGTACTCATAGATGTGATTCATGAGCACTTTCATGTCAACTGGAACCTTCTCTGACGCAACAACCATAATCCTGTTTTTCTTTTGATTCTTTCACTCTTCTGACGATGGATACGTCTGTTTCCTACTTCAATTCTCCTTTGATTGAGTCAATCCAGGTGTCGATGCGCTCATCGGTCTTGTCATCCTCGTTGACATCGTCGAGGGCAAGTCCGACAAAACGACCGTCAACAACAGCGGCGGAATCGTCGAAAGTGTAGCCGTCAGTGCTTACAGAACCTACGACAGTTGCTCCGGCACACTTGACAGCCTCGTATAGTTCGCCCATAGCACCGCAAAACGTGTCACCATAGCTTTCGCAGTCGCCGCAGCCGAACAGGGCAACGGTCTTTCCGCTGAGGTCGGCATCCTTCAAAATGCTGATGCCATCATACCAGTCGTCTTGAAGCTCGCCGGCACCCCATGTCGATGTTCCAAGGATAAGATTCTGGTTCTCCGATACTATGTCGGCATTGAAATCCTGAACATTGATTGACTCTACACATAACTTCGAAGCTATCTTTTCGGCGATTGCTTCGCATGTTCCCGTTGAGGAACCGAATACTACAATTGTTTTGTCCATTTTTTTATTTCTTGTTACTTTGTGGTTATGTTTGTGATTCCGACTGCAAAGGTAATGAGAAAAAACTGTGAAAACAATACCTAAAAGTTATGGTTTAAAAGAAAACGAACATGAAACTGTAATAAATTTGAATTAATAGGATATAAAACAATATCAGATGGGAAGCATTGCTAATACCCGAAATTAATGAGTCGTAAACGGCAGTGAGAGTCATACGGCCGGAAACAAGGCTGAAAGTGACGGCAAAGACAATCACTCCGAGCAATACAATCGGAACAATGCTGGCACTGAATGGCGACGGAAACAGTGAACCGCTGACACTGAGCAACACGGCGTGTGGAACAAATGCCAGCATTGCTATCACTGCTATATATATAATAATAAGTACGCACGCGAGGCGAAGCGCCATACGGTCGCGATAAGACAGCGGACGACGAAGTGTCAACAACTGAGACCTGGCTACACCCCAGGCACTCGATGCCAGAATAATCCATACGAGTACCGGACTGGCAACCCAATCGACCCATTGACCGAAATACCAGCGCACACCCTCGCTGCTAATAAGACTGCTGATACCGGAATCGGGCATTACGGCACTGAGAAGCCATGACACAAGGATGAGCAACAACTGTATGCCAATCAGCGATACTGCAATATATGGCAAACTACTCCGCATCTGGTTCAAGATTGTCAATGTCGAGGATTCTAAGCTCAAGCGCACGTACGACAAGGCGTGTGGCATTGATGCCAAGACGGCCGTTGCCGTCAGGAAACAGTTTCTGCACAAGCTCGTTTTGCCGCTTCTCAAGACTCTTCACACCGAAAGGCATGCCACGAAGATTGGTTATTTGCTCTTTGGTATAGCCAAGGGCAAGATGACGCAGGAAACGTTCGTCGTACTCGTCAATCTCGTAATCCACCAAAGCCTCCTGACGTGCAAGCTGACTACTCACGCTATGCTTGAAACGCTCAACAATCTTCTTTAATATGGGCTCGTTAAACACCAGCTGCTTGCCTTCCATCACTGAGCGTACATCACTGCGTGTGAGCAACTCGCCTGTCTTCAGGATAATGCCGTCGGCACCGGCATCGAGAACATCAACCCACAGCTTCTCGTTGAGTATCTCGCCGGTGAAAATGAGAATCTTTACATCGTGGTGCATTTCTTTCGTCTGACGGCATATCTCTACACCTATGGTTGTACTGCCACCAAGCCCGAGGTCAAGCAGAACGAGGTCGGGCAGCTGCTTCTTCAGCAGTCGCCAATACTCTTGCTCATTCTCTGCCGTACCTATAATCTCGGCTTCTGGAATGTCGTTACGCACTATACCTTCTGTGCCTTTCAGTTCGAGGGGCACGTCCTCTACAATTATCACACTAAAACGATTCATCATACTATTTTACTATTTGTTACTCCGCGGGAGAATTATTCTGATTACTACCAAACGGCCTTCGCGCCCAGCTGCAATTCCGCAACCTCGACGATTGGTAGCCTCGCCGTGTTCACGTACTATCTGGCGACAGATGAGATATGGAATATTCTGCGGCTTAGGAGTAAAAAGCGTGGCAAGTTCCTCGGCTGTTAACGACAATCGTGGCATCGGAACAATCATCTCAGCGTATCTCGCGCCATCGCTTCGCTGTGTATCAACAGCCTCGATCCTGACATCACGCTCGGCTCCCCCACCCTCTCTGAGAAGAATCTCTTTCATATAGCCAAGCATCTCTGCATCGCCAAGGATGCCGTTGTTAATAGAGCCGATATGAATCTTTATGCGCTCTATCTGACGCATTGCCTGCTGACTAAGCAGGCAATACAGGTCGCGATAATATGCCACAACCTCACGTAGTGCATCCATGTTGACGCTATGCTCATCAACGAGCTGGCGAATGCGTGACGGATAGTACATCGTCTCGTGCTTTAGGGTTGATAGGCAATTGTCGAGCACAGAATTGCTGACATGAAGCATGTTTACTTCATACTCAGCACGCCGCAATTCGTCTTCTGCCAATTCCATATTGACATCCTTCTGCTCACGCAACTTGATGGAATCGTTGAGGGTACGCACTATCTCTTCGACCACACGTTGCAACTCGTCAGGATATTCTTCGTGGGTAAGCGGTTCTATCTGTGATAGTTTCTGGCGGGCACTGCTGTCGCCCAACAGTATCTCGTTGACTGTCTTGATACGCTCAACGCAAAAACGATAATAAAGTCGGTGACGATAATAGAGCAGATAATATCCTGGCGGTATCAGGATAAGCATGATGACAAGTATGATGACGGCTATCGTCTTGTTGGTTTGCGAACGGCTCATCATACGGCAATAGCCGGCAAGAGTGTCGTCGGCACTCAGCTCCTTGAAGAGCTGAGTATATACCTTATTATTATATGTATATAGCTGCCACTTATGAAGGGCAAGAGCTGCCACAGCACTTTCGTTGCGGATGTCGAGTATCACCTGATAGTCGATCTTGAGCGAATCGTGAAACCATTTAATCTCGGATGCAAGAAGCTCTGTATCGCCTTCACCGACCATTAAGTCTATGCCGCCCTTTACATGCTGCCGGTAATGGCGGTTAAGATAAAAACGACATGAGTCGGCAAATACCAATGTTCGTTCATATGTCCCGTTGAGATTGGAGAAATAAGCCGAGTCAGCAAACTGGCGAGCCTTGGCTGTAAACGTCTGGGAGTGGATGGAGATAAGATGAGAGGCGAGAACGACGATAAGGAGCAAAGCACGACGCATACCCTTGGGCAAACGGAAAAAGAAACGACTGCCTATGCCCTCCTTGCTCTCTGCACCAATTGTGCAGACACTGAATATCTGACTCACCTTCTTGTATTTCTCGATAATGCCTCGGCAGTTAAGCAGTCCGAATCCGTGACCGCCGCTGCCGGTCTGTGCCATACGCTCAATACTGAAGATGCGGTTTAGTTCGTCGGCACTCATACCTCTACCGTCGTCAGCTACGCTTATCTCAACAAAACCATCTGTTTCGTTACTTCTAATGGTAACACGGCCGCCAGCCTTCGAAAACTTCCGAGAATTATCGGCAAGGGTGTTGATCATGAAAAGCGTAAGAATGCGGTCGGCTTTCACAATGCTGGAAGTAGGCTGAACATCGAGGCTGATGCCCTTGAGCGAAAATGACATCTTACTGCGGGCAACAATATCAAAGACCGTCTGCAGTGGGAAACTTTCGACGTGTATGTTCAATTCGCCTTGGCGCAACTGAATCCAATGTGTAAGGATGTCGTTCTGTTCGTTGATTTTGTCGGTAAGCTCGCGTACATAGTCAAGCTGCGCCGCATCATGAGAGAATCGCTGATTGTCGATGCAGTGCTTCATACGGTCGATGAGCGGAGTAATACTGTTAACGAGTGAAATCTTGGCACGGTTCTCGATGTTCAACCTTCGCTGGTTGCGTATATGTAGCTGGCTGACGGCACGATGCTCCTGTATCTCATCATATCGTTCTTCAAGCTCGGCCATCTGATGCCCGTTTTCCTCTTTCCACTGGCGTAAAGGGATAAGCAGATGGTCGAGTGAATGACCGTCGCGTCCACGACGACCAAGACGCTGAAACAGCCATAGCGACAACACGAGCAGAATGATGGCACCCATTACAGCCGCTATCATGAGGTTGAGCTGCATCGATGTCTCATCGTACATCGCAGCACGGGCTTCAAGATAACGGTCTTGGCGAGTCTGCTCCTGCAGGTCAAGGTAGATGTTGCGGCTGATGTCGCTCGCCTCCTTGTTGTTCATGGCAGAATATGCTACCGACATTTGCTCACGTATGCTTGCCACAAGGTCGGGAGCCTGGTTGATTTTATCGTCGGACAAGGCGAGATTAAGATTGTATAGGGCGGTCTCATAGTCGCCTATACTATGATAGCACGATGCCAGAGTGCGATAGGCACCTGAAATCTGATACACGTCGCCAAACTCTTGGAACAGCCACAGGCTACGCTCAGCAAGATTTCCTGCCAAGAGTGAGTCGCTCACACCGTCAGGATTTATCATACGTATTGCCGGAGGATTGACCGCAATAAGACGATTGCGAACATCAGCCACCATCAGATGCTCCGACAGAGCCTCAAGTGAATTGGCAATGAAATATGTATATCCGTGCTGACCGGCAATCTGTAGGCAGCGTACAAGACAGTCGAACTCCTGTTGCTGGATTTCCACGGCACTGCCATTGGTGATAATGCCTCCGGCACCCACATTATATAAATAGTTCAGCAATTGTGCTGTGTCGTTGCTGACAGCACCGTTAGGATCAATCTCGTTGAGAGCCTCACGTGACTTGTCTTCCAGACCAACATAATAAAAATATGTGGAACAGACAATGGCATATTCGCTGTCAGCATATATCATTCGCTGTTGAAGACGTGGTGACAACATGTCACGCTCCTCGTTTATGCGCCTTAGACAATTCATGGCGCGCTCACGGAAAGCATAGAACTCGCGGTTATCTGACATCCGCTGGCAGAGACGCATCTGCTGGATGTAGGCAATGAGAAGCTCAACCTGATTGTCGGTAATTTGCACTGCCTCATTGAGTTGCCGACGCGCGTCCGCATAGTTCATCCGGATAATATTCACGAAGGCAAGATTATTAAGGGCCTCGGCACGCCCGTCATTGTACGATGCCGACTCGTTCAAGGCTTTCGACGCATAATATTCTGTAGAGTCGATATTCCGGTAATGCCAATAATAAGACTGCATGTTCAAACTATCTATGCGGTGGTATGCGTCATCGCCGGAACAATTTGAGAATAGGAAAAGACCCAATATAGCCATAAGCCATATTGGGTCTTTAAGTATGTAACGTTTATGCGCGAGCCTTGGCAACATATCCGAGTGCTTCCTTGCACTTGTCGGTAACATACTGCCAGTCGCCGGCCTTCACCTTGTCGCCAGGGAAGAGCTTCGAACCCATGCCAACGCAGAACACACCAGCCTTAAACCAGCTCTTTAGATTCTCCTCATCGGGAGCAACACCACCGGTAACCATAATCTTAGACCATGGCATCGGAGCCTTTAGCCCCTTAATCATGTTCGGTCCGACAACGTCGCCGGGGAATACCTTTGTCAGGTCGCAGCCCATCTCCTGGGCCTTGCCAATCTCGCTGACGGTCATACAGCCAGGGCAATAAGGTATGAGGCGGCGGTTGCAGACTGGTGCAATGTCGGGATTGAACAGCGGTCCTACTACGAAGTTGGCACCCAACTGAATGTAGAGTGCTGCTGTGGGAGCGTCAACAACACTGCCGATACCGAGTGCCAGCTCAGGGCACTCCTTGTCGGCCCACTTCACAAGCTCGCCGAACACTTCCTGTGCGAAGTCGCCGCGGTTTGTAAACTCGAATGCGCGAACGCCGCCCTCATAGCAGGCCTTCACCACGTTCTTACATACCTCAAGGTCTTTGTTGTAGAATACAGGGACCATACCTGTATCGCCGATTTTCTTCAATACGGCTATCTTATCAAACTTTGCCATTTGACTATTTTATTGTTTTTTAACTATTGTACAAAAACACTATCGTTGTACGCGTCCGCTGGCATTACCGCCGGCAAGCGATTCTACCTCTTCTACAGATACTAGGTTGAAGTCGCCGTTGATAGTGTGCTTCAAGGCAGATGCTGCAACAGCAAACTCAAGAGCCTCGCCTTGAGTCGGCTTCGTCAGCAGACCGTGGATAAGACCGCCGGAGAACGAGTCGCCACCACCTACGCGGTCGATAATAGGATTGATTTCATAACGCTTAGACTGATAGAACTCCTTGCCATCGTATATAAGAGCCTTCCAGCCGTTGAATGTAGCCGAGAAGCTCTCACGCAAAGTAGATACCACATACTTGAAGCCAAACTCCTCGCGCATCTGCTTGAAGATTCCCTCATAGCCCGCAGCGTCGGTCTTGCCTCCCTCAACGTCGGCATCAGGCTTAAAGCCGAGGCAAAGTTCTGCATCTTCCTCGTTGCCGATACATACATCGACATATTTCATTAGTGGGCGCATAATCGAAATTGCCTTCTCACTGGTCCACAGTTTCTTGCGGAAATTAAGGTCAACAGATACACAAACATTGTGACGTTTTGCAGCCTCGCAAGCCAGTTTCGTCAGTTCGGCAGCCTTGTCGGAAATTGCAGGAGTGATTCCTGACCAGTGAAACCATGCTGCACCCTCCATGATTGCGTCGAAGTCGAAGTCTTTCGGGTCAGCCTCTGCGATAGACGAATGCGCACGATCGTAAATCACCTTCGAAGGACGCATAGAAGCTCCTGTCTCTGCATAATACAGACCCACGCGCTCGCCTCCACGGGCAATAAACTGAGTGTTCACTCCATAGCGGCGCATTGCATTTACAGCAATCTGACCAATCTCATGTTTTGGCAGTTTAGACACGAAATAGGCATCGTGACCATAGTTAGCCAATGATATAGCTACATTAGCCTCACCACCGCCAGGGATGATGCGAAAAGATTCACTCTGAATGAAACGGTCGTTGCCTTGAGGCGACAGGCGAAGCATAATCTCGCCCAATGTTACAATTTTAGCCATGTTTTTTTAATTTAATGTTTAATAGACTATAATAATTTGTTTGTGCGACAAAAGTAATACATTTTTTTTAATCAGCAAAATTTCTTGCTGAAAATTTGTGCGTCTCACTTTTAATTTGTACTTTTGCAATAATTATGGCATCAAACAATATTAGAATTAAAGACATCGCAGAACGTGCAGGCGTCTCGGTAGGCACTGTGGATCGCGTTCTGCACAATCGTCCGAATGTTTCGAAAAAAGCTCTGGAGAAAGTGAACAAGGCTCTCGAGGAGATGGACTACCAACCGAATATGTACGCATCGGCATTGGCATACAATAAAAGTTACAAGTTCTTTTGCATCATCCCTAAACACGACAACGAAGCCTACTGGGACGAGATTGAAGAAGGGGCCAAAGCAGCCTGCGAGCGTCGCCGCGACTTCGGCATTACGGTGAAATTCATATACTACGAACGCTTCAGCCAGGCTTCCTTCCAAAAAGTGTCTAAGGAAGTGTTGGAAGAAAAGCCCAACGGTATCGTCATAGTGCCTGTTGCCCTTGACTTGATGATTAAGTTCACCGACAAGCTTAACGAAGAGAATATACCATACGTGTTGCTCGACAGCTACATGCCCGACCTTCAGCCTCTGGCATTCTTCGGGCAAGACTCTTTCGCCAGCGGGTATTTCGCTGCCAAGATGCTGATGCTCATCGCCAAGCAGGAAAAAGAGATAGCAATAGTGAAACAGACCAGCAACGGACTGGTAGGCTCTAAGCAACAAGCAAACCGCGAAACTGGATTTCGCCACTACATGAGCGACCACTTCCCTGAGATAAAGATTACCGAAGTGGATCTGCCCATGAATGAAAAGCGCGAGAAATATGACGACATCCTCGGAAAGTTCTTTAAAGAGCACACCTTGGTACACCACTGCATCACGTTCAACTCGAAAGCACACATCGTGGGCGAGTATCTGCTACGTACTAATCTGCGCAACCACTGGATCATGGGCTACGACATGGTGCCTAAGAACCATGAATGCATACGCCAGGGCAGCATTTCATTCTTAATTGCGCAGCACGCCTACATGCAGGGTTACGCCAGTGTAGAGGCATTGTTCAATGCCATTGTATTGAAACGTGAAGTAACGGCAGTTAACTATATGCCAATAGAGATACTTACAAAGGAGAATGCCGAATTCTACCGGCGCACTAATATAGGATAATTTGATGAAATAAAATAAAACAACTACTTTATGGAACAAACTTTTATTAAAATTAATCCTGCTGACAGCGTAGTCGTTTGTCTGCAGCCGAAGAAAAAAGGCGATGAAATCGAGATTGACGGAAAGACTGTCACACTGAACCAAGACACTCCCGCCGGTCACAAAGTGTTAATTGTGGATGCTCCCAAGGGAACCGACATTATCAAGTATGGCTATCCCATCGGTCATGCAAAGGAAGACCTGAAAATGGGTGACTGGGTGAATGAAAACAACCTGAAGACCAATCTATCGGGAACACTCGAATATACATACGCGCCTGTTAACGAGAAACTTAATATTGCCAACGAAAAGCGTACCTTCAAGGGATACGTACGCAAGAACGGCGAGGTTGGCGTTCGCAACGAAATCTGGATTGTTCCTACTGTTGGTTGCGTCAACGGCATAGCAGAGAGACTTGTACATAATCTGATAGCAGAAACCCACTGCGAGGGTATTGACGCCATCCATGCGTGGCATCATAACTACGGCTGTTCGCAACTCAGCGGTGACCACGAGAATACTCGTAAGGTTCTACGCGACATAGTACTCCACCCCAATGCAGGAGCTGTGCTTGTGCTCAGCCTCGGATGCGAGAACAACCAGCCCGACCAGTTCATGGAGATGCTTGGCGACTACGACAAGGATCGCATTAAACTGCTCGTAACCCAGCAGGTTGACGGCGACGAAATAGAGGCAGGAATGGAGATTCTGCGCAGTCTATACAAGAAAGCTAAGGAAGACAAACGTGAGGATGTGTCGGTGAGCAAGCTGCGCGTAGGTCTGAAATGTGGCGGTAGCGACGGTTTCAGCGGCATTACTGCCAACCCTCTCGTCGGCGAGTTCAGCGACTGGCTCGTGGCACAGGGCGGTACGTCGGTGCTCACCGAGGTTCCCGAGATGTTCGGTGCCGAAACCATACTGATGAACCGCTGCGAGACGCGCGACTTGTTCGACCAAACCGTTTTAATGATCAACAACTTCAAGAACTATTTCCTCTCCCATGGTGAGCCGGTGGGTGAAAATCCGTCACCGGGTAATAAAGCCGGGGGTATCTCAACACTTGAGGACAAGGCTCTCGGTTGTACGCAGAAATGCGGACGCGCGCCAGTAAGTGGCGTACTCGAATATGGCGATCGCCTAAAGGAAACCGGACTGAATCTGCTTTCGGCTCCTGGCAACGACCTTGTGGCTGCTACAGCATTGGCTTCGGCAGGATGTCAGATAGTTTTGTTCACGACAGGTCGTGGCACGCCGTTCGGCACGTTCATCCCTACGATGAAGATTGCTACGAATCCCTCTCTTGCAGCTCGTAAGTCCAACTGGATAGACTTCTCTGCAGGACAGCTTATTGAGGGTCGAACAATGAAGGAACTTGTTCCTGAGTTCATTGACAAAGTGCTGGCAGTCGCAAGCGGCGAGAAATCGCGCAACGAGGAGAACGGCTATAGCGAGATTTCAATTTTTAAGAACGGAGTAACTCTATAGTATTTCGTCGTTGAATTACCTGATTTTGTAAGACGTATCAAAAAAGTCACTTTTGAATAACGGACTGATAGCACTGTCGCCGCTCGTGGTGTTCATGGTATTGTATTTAGTCACCAGCATGATTGCCGGTGACTTCTATAAAGTTCCTATCACCGTGGCATTCATGCTATCGTCGGTATATGCCATTAGCATATTCCGGCAGCAGCCTCTGAAACAACGTATCGAGACCTTCAGTCGTGGTGCGGGCAACAGCCAGATGATGTTAATGATCTGGATTTTTGTTCTTGCGGGAGCATTTGCCAGTGCTGCCAAGGCTATGGGGAGTATCGACTCTACAGTGAATCTCACGCTGGCTCTTCTGCCGTCGAACATGATTCTCGCAGGACTGTTCATCGCCGCATGCTTCATCTCAGTGTCGGTTGGCACCAGTGTCGGAACGATAGTTGCGTTGACACCCATCGCAGCCGGCATCTCATCCACCACTGGTGCATCAACAGAACTACTTGTTGCGGTAATCGTAGGAGGTTCGTTCTTTGGCGACAATCTGTCATTTATCAGCGACACTACGATTGCTGCAACCCAGACACAACAATGCAAGATGAGCGACAAGTTTCGCGTCAATAGTATGCTTGTAGTCCCAGCGGCAGTGATAGTGCTTATAACATATCTGTTCATCGGAAAAGACATTTCTTCGCCACAGCATATACCCGAGGTGTCATACATGAAAGTGATACCATATCTTGTTGTGCTGTTGGCGGCAGTTTTGGGAATGAACGTCATGGCTGTGCTTACGCTTGGCATTGTTCTCACTGGAATAATCGGTATTGTCGCCGGAGCATACGACATGTTCGGATGGTTTGGAGCCATGGGTGAAGGTATTATCGGTATGGGTGAATTGATTATCATCACGATGATGGCCGGAGGAATGCTCGAACTGATAAAAGAGGCGGGAGGCATAGACTACCTTGTGGACAAGATGACCCACCGCATTAGCGGCAAGCGCGGAGCCGAGCTGAGTATCGGAGCATTGGTTAGCTTGGTTGATGTATGTACAGCCAACAATACCGTGGCAATACTTACCGTAGGGGGATTAGTGAAGAGAATAGGCGACCGCTTCGGAGTTGACAACAGGAAGTGTGCAAGCATTCTCGACACATTTTCGTGCGTGGCACAGAGCCTCATACCATATGGAGCACAGCTGCTCATGGCATCTGGATTGGCATACATCAACCCAGTAGGCATAATGCCGTATCTCTACTATCCTATTGTGCTCGGCATACTTGCAGTAATCTTCATCATACTACGACTTCCAAGAAAATACTCATGAACATCATTTATCGCAATTTCCTGCGGCTTGTACGCAGTGGGGCTTTCGCCACCGACGAGAAAATCGAGCCGATGACGGCATGGAAATGGAATCGTCTGTACCAATTGGCACTGATGCAGAACATAACGCCAGTTATCATCAAAGGACTGGACAACCTGAAGGATGACTTCTTCCTGCAAATTCCTGACAAGATGTTACAGCATTGGACCGCCTCAAACGAATGCGGCAGTATCATGGAAAACGAAACAGGGCAGGCTTCGCTACGACTTACTAATCCATTTTTGAATCGCGAGCTCGAACGAATTATAGAACAGGAAAACAGCGACTTCGACAACATGAGTTCACTGAAGAAAGGAGTCAATCCTCCTACACTGAACCTGCTGTATGTAATGCTCCAGATTTCGGCTAATCTGCTCAATGCTGGCATAAGCATGAAACAGTTGGTAGAGATGGGAATGCTATTGCGCCGCCAAGGCCACAGAATCGACTTCGTGAAGCTTCAGTCGTGGATTGAACAGCTTAAGATGAAGCGCATGGCACACCTTGAGGGCGTGCTTCTGATGAGTCTGCTTAAATTCGAGGAAGACGAGCTGCCATTCCTGAATGCCAACTCGCATATAAAGAACGAGGATATAGTGAAAGACATTTTTACCCTGAACGAGAGCCACTCCAACGACTGGTACTTCACTCAGGGCAAGAACATATTCGTGCGTGCCAACGACTCTTCGGCAATGATGTGGCACATGCGACACAATGTGAAATACAGTAAATATTACCCAGCAGAATCGCTCACAAACATTATAGCAGGCTTTGCACATTCATTGTCGCATATAGAAGAGTAGCGTGGATTACTCTGATGCTGCTGTGCTGACACTGTTGTCAGTAGGATTGGCGACGCTGTCACGAAGCTCTGCCTCACGGCGTTGTTCTGCTACATTATATCCCGCTCTCGCATCGTCATAGTAATGACCGTTAGAGTGTGTGTCCATATACTTCTGGTAAGCCTCTGGTGTATCGTCAGTGCGTGCTGTTACCCAGTCGAGCGAGTCGATTTTCAGAAGGCTCTCTGTGACATGGTTAGAATATGGATAGAGTTTTATGAAGGCCTCGATTGCCGGTTTAGACTGACTTTCCAACACTTTTTCCCATTCCCTCTCAATCATCTTCAGATGTTCAAGATGCAGACTGACACTATCGCGGTGAGCCATCGGCGCGGTGGTATATATATCAAGGAAGTTCTGCACAACAGCGAGGTCTTCGCTTGTCATGGCATTCTCGTAGGCATCAGCCTCCTTTCGTTGCTGTTCGTCATTTTTCATGTACAAAAAGACTGCTCCTGTAGTCAGCAAAGCTAGCACTACAATGACAAGAGCAACAATGCCTTTTGAAATTCTTTTTTTTACCATTTAACCTTAACTGTTTATTACCATTCGAATTAAACTAATGTCGGAACTGTATTTCACGCATACCATGATGCCCCATGAAACGGCTTTTGTCAACATATCCATTGATACCGTTGATACGTCCTTTACCCGTGTATTGCCACATTGTGATATCGTGCTCATCGGCAAGCACAGGTTCCTCATCGGTGTACATGGCTATCATGAGTTTGTAGTCGTCTATCTGGCCTTGCAGATGACGGTTATAGAAATTGCGGAATGTATAAAGCAGCGGCTTCTGCTTATATACACTCTCAATTATGGATAGAAACTTGTGAAGCGAATCAAGGAACTGTTCTGTAGAGAGGCGTCCTGTGGTCTCGATGTCGATCATCGGAATAAGATCCTGGTCGCTCGGACGGCATTGCGATAAGAAATTGTTAACTTGCAGTCCGACAGGTGTTGCCGGTCGGAAGAAGTGGTAGCTACCCACCTTCAGCCCGTAATGATGAGCCATATCGATGTTGCGCTTATAACGCGCATCGATGTTGTCACCACCTTCAGTGGCTTTCAGATAGACATACGTCATACGCGTATTATTTCCGATATGCTCCCAAAACACTTCGCCTTGATAATGACTAAGGTCGATTCCATGTATATGGTTGCACGTGTCTTCACATTGCATCTGCCGACGGTCTGCCACCTCTTTTAATACTACAGTTGCCGACACCTCATCTGCGTCGAACATTTCATCTTGCGAAAAGACAGAAACAGACGCTGACAATAAAAGAAATATCAATAAATTCTTCATTTTTCGGTAAATTTAGTGCAAAGTTACAAATTATTTGCAGAAAAAAATGTAACTTTGCACAAAAATGTGACAAAATGAAATATTTATTAACGGTGTTAGTATCAACTGCCATTTTTTTCTCGGCTTGCAGCAGTAATGATGAAGTTCCGAAAGAGCCACAAATCAGCACTGTCGAAAATAGCGTAATTCTTCTTATGGCAGGCAACAACGACTTGAGTAACACTGTGAGTGAAGACTTGGATGAACTGCATAAAGGCATTCAAAATATGAATGCCGACAGTAGGATTATTGCTATTGCCGTAACAAGTACACAAAAGTATGTGGAAGTTATCGAAAATGGCAAAGTGGAGAAGAAAGCTATTACAGATTTTTCAGAATCTTTTTCGACGGCCAATGCCGAACATATAACAAATGTCATTCGTGCCATTGAATCAAAATACCCGTCAAGAAACTGGAACCTTGTGCTATGGGGGCACGCAAATGGATGGTTAATAAAGAATGATTCGATTGCGAACAACCTGTTTGTGAATGCACCAAGGCGTGCATACGGACAGAGCGTTGACAACAGCAAGAGAATATACATAAACATTCCGTCGCTTGCACGCGCATTGAAGAGTACCGGAATACATTTTGGAAACATCTTCGCCGACTGCTGTAATTTCATGTGCGTAGAAAGTATATATGAATTGCGTGATGTTGCCGACTATATACTTGGATCTCCAGCTGAAATTCCCGAAGAAGGCGCAAACTACTCTGATATTGCAAGCCTTCTTCCGATGAAAGGATGCGATAGTCTTAAGAGAATTGCAGAAAAATATTGTGCATATTACGACGCGAGATACACTGGGATAAATGGTGTCCCGCTTACTATTGTCAAACTCAGTGAAATGGATAAGCTGGCAGAGGCTACGCGACCAGTAATGGAACAAATCAGCAAGAAAGAAGAACTTAACATGACGGGACTTATTCATTATTATTCAAGCAACCTGATGTACGACATGAATGATGTGATAATGCACAATGTTGATTCAGCAGTGTATGCTCAATGGTATAAGTCTTTTGAACAGGCCGTTGTCTTCAGACATGCAGTGAAGAGATGGACGACAGGGTGGCAACTTCCTGTAATTTTCGACTTCGAGGTCACTGATGCCCGATATGGGGGGCTGAGCATGTTCTTCCCAATGAATGTTTCTGATTACGTACAAAACGGATATAATGACAATGTCTATAAATTCCAGTGGCCATACGTCATAGGAATGTAAAAAAATGGTATTTCGTTTGGGGAATACGTCATTTTTATGTAATTTTGCAAGCTAAACTCATATAACATTTTATTATGGCAGAAAAAACAACCAACGAAAACGAAGAGAAGAAGAGCTTGAGCTTCGTTGAACAGATAGTTAAGGGCGACCTTGAGAAAGGCAAGAACGGTGGGCGACTGCAGACCCGTTTTCCACCAGAGCCAAACGGATATATACACATCGGCCATGCCAAGGCCATCTGCATGGATTTCGGTGCAGCCGAGGAATTCGGCGG
>AUXO018474011.1_pt1 | contig 22085 bp, 15 predicted proteins | sample 768731 | NCBI WGS metagenome assembly AUXO01 (sample SAMN02715735, study PRJNA202380) | gut metagenome | biome: sheep rumen | host: Ovis aries | place: New Zealand: Palmerston North | reverse complement strand
CGACCATTGAAGGAATTTATTATGGAAATGGTTGATGCTTGTGCTCCAAACGCTAATCTATTGTTTGGAGATATACCATATACAGGCACAAATATGCCTTTGGATGTTTTTGCGATTGATGCTATTCGAGATAATTGTGAATTTGAGCCGGAAGTTTCTTTTGCGGAAGGGACAAAGAAAACGATGGATTGGTTAAAAATGGTTGAGCTGAAACAATGAAAGTTGATAACCTCATATTGGGTGCAGGTATTGCCGGTTTAGGTGCGTCTTATGCATTACACAGGATGGGGCAAACGGCATTGGTAGTAGAAAAGGATGCTACTTATGGAGGTTTGTGTGGAAATATTGAAAAAGATGGTTTCCGTTTTGATCGGTTCGTGCATTTTACATTCACGCAAAACGAGGAAGTGAATGCGATATTTAAGGCTTCATGCGGAGAATTGATAAGACATATTCCTAATCCATATAATTTATATCACAGCCAATGGATAAAACATCCCGCTCAAAATAATTTGTTTCCGCTTAGCACTGAAGAAAAGGAATCAATTATAAAAGATTTTAAAGCAAGACCTGTTATAGATGCTACGTATGTTCCAAAGAATTATGAGGAGTGGTTACGACTTCAATTTGGTAATTATTTTGCAGAACATTTCCCAATGGTATATACCAAAAAATATTGGATGAAAGAAGCAAAAGAGTTGCGTACAGAATGGGTGGGAAATCGTGTTTATCAACCTTCGTTAGATGAGGTAATTGCAGGAAGTCAAACAGCAGATACACCTATGACTTATTATGCAAAGGAAATGCGCTACCCTCAGAAGGGAGGATATAAAGCATTGCTAAAATCTATGGCAGATGTAGCAAATATTGAATATGGAATGTGTGTGGCTGAAATAATCCCATCGGAGAAAAAGGTGAGATTTACCAACGGAAGAGAAATTGGCTATGATATTTTGTATTCAAGTATTCCATTACCAGTTGTGGTAGATAGTATTAAGAATGCTCCGGAAGTTGTTCGTGACGCAGCTAATCAATTGGAATGTACTTCCGGTTATCATGTATCAATAGCCTTAAAAACAAAAAATATTCCTCCTTATCTCTGGTGGTATATTTACGATGAAGATATATTGGCTGCACGTGTTTATTCTCCATCCTTGAAAAGCCCCGATAATGTACCGGAAGGATGCAGTAGTTTGCAGATGGAAGTATATTGCAAAGAAAATGAGTTTGCCGAGCAAGAGCTGATAGATGGAACGGTAGGAAAACTCATTGAGATCGGGATTATCAAGAAAGAGGACATCTTGTTTACTCATATAGGATTTGAAAAATATGCCAATGTGATATTTACTGAGCCGATATATCGCGCAAGGAAGATTGTTCGCGATTGGTTAAGCGAGCAAGGTATTAAGACCATAGGTCGTTTCGGCGAATGGGATTACCTGTGGTCTGATCAAAGTTTATTAAGTGGATTAAATACATATAAATAATATGGAATGTCAACCTACATTGTCAATTACTATCCCAACGTGGAATAGAGCCGCATGTTTGGCAGAAAGTCTTAAAAATCTCCAAAATCAAATTTATGATATAAAGGATGGTGAATTAGAAATCTTTATTTCTGATAATGGGTCTTCTGATAATACTGAAGAAGTTGTTGCGGCTTTTAAAGAGTCTGGTTTACCGATTACATATAATCGTAATGCAAAGAATATGGGATGTGATTATAATTTTTTGAAATGTGCAGAATTCGCGCATGGTAAATATATTATAATAATGGGAGATGACGACTTCTTTAAACCTGGAGCATTACGAAAAATTTTAGACATTTTACAAGAAGAAGAAATCGGGTTACTCCACCTTACTTCTTTCCATCCTGATTCTAGTTGTAAGAGATACGAATTAATTGATGATTTTGTTAAAGAAGTAAGTTATAATTTTACATTTATGAGTGCCAATATATTTAACGCGAGCGCCATAAAAGGAGTAAGAAACCCACAACAATATTTTAATACGGGATTACTGATCACCCCATATTATCTTGATGCTGCATTCTCCCATAGTATTAATAAGACTATAGGAAGAGAGCCGTTTTTAATCTGTGATAATGCGGAAGGTGGAAATGGAGGGTATAATTTCTTTTTTGTATTCGTGAAATGTTACCTTGATATGTTAAAGACTTTTTTAACTAAATATAATTTATTGCGATTATATAATTGGCTAAGAAAGGATATGTATTTGAAGTTTGACATACGTTATGTATATGATTTATTAATACGTAAACATAATGTAAAACATGTAGAAGGAGTACATGTTACGCGAGATGGTTTTGCAATAGAAAATGGATGGAAAATCTTGTATCAGTATTATGGCGATACATTGTACTTCTATTTCTGTACTATGAAATTTGTAATAGTAAAATGGCTGGTAATGTTGAAGAAAAAATTATTGAAAAAATCATGATATTCGTCGCTCATAAATTATTCTAAGTTAGAAAATTATTAAACTATTATGAACCCCATCCGCAAAAAAATATTAGAGTCCATTGGTCAAATCCTTGGTAAATGGGATATGACTTGGTTGGCAAAGCATGTGAATGGCAGCTTCGCTACTATTCGTGCCCAACGTGTAGCGCAGCGTTTCCCTCATCTTACAGATGTATGTTTTCCACAAGATATACATACATTAGGAGAAAATCATATTTTCATAGGAGAGGGAACGCACTTCGGAGAGCATTCTTATCTCACAGCATGGGAGAAAACATGTGCCGGAGGTGATTTTCATCCTGAAATTCATATTGGCAAGAATTGTAATATCGGAGCATGGAATCATATTACAGCTACTAATCGTATAGAGATAGGCGATAATCTTCTTACCGGTAAATGGGTAACCATCACGGATAACAATCACGGAGAAACTGATTATGAGACTTTGCAACAACCTCCATTGATGCGAATGGTTACAAGTAAAGGACCTGTGATTATTGGTAGCAATGTGTGGATTGGCGATAAAGCAACAATATTACCAAATGTAACCATAGGAGACGGAGCAGTGATTGCTGCCAATAGTGTAGTGACAAAAGATGTGCCGGCATATTCCGTAGTAGCCGGTAATCCGGCAAGAGTATTGAAAACAACTCATCGGTAACAAGTAGAGAATCACTGATTTCTCACGCACAAGAGTTTGCAATTAATAACCCATCCCAAGAGGTTTATGATTTCAAGATAATGGAAGTATACAACAAAGTTAAAAAATGATATTAGCATATTTAAGAAACAACTAAAACGATATAATTATGAAAAACAACAATGAAAGAAAAATCATCTTCAGGAGAGGTGATGAGAATAGAATTGTACTGGAAAAAGGCAATTTCAAAGAGTCGTTGTTCCAAGAACAGTATTTGGAAGCAATGGGCTCGTTTATAGATGTCTGCCGTACTCTGGATATGTCAACGCTAACAGGGTCGAACATTATATCGTTTTGTGGGGATCGGGGTGACGGTAAATCCTCATGCATGTATACTGTTCATAAGATATTAAACAATCATCATGTTTTTTCAATCGGTGATTCCGAGGAACGAACCGAGCACGAAGTGCGATATTTACAGTATGCTAAAGAATTAGACCAATATCCGGTCTTTACGCTGGACGTAATTGATCCCTCTTTTTTTGATGAGTCTCATAACATCTTGGAATTAGTGATAAGTCAGTTATTTCAGGAGGCATTTGGCAATGATTCGAATGACGAGATTCGCATGAATAATTACGATAGAAATAGCCTGATTAAGAAATTTAATCTTGTAAAAGAAAGTATGTCCATGTTGGACAAGGAACGTAAGGATATCTTGGATAATATTGAGGCATTGGATAATTTGGCAGTGGGATTGAAACTACGTAAAAATATTGAAAATCTCTTTGCTGAATTCCTGGAATATAAAAAACAACAAGATAAAGGTCAGTATAAAAAGATAGTGATTTGCATAGATGATTTAGACCTAAACGTTCAAGGTGGGTATATAATGTTAGAGCAGCTACGCAAGTATTTGTCTAATAAATATTGTGTAGTGCTGATCGCATTGAAAATTGAGCAAATGACTAGAGTGGTTCAGAATGCACTTTATTCTGACAGCGGGAAAAATTCTCAGATTATCAATGCCGAAATGTGCCGCGATATGGCTGAAAAATACATCATCAAGATGTTTCCTACCGAGCATAGAATACAAATGCCTAAAGTCGAGAATATCGTAGAATATCAATTAGAACTGAAGTACGACTTTGAGGATGAAGAAAAAAGTGAGGTGTGGGGAACTTTGAGAGAAGCGGTAGTGTCTCTAATATACCTCAAAACACGATACTTGTTTTACAATAAAGAACACGAGGTGAATTTGATTATACCTCAGAATCTGCGTAGTTTGCGCCATTTGGTGGCAATGCTCCTAAAAATGTCTGATTTTGAAAAGGGGAGTAGTATATCAAGAGAGAATCAACTTCTGTTTAAGCAATATTTTTATAATGACTGGATTAATATAATGCCGGAGGGTCAACAACAATTGGTTCAGGAAATAATCCGATATAGTGATGTCAGCACAAAAAACCACTTTATTTTAACCTCATTACTGAAACAAATCCCCGAAGATGAAAAACTTGAGATTAGTTGGATAACACCCAATGTTCGTGCTTATAATATTTCTGCGGGAGATGTATTATATGTCATTCAGTCGTTACAAGAAACAGGTCATGCCGAGTTGCGTTATTTGTTGTTTTTCTTGCAATCATACTATTCCATTTGCTTGTATGAATATTATGATGAATTAGTTGGAGAGGTAAAGGGAGCTGAGGATTATGAAGCAATTTATGATTATAAAAAATATCGTTGGGACGGCAATGCGATAGTCTATGATAGCAAACAGGACGATAGTCATGTGGAGATATATACAATAGATGAGCAGTTCCGCGAGATTGGTAAATTACAGCAGTTTGTGGGAGGAGCATATTTTATGTACTCCCCGGGTGATTTGTTGCCTCGTGAATCATTGAAAATGGAATATCTTGTTAGAACCCGCAATTCTGTTTTTCCGCGGACAGGAATAGAAAATGTAGCTCGAGATTCAAGAAATCTGGATGCAAATACAGTCTTTAACTACATGAGATCACAGGTAAAAGACCTAAATGGTAAAAATGAGATATTGAAATCAGAAGATCCTAGATTATTGCAATTCCAGATGTGTGAGTTCTTTGCTTTGACAGCCAAGATGACTCAGACGGCAGATGAGTCTGAAAATGGTACATATCGTAACCGTACGTATCCGTATTACTTATCTGCATTTCGACAGGGGAATTCCATATTAGTGTTTGATGTATTATCTATATTTGCCAATGTTATCAATTTAAAATTCACATACGATAGGTTTAATGAAGTAATATGGGGAAACAACACCTCAAACTCATTTTATGAAGTGGCACTAAACCAACCTGATTCTTTGTTAAATGCGATTTTGGATAGTTATGTCAAGGATGCCTCTAAACACAACTATTCTGAGCCTCTAAAATCAGCGTATGCCATAGGGCGTTTCGCTTCTGCAAGTATCATAAGAAATATAGATGTGCATACTGCGTTGTTATCTCAAACAAGGGCTGATCGTGAAAGTATATCTAAAAATTCAACGAAACGTTCTTCTTTGGGGTCCGAGAATATAGGACGTTTATATGATTTCTATAATGCTATCTCCGCAGTGAAAATGCAATTATATGGCGGAGCTAAAACGGACAACAAAGATTTATATTCTGTTAATTTTAGTGCTTTTCTAACTCCTGTTTTAATTGTCTTGTCAAAAGTAAAAGAGCGGAATGAAGATGAATTTGAGGAATTATTTACTCCATATGAGAAAGTGCAGGCCCAAAAGCGTATACAAGAAAATCTTCAAGAAGAGGGTATTAAACAACTTGTTCAGCGCTTACAAGGAAATAATACCTACCCTCAAGAAATAGGAAATGTCTCAACTCCTTATTTACAAACGATTTATGATGAAATAAGGAAATTTGACTGGAGCTCACCCCTTAAAGGAGATTATATTAAGAATAATTTATCAGTAGAAACATTGGACGCTATTCCATCTGTAATCCGTCAGTGTATCACTGCTAGGCAAACATATGAGTCAGCCCCAAAATTTGTTGATAAAATGGAATCACTGATACGTAAGCATCTGGTAACAAAGTGATAATGTTCTATGGATTTTGAACGTGCTAAACTAAAAGCCCTTTTCTATGACTATCCTGTTGAACAGGCAGTAAATGTCATCATGCACAAAGGAGTTTACAGTGAGGATTATTTGGACGTATTCCCACAAATCGCCCGCTGGAGAGAACCTGCATTTACAATTTCGGAAATGAAGGCTCTCCAGCGTCAAATAAATAATACTGAAGAAGATAGCACGGAAAATATACTAAACTTATTGCAGCAAATAGCAAACCAATTGTTGACGTTGTCGGCGGATGGAGAACCCGTTATTAGGTATGAACATCTATTACGTTGGCAAGATGTGACTCCGTTAATAGGGGAAGATCTATTAACGATACCATACGTAGTGAAGCGTGATTTTGCCCAAGGGAAAAAGCGTAAGTTTTTTCTATGGCAGGATATTCTCCCGCACGATAACAAAGCAGTAAACGAAATGTTAGATCGAGGATTGACAGACGTCCATGCTCATCTATTTGCATCAACTGACATATTCCATTTGAATTGGCTCTCGCTCATGAACGAAGTGGATATTAGTTTTATGCGTGATATAGAGAATAAGGTCAGAATGTATCAAGAGTTGTCAATCAAAGTCCCCAATACCGCTCGTGCCGGTATCGTAGATTATTCGTTTACGCATTTGGTGGTAGCAGCGGCATACATCCGTATGCAATTCTGGAAACTCTTAAATGGGGACGACAGAGATATCAATCTTTCTATTCAAAAGGTGGCTTCGTTGTTGAGTGATCCTATAGCGATGACGGTTAAAACAGCTCCTGCTTTGAAGGATGATATATCTGTATATAAGAGATATGCCCTGAGGGATGCAGTGGGCAACGTCATGGATTATATGATACCTGATTCGCAAATAAATCAGCGATATAAGGATAATGTATATACTATCTATGCGGGGGAACGGGGATTCCTGTATAATATATTTTATATATTGCAGACTAATCCACTGAAAATCAGACAATGCATTCCCTTGTTTTATCTATATCTATTAATCAAGAACCATGTGCGAAGCTTTTTTGTACAAAACAATTATTTAAAGGGATTTGAGAACTTTCAGGAATATCAGAACCGCAAACGTATGGCACTAAAAGGAAAACCTATAAATAAGAACTATGCCAAATTTGCCGTTCAGACTTCGATAAGACCACATACAAAAGATCATTTGGAAGGACGTATTGCGCCTGAACGAGCCAAAACATACGCTGAATTCCAAAAAGAATTCATAAAAGCATATCGCGAATGTAATCAGAGTGTTTGTACTCAAAAGAAATCAGTACGTAGTTTACATAGTGTTTCTTTAGTTTGTCATTTCATTAAAAAAGATGATTATAAGGAAGAGTGCCCATCATCACCATCTACTTTAATTATCAATAAATCCCGTTATGCGGAATACAGGAAACAACTTCACGAGCAATGTGAACAAGTAACTCAATTATATAATGCGCAACGCAGTAATCCATTTTTATTTAGAGGAGTTCCTAAATTAACGGGAATTGACGCAGCAAGCGCAGAGTTATATTGCCGCCCAGAGGTCTTTGCACATGCATTCCGTTACTGCCGTTCTCAAGGGCTGCTGAATCAAACATATCATGTGGGGGAGGATTTCTTAGACATCTCTGATGGCCTAAGGGCAATAGATGAAACTATCCGATTCCTTGAATTTGATAGTCATTGCAGATTGGGACATGCTATGGCTTTAGGTATTGATGCGGAAAAATACTATACAAAACGACATTTCCATGCCGTTATTCCGAGACAGAATTATCTGGATAATTGTGTATGGCTGTTTATGCAAGGAAAGTTGTGGGCAGGACGGGCAATGAGTCCAACCTTGGAATTGCTCTTGGAGCAAGAGGCTTCTCGTGAATATATATATCTTGGCTACAATATGGTGGTAGATCCCTTTAATATTTATGAATATTGGGATAGTATGTTATTGCGAGGTTTTGATATTGACTATCTTGATCGTAAGGAGGAGACAGAATCCGGTCTTTCTATGTGGGCACAAACGGCTAACCAACATAATAAGGATATAGATAATGCATTGAAAGATGATGAGGGTAAAAAACTATATAGAGCATATCACCATCAAGTCCAAATTAAGCAAAAGGGAATGGAGGTGAAAGATGTCAAGTGGCATCAGGATATTGTACAATTGGTAAAAGCTATCCAACAGAAGATGATAGAAAATATGGCAGAAAAACAGATTTCTGTGGAGTGCAATCCAAGCTCTAATTGCAAAATTGGCTATTTCAACAAGTATGATGAACATCCGATAACTCAGTTTCATCCTATTGTCTGTGAAGCGGGTACACCGGTAATTAATGCTTCCATCAATACCGATGATAGGGGAGTCTTTGCAACATCTATTAGTCGGGAATTTTCTTTAATGAGTTTGGCGCTAAAGAAAATAAAAGACGAATCAGGACGACAAAAGTATAGTGACTATCAAATAATAGAGTATTTGGAAAAAATCCGTCAAAATGGATATAGTCAATGTTTTCAATTATCTAAAGATGAATATGGGTATTATAAAATATGAATATTACGTAAATAGTTTCATGATATTTTTATAATAAATGGAAGAGCGGATAAAGTATATTGATGTAGCAAAAGGAATACTTATGTGCTGTCTGGTATGGGGGCACATGAGTATTATTTCCCGATGGTATGGAATGGATGATAAAATATTGCATGGAGTAAATGCAACGATTCGTCTGTATGGTGCCTTCTTTATGCAGACATTCTTTATCATTACCGGATTATGTTCCTCTTTTACAACTCCTTTCAAGGTATATCTATGGAAAAACGTTAAAACATTGGTGCTACCAGCTATATTTATTACGTTAATAGTGAAATTCATAGAGATGCCATTCTCAGGATTTAATCTTGGTTACCGAGCAATTTTGTCTTCCATTAAGGATTGGTTTTTGATAGGAGGTCCTTGGTTTATCTGGACGTTGTTTTATGCAAAGGCCCTATTCTGGGGAATAGTAAAACTTAATACAAAAGCGCAGTTGGTGATAGTGGTGCTATTGTATATACTGGGCTTTACATTGCATCAAGCGAATGTGTTCCCCAATTATTTATGGCATCGACATACGTTGTTGATGATGCCGTATCTTTGGTTGGGAAATTTTTTGAAAGATAAGATGGAGGCTATTGACAAATATCTATTGCCGGTAGGATTGTTCGGCGCTGTGAGTATATTTATTCAAAATATTATGCGCATATTGTTTAATTATCCAATTCCAACACATGATTGGTGGATTGGCTTGGAATGGTGGTCCATACCGATTCATATGATCAATGTACTAACAGGTACTGCTTTTGTGTTTTGGATTTCAAAAAGGTTGCAAAATGTAACTATAATGTCTGTTTTAGGGGGGGGGCAGTTTGCTGATTTATCTATTAGACGGATTTGTACGGAAAATGTTTTTGTCTTCTATGCTATATTTTTGGCATCCCGAGACTCTATTAGGATTTGCTTTTTTTCATGCATCCCAGTATTTTGCATCCATCACCCTGTTTAATATTTTAATAAAGATTGTATATAATAATAAATACTTATCCTGGATAGTAGGAAAATTTTAAGAATTATGGATAACAGAAAAAGAACCAAAGCCAGAGTGCTGGCGTATTACCTGCCGCAATTCCATCCGATACCGGAGAATGATGAGTGGTGGGGTAAAGGATTTACAGAATGGACCAATGTAGGAAAAGCCAAACCGCTTTTCCCCGGACACTATCAGCCGCATGTGCCGGCAGATTTGGGCTATTATGATTTGCGTGTGCCGGAGACTCGCGAAGCGCAAGCCCAGATGGCACGCGAGGCCGGGGTCGAGGGCTTTGTCTATTGGCACTATTGGTTCGGTAATGGCAAACGCCTCTTGGAGCGTCCGTTTAATGAAATTCTCGCTTCAGGGAAACCGGATTTTCCATTTGCACTTGCATGGGCAAATCAGACATGGAAAGGGTTTAATTTTGGAGTGAATGATGAGCGAAATGTGTTGATAGAACAGACTTATCCCGGAGATGAGGATTATATAGCACATTTCTATTCTGTTCTTCCTGCCTTCCAAGATAAACGCTATATTACCTGCGATGGAAAGCCAATCTTTATCGTTTATCAGCCATCCGATATGCCGGATCCTAAACATTATATAGAATTATGGCAAAGCCTTGCTAAGAAGAACGGATTGAAAGGTATCTATTTTATTGCTTTGGAGAATGGTTATTTTACAGAAAAAGAAGGATTGGAATATAAAAAATGGGTAGAGGAATTGGGATATGATGCGGTTAACTATATGCGTTTACACCCGAATAAACAGACCTTTTGGCAATTGCAGTTCCATCGTTTTACCCATTACATCCTACGATGGCCGAACATCTATTCCTATAAGCGCCAAATGAGGTGGTTTTCCAATGATACGGATCGAGAAGAAAATGCTTTTCCCTGTATTATTCCAAACTGGGATCATACACCGCGTTCAGGTAAGCGTGGTATGGTATTTCATGGTTCTACTCCGGAACTATTTCGCCAGCATGTACATGAGACATTAGGGCGCATCATACATAAGCCATACGACAAACGTATCGTGATAATCAAATCTTGGAATGAATGGGCAGAAGGAAATTATATGGAGCCGGATTTGAAATATGGCAAAGGTTATTTGGACGCTTTACGCGATGAGTTATTTGATTAAAAATCAGTAGTAATGACCAAAATATCTGTTATTATTCCTTGTTATAATTGCGCTCCTGTTATTGGGCGCTGTTTGGATAGTATCGATTATCCGGATGCAGAAATTATTGTCGTGAACGATGGCTCTAAAGACAATTCTGCTGAGGTGGTAGAGCAATATATCCAAACATATAGCACGAAGAATGTCATTTTGATTAATAAACCTAATGGCGGTGTTTCTTCTGCGCGTAATTTGGGTATTCAGCATGCTACGGGAAAATACATCGTATTCGTGGATGCAGATGATTACTTAATGGCAGACGGATTGATACGTGTGGTGGATATAGCAGACAAAGAAGAAGCTGATGTCGTTCTCTATTATGCCAACTATACTGATGAGCGAAACTTAGTATCAATTCGATCAGTTGCACAAGATGAAATACATCCTACAATCTATCTGACAGGAAGAGAAGTGCTCAAACATTTTGACATCGCGGATTACTATGTGTGGGATGCAGTCTATTCGCGCAAAATGATAATAGATAATCATTTGATATGCCAGGAAGATTTGCATTTGCATGAGGATGATGTATTCAAGGGCGAAGTATATAGTGTAGCGGGTAAGGTCGTAGTTACGGACCTGCGACTGTATTGTTATGTTCAGGCATCTAACCATAGTTCTACGCATAGTCAATCAATAGAGCGTCAACGGATATTGATGGACAGTTGTTGGAAAGCAATCGGTCACCGACAAGAATACATTCGAAAACGATGCCCGGAGGTGATGCCATATGAACGTTTAAAATATATGCGATGGGTTTGTACTCCGAAAACGGCAGTTGAATCGCAGATGCCATACGAAGAGTATATCGCATATTTAAATGAATTTAGGAAATTAGGAGCCTATCCGCTTGATTATAGATGGATAAAGGCAGTACATTGGTATGCATCGTCGTGGAATTGGCTGAAAGATGCGGCTAAGACATTCTTAACCAATCATCCTTGTTTAGGGTATTGGTTCTACCAAAAACGTTTAAAAGGAAAACAATTGTAAATTTCAACTTTGCAGCACAAATAGTATCCGAGTAATGAAAATCATCCAAATAGGTCCATATCCTCTTTCCCCAGATTGCATCCACGGTGGTGTAGAAGCTTCGGTGTATGGGTTGGTAAAGACGTTAGTGACACCGGGTGTAGAGTGTAAGGTGTACGGCGTAAAGGAGCACATCGTCGATGTGTTCGATTTGCCGCGGATAGGTGAGAAGGATCGGGTAGAGCGGTTTTGCAATCTAACTATCCATCGCTATGCTAACCCAGGTACGCATAACAAAGATACCGTACAGCGGCTGTCTGAGATGGTGCGCGACATTGTGGCTCTCGGTCCGGAGGTGTGTCATATACACGGCACCGGTACGATCAGCAAAGAACTCTATTTTGCTTTGCGGCGTCATGGGTTACCCGTGATGGTGACGGTACATGGACTTCTCCACGAGGAGAAAAAACAAGCACTTAAGCGCCATTTCTCTCTTAAACATTTCTATCAGTATATCGTTCAGTCGCGCAATGAACGCACAATGCTCAATGCTGTCCCGCTAGCGATCGTAGATACCGCCTATGTGGAAGATATGTTGCAGCATTATGGATTGAAGCACGTGCCTCAGATGCATGTCATTCCGCAGGGTATTGATGAGACTTTTTATGGCATTAAGTGCAATCCGAAGAGCAATGTCATCCTATGTGTTGGCGCTATTGCCCCACGAAAGGGACACATCTATACGGTGGAGATGTTCAATCAGTTACGAACAAGGGGTATTGAAGCGAAATTACGTATTGTGGGTGCTTTGGCAGACAAAGCATACTATGAACTACTGCAACAGAAGATATCTGCCAGTCCCTCTGCTTCTGATATATCCCTTGAAGCGAACCTTCCCCGCGAAGAACTGCTGAAAGCCTATTCCGAAGCCAAACTCTTTGTGCTCCATAGTCGTGAGGAGAGCCAGGGCATCGTCTTTGCTGAAGCGATGGCAACTGGCTTGCCTGTTGTCGCTACAAAGATTGGAGGTATTCCTTATGTAGTAGCAGATGGTAAGAGCGGCTTGTTGTGTCCGTATGGAGATGTGGATACTATGACGGATATGGTCGCACAACTGATGAAGGATAATGAGTTATGGAAACAGTATTCCGCTGCGGCTTGTGAAATATCAAGAGGGTATAGTTGGACCGATATTGCAGAGCAAATTACCAATGTGTATAAAAGGATGTAGTTTTTATGCTCTTTAACTCGATTGAATTTGCTATATTTCTGCCTATTGTCTTTTTAATTTATTGGGCGATAGGATATGCGAGGATTAATGACGCGCAGAAGCTATGGATGCAAAACGCATTCGTGGTAGTGGCGAGTTATGTGTTCTATGGCTGGTGGAACTGGAGATTTTTAATACTTATCGCTTTCACTTCTTTTTGCTCTTGGGGAAGCGGATTGCTTATAGGAAGAGGCCTAACCCAGCCTTCCCTAAAAGGAAGGAGATTAATTTCTTCTAAGTTCTGGATGATTGTTAACATAGTTTTGAACCTCGGCATCCTTGCCGTCTTTAAATACTATGATTTCTTTGTAACTGAGTTTGGGCAACTCTTTGGAATCTCTACCGACAGTTTCTTACTCCGCATCATCCTCCCTGTCGGCATTTCCTTCTATACCTTCCAAGCCCTCAGTTATTCGATAGATGTTTATCGTGGCAAACTCCAACCGACAAAAGATATTATAGCATTCTTTGCCTTTATATCATTCTTTCCTCAGTTGGTAGCCGGACCTATCGAACGCGCAACAAATCTTCTGCCGCAGTTCTTGACTAACCGTAAGTTCTCCTATGATCAAGGCATTGATGGTATGCGCCAGATTCTCTGGGGTTTATTCAAAAAGATAGTAGTTGCCGATAATTGCGCTACATACGTAGATCAAGTCTGGGCGACGTACGACACCCAAACCGGTTCTACTTTATTACTCGCAGCCCTCCTCTTTACCTTCCAGATTTACGGCGATTTCTCGGGTTATTCGGATATCGCCATCGGAACGGCGAAACTATTTGGCATCAAACTAATGCGGAACTTCAATAATCCGTATTTCTCACGCGACATAGCGGAGTTCTGGAGAAGATGGCATATATCCCTCACTACATGGTTCCGCGATTACGTCTATATCCCCCTCGGAGGCTCGCGTCCGGAAATTCTCGCGCACGTCAAAAATCCAGACAATTACAAGAAATGCATCATCGTTCGCAATACTTTTGTTATCTTTTTGCTCTCAGGCTTCTGGCATGGAGCTAATTGGACGTTTATCGCTTGGGGAGCATATCATGCAATACTTTTTTTACCGTTGATACTTCTCGGTAAGAATCGCAAATATACGAACCAAGTAGCGGAAGGTCGCCTATTGCCGACTTGGAAAGAATGCGGGCAAATAGTATTGACCTTTGCTCTGGTTGTGATAGGTTGGATTATCTTCCGTGCGACATCCGTATCAGAGGCATGGGAGATAATGAGAGGCATATGCGATATTTCGCTCTTTTCTATGCCTATGATAATTGTCGGGTTTAAACGCACGATGTTTTTTATCGCGATGATGCTCATAGTGGAGTGGTTTGATAGAAACAATGAGCATGCTTATAGTCTAAAAGGCATCCCTGCTTGGGGCCGTATCGTCATTATGTATGCGCTAATTTTATGCATGCTAGAGTTTATGGGACATAGTCAATCATTTATTTATTTTCAGTTCTAATGAAGCGATTTTTACTAACCATATTAACTTTTATCGTCGTTCCGCTGATTTTGCTGGCAAGTATTTATCTTTGGACAGATCCGTTCCGATGTATTCATGATTTTGATATCAATGACGTAGATGTAACCAATCGGGAATACATGTCAACAGAATTGTTTTTGCGCAATAATCCTACATGTCATTTTAATTCTTTTATTTTCTCTAGTTCGCGTGGAGGAGGAATGAATACGTTCCAATGGAAGCAATATTTGCCGGAAGGAGCAAGTCCGTTCCTTTTTCAAGCATGGAGTGAGAGTCTTACTGGAATTGAATTAAAAATGAATTACCTGAATGAGAATAGAGTTCCGATTAATAATGCGTTGATATTATTAGATATTCCGAGTTCTTTTACGAAATCTAATCAGTTACCCCATGACGCATTATCCATGAAGCATTATTTGTTCACTGGCCATACAAAATTGGGGTATAATGCGATGCAATATTTTAATTTTATCCAAAGTCCATCATTATGGGTCAAGAGCATAAAAAATAGAATAGGGAAAGTTCGCGTAGCATGTGAATCGGATACGATTACTAATGATTGGGAACGTTCCAACAGATATCATTACTCAGAATTACCACCTCAGGATAGTCTTAAACAATGTTCGGAGATGACAAGGCATACTTTCTTTGAAAAAATGGCACATTCGAATAAAATAGTGGCGATTTCTGAGCCTTTAATAACGGAGCAGTTTGAAAGCCAAATTCGTCATATTAAATCTATATTAGATGCAAACCAAACAGATTATCATATAATTATTACTCCGGCTCCGTGTTATACGAGTCCGTCCATAAATCCTAATGATTTAGCTATCCTGCAGTCTATCTTTGGGATTGAACGAGTTCATGATTATTCAGGAAAGAATGAGTTTACAGAAGATTATAATAACTTCTCTGATCCCGGGCATTTTGGGTTGAGGGTAGGGTACTTGATAATAGAAGATATTTATAAACCTAAAAAACCGATTGATCAAACTCAAAAGGAAAGTGGTGGGATAGATGGATAGTGTGAAGGAAAAATATTTGGAATTGCTGAGAGCCGCCTTATGGGGTGGTAACGAGTTAACGAGTGAAGGCTTAACGAGTGAAGGAGTTAACGAAGTTATTCGTTTGGCGGCATTTCAGGGTACAGGTCCGTTGATGTATGACCAATTGCTGAAGATGCCGGAGGTTGAGATACCGGCTGAGTTGCGCATGCAGATGAAGCAGCAGTGTGTTTCCACTATGATGCAGCAACAAAGGATGGCTCCTCTTTTGACGCTGGCATGGAAGGCTTTGGAACAATCAGAAATTCATCCTGTTCTATTAAAAGGAGCCGGATTGGCACAATATTATCCCCAGCCGCATCTGCGTCAATGGGGCGATATTGATCTATATGTGGGGCAAGAGAATTTTATTAAAGCATGTGACATATTAAGAAAGACATTTCCGGACTCTATATACGGAGAAAAACCGGAGGAAGGCTGCAAGCATTATAACTTTGATTTTCCGGGCACAGCTATCGAGACCCATCGTATAAGCATGGCATTTGCGCATCCGTGCGATAGGCAATACTATGAGCGCTTGGAAGAGGCGTATCTAACTTCAAACGGACCTTCATTCGACTATGAGGGGCTATCTATCACCACCCCGGAAGATACATTCAATGTGTTCTTTACGTTCCTGCATGCATGGCATCATTTTGAAGGATCGGGGATGAATATGAAGCAATTATGCGATGTGGCGGTACTGCTTCATGCGAAACGCAATGTGATAGACAGGGCGCGATTGCGAGAAATGCTGACGAAACTTCATCTAATGGAAGTCTGGCAGTTATTTATGTATATTATTACGAACTACCTCGGACTTCCGGAAGAAGAATGTCTGTTCTATACGGATGCATGCAAAGAGCGTGCGGAGTTGCTGTTTGAACGCATTATGAGGGAAAGTTCGGCAAGAAGGCATGAAACACTGAAAGCAGAAGGTGCATCATACCTGAAACGCAAATGGATAACCTTCCAATCCCGCATGGCTGATAGCCGGTTAGTGATGCCTTATGCGCCTAAATACGCATGGCATAAGATGGTAGGAGATGTGTTGCATGGGGTTGAGAGGACGATGAGGAGGAAGTAGGGGGACGGCCTGGCGGCCGATAGTAGATAGGAGATAGTAGATAGTAGATAGTAGATAGGAGATAGGAGATAGGGCGGCCTGCAGCCTGTAAGAAATAGGGAGCAGCAAGCTGCTATCGGAGATAGTAGATAGTAGATAGGAAATAGGATTGTCATAAAGAGTAAATTGTATGAATAGAAATGATGTACTGGAGAAGTGTATCACGTTCTCGGTGAAGATAAATAAATTGAAGAAGTACTTATGCGAGAAACAACATGAGTATAACAACGCAGATCAGATACAAAGGAGTGGAACAAGTATTGGTGCGAATTATAGTGAGGCATGTGATGCAGAAAGCAAGGCTGATATGATACATAAACTTGGTATCGCACTAAAAGAAGCCAATGAAACGAAGTATTGGATAGAAGTGATATACAGATCAGAATTGATGTCAAAAGATAAGTATTCGGAATTGACAAATGATGTCGGGGAATTATACAAGATATTGGCAGCAAGTATAAGAACGGCGAAAGGGAATATGGGGTAGGACGGCCTGCGGCCTATAGTAGATAGGAAATAGGAGATAGGGCGGCCTGATGGCCTATAGGAAATAGGGAGATAGGGCGGCCTGATGGCCTATAGGAAATAGGGAGCAGCAAGCTGCTATAGTAGATAGGAGATAGATGATAGATGATAGATGATAGGTAGTTGGTGTTTGGTAGTAGGTAGTTGATGAATAAAAAAGAAAAAATGAAATGGAAAAATTATAAAATAGCAATGAGATTGCGATGTGAGCGTTGGAGAAAAGAGATCTCGAAGTGCTGGAATAAAATTTGTGCTTGGGTAAAAAGTAAAATGCGGAAAAGAATTCCCGCAGATGAGTTATTGTCTCCGAAGATGCTTGAAAAAGGCGATAAATTATATGCCAGTGCAATGCAATTACAATCGGCATTGCGGAATGATGATTGTAAGAATATTGCTATTACAGGTATTTTCGGCTCAGGAAAGAGTTCTGTTATCCGAACGGCACTGCAAGGAATATCCAAGGATAAAATATTATGCATCTCATTTGTAAACTATAAGTTCGTTGAAAGGGATCCAAAGCAAGGAACAGAGATACAGGGTGTAGAGAACAAGATATTTCAGCACATACTATATAAAGCCAGTGAGTCGCGAACCAGCAAATCCAGTTTCAGACGATTAGTTCCGCACTCAAGGGGTAAGATTGTGGGATTCGTATTATGGTTTGTAACAATATTATTGTCAGCAGCTGTACTGCAGCATATTCATTGGATGATATTGCCATCAAGTTGGCATGGCTTATATTTATATTTAATAGAAGAGAGTGTGCGATTGTATTTGAGTTTAGCAGTTCAAAGTTTAGCATTTGCAAATATAGTAGTATTTTTGGTATTCGTACTATATAAAGGATATTATCTCGTTTCAAAGATACATATACGTAGCATAGAAGCTAAAAATGTAAAGATTGAGTTAGGAGATATTCAGAAAGTCAACTTCGATAAGATACTTGGAGAAATATTATATTACCTTCGAGCCGGAGGTTATCGGGTCGTTGTATTCGAAGATTTAGACCGCATTAAAGTGTCGGATGACTTATTTATTAAATTGCGTGAGATTAACATATTACTGAACGAATCATTTTATCACCAAGACCATAATCGGGTTACGCATTTCATCTATGCAATCCGAGATGATGTATATCGTGATGATATGCGCACGAAATGTTTTGACTATGTAATTCCAATTGTTCCAATCGTAGATAAGAACAATATTGAAGAATACTTGGCAAACATGCAAAGCAATGATGACGACAAAGTGAATTCTATTCCGGAAAAAGATTTGCTTCGTTTAGGAACCTATATATCAGGGAAGAGGGCTTTAAACAATATTTTCAATGAGTATATGATGTATCGCACTACCATAGATACAAAGGACTCATTATCAAAAACAAATTTTTTAGCGCTGATAATCTATAAGAATTTGTTCCCGCATGACTTTTCATTAGTCTATGAGCGGAAAGGATGTCTATATTCTCTATTCGCAAATAAAAAGAAGTTTTCTGAGGCAATCAATCAGTCCAATTTCAAGGAGAAAGAGCAGTGTGAGAATAACATTGAGGAAATTAAGGCTGAATTGATACATCAAAGAAAAGTTATTGTAGACTATCTCATAGATGATAAATCAATAAGTTATTTGAAAGTGGAGAATCGGATAGTACCGATATCGGAATTTTCGTACAATGAAGCCTTGTTCCAACAATTAATTCACGGAAATATTAGAGAATGCATATATCAGGAGGAGGAAATAGGAACTTATGATATCAAGTTCGATGATATATTGGCAGCAACGAAAGAAATGGATTTCGCAGAAACCCATGCGGAGAGTCTGGAACAGTTATCGTTGAAACTGAAAGAAAAACTTGGTATAGAAAAGAATATTGCGCAAATAGAGGCAAATACATTGCATGAGATGTTGCGGCAACTAACGAGCGATGAAGGAAAAATGATATTAGGAAGTATATGCGACGATGCGATTAAAAACGATACTAATTACTCAATGAGTGACACAGAAAAACAATCGCTGAAAGATAGATTGTATGAGTTTGTGGTAGCGGATTATATTAATGAGCAATATAGTTTATATACGTCAGTACCATATCCCGGAATGTTAACGGAAGATGAGATTGCATATCTTCATGCTATAATACGGAGAGAACAATCCCACTGGTGGGATGAGTTGCCAAATGTTAAGAATTTGATAAGTAGATTAAATATGGACGATTTCTCCGATACTGCGATTTTGAACTATGATATACTCAATTACCTGTTGTCACTTGAAGACCCTACACCAGAAGAAAAAATATATTTAAGCACGTTCATTAAAACGTCAAGAAGAGAACCGAGTTTTATAACGAGCGGAGAAATAAGAATACAGAATTATCACAAGTATATAGATAAGATCTTTGAGGATTGGCAGGAGAGTGTTGGTGAGATAATTAATATTACAGATGCAGAACAACAAAATACTATGTTTAGGTTGTTCTTCATGTCTGCTCCTAAAATTGAGTTTAGCGAGAGAGATAGGCAAACTCTATCTGCATATTATGGTTTGATAAACTCCAATATAAAAGTGATGGATTTGGACAAGTTGTCTGTTTTGCTACATATAAATCAAATAAAATTCAGTCAAATCATCAAACCGCAAGACGAAGCAACGACAAAGTGGTATGAATATGTAGTGAATCGTGAGTGTTTTGCTATTTCGTTGGCTAACTTAGTGCAAATATACGGAGAGGAATTTAATAAGAGAGGGTTAACCCTAATTTATGAGGACGAGAGAATGGCAGTAAAGAGATACCTCCTAAAGAATATTAATGAAATAATGATGCTTCTGCCAGAGGCCGATACTGAAGAGTCTAATGAAACGGTTCAGGAGGTAATGAATAATGGGCATATTGATGAGACTATATTAGAGCCGTTTGTGCTTCGGCAAAAGAGTAAAATAGATTTGAGAGGAATAAAAAGTGAAGAAAGTAAGAGGCTGCTGTTGAATTGGAACAAGGTGAATCCTACATGGGAGAATGTGGCTGATGTATATTCCTTTGATTCCGGAGATGATGAGATAATCGAGTATATCCGCAAAAACGTGGAAGAGTTCTCTGCTCAGCAATGTGACGTACCGGAGAAAGATGAAATCGGACAGTGGTTGTTGTTGGATAATGATGATCTCAAAATAGAGGAATATCAAAAGTTGGCGCCCAAAATTCCTATTAAAGTCACTGCAGCAATGTTAGGTGAAGAGGAAGAAACCACTTTACCGACACCAGAACGATTGAGTGTTCTGATTCAACAGAAATATTTGGAATACGGAAAGGATATGAATAGGATGATCCATACCCATTATTCGAGCGAAGTGTTTGCGGAGTATATAGTGGCATACTACGAGCAATTTGAGGCAGATGAGGATTTTGACGAAGATTTTTCTAATACTGATGGAAAAATAATGTTAATAAATCTTCCGGAAGAAAAGAAAGCCTTCTTTTTACAGAACTATTTTATATTACGCGATGATGAATTAGATCGATTGGAATATGCGCAATTCGCTTGTGATGCATACGCGAAATCTACCGAGAAGATTAGCAAGAATGAAAAGGAAGACTTGTTGGCTGCTTTGGCTGTTTATCCAGAGCGTCCGAATGGTGAATCATGGAAATTGAAAATAGGACTGATTAACCGCATATTGGCGGATACTGAATGTAGCGAGGAGGAAATCATTCAGATGATGACGATATTAGGAGGCGGATATCTTGATCTGCTGCACGCACCAAAGTTTAAAGATTTTGAAAATAATGATGAAAATTGGCAATTGTTATCTAAACTGGAATCGATATATCAAAAGCGTATCAGTAGGGTGTATAACTGTCCGATTGATGAGAATATGATACGAGTGACGTTTAGAGCAAAAAGCGCTATTCAAAGATAGAGTATTTTACGCGAGAATTAGGCGTGATAGCAAGTTCCCAGTAGGCGCAATCGAGTGATTACACACGAGATCATCAATGCATTGGTGCGGACAAACGCAAGTTGCGTGGATGTAAAGGATGATTTTTGATAGATATTTGCAAAAATTTTAGTACCATTTGTCGCAAATGACTGATGAGCAAGATAGGGCTGATAGTTAATAGTGAAGAGTGAATGTCTTGTAGCCGTCCTTCGGGGCGGCTTTTTTTATATGGTCATGAGATAGATTGTATGTGAAAAAAATGTGTTAACTTTGCGGGCAATGGCGATAGTGCCAGAAAACAATCAAAAGTTAACACATTATGGAACATTTATCACCGGCCGAAATGGCCATTCTGCAGGCATGGTACGACTATGTCCGCAGTCATCAACCTAACTGTTATCATTTGGACGAGTCTGACAATGACACTATTGATCGGACTCGCCTTTTTTATTTGATGACCGAGATTATGTATGAGTTTTATCAGGCAAAAGAACTCCGATGGTTCAGCTATCAGGCGCTCCGGATGATGGGCGTAGACAGCGGAACCTTCAGCAGATGGCGGCAAAAATGGCAAAAAGAATGGCTTAATCTGCATCTGAAATAACTCATCTTCCGCCTTTCTGCATTTTGCAGATTTAGTTTGCAAAATTTGCCGTACCTTTGCAGCCGGATTCCCAAAAGAGTCCGGTTGCATTGGTTTGTATAGGTCCAAAATTACCAACAATG
>AUXO013848674.1_pt1 | contig 22110 bp, 6 predicted proteins | sample 768731 | NCBI WGS metagenome assembly AUXO01 (sample SAMN02715735, study PRJNA202380) | gut metagenome | biome: sheep rumen | host: Ovis aries | place: New Zealand: Palmerston North | reverse complement strand
GTTGATGTAAAGCATTGGTTTTTAATAGTAGATAATTCATTGTACGCTTTACTTTCTCTATTTGCCCAATCATATTCATATAACTTGTATGAACCGTCAGCTTGCTTAATTCTTATTTCTTCCACTAAATGTACCGTAACGCCTGGAACCTTATGGTCATTGTCTGCGCTTCCATCAAGTAACATTGCATTTTTATTCTTTGTATCACTTGTTGAGAATGTACCATTACCTACATATTGAGTGCCAACATTTTCTCTTATTTCTACATTTCTAGCATCTTCCCATACATATCCTGTAATAGATCTTTCTGTATCTTCAGATTCTCCTCCTCCCGGGGTATTTCCCGGATTAGTTCTTTGTGTTATCTTCAATCTTACTTCATAAGTATCATCTTCATATTTATCAATTGCCTCATCTTTAGTTAGATTTCCTGGATTTGAGTCTATATCTATAAGCCCAAATGGTTTTTCTGTACCATTTTTATAAACTGAATAACTATTAATTTCTGCTATATTCTTAACAATCGGATCATTAATTTTTAATAATCTTGCTACATCTCCTCCAGATAGATTGTACTCATCTTTATCAATTGTATATGTTAAATAAAATTCAGCTTTACCACCTTCTGGAATATCAATAGGAGTTTGTAAATATATCTTATTTAATTTTTCTAAGTTATTTCCACTTTTATCTGGATATATAATTGTTTTGCCATAGTTGTAATCTCTAGATACTACAAAGTTTGATAATTGCGTTGTTTTTAAATCTCCATTATCATCATAAACTTTTACAGTTGTAGTATCATCCAAATTAGTTTTAAAGCCTTTTCCATAGTAATCGGTTAACTCTTTAACTCGTGCATAGGCTAGACCCGCAGTATTATTATTATTATATACTGTAATTTTGTACTTAACTTGTATCTCTAAATCAGTATTTTCTTTATATTCCCTTATTTCTTCATTATTATAGTCAGAACTTTGATAATAATAATCTGATGAATAAATCTTGAATGGGTAATATATGTCTTGTGCTTCTCCACCTGTCCTATATGCACCAGCAAATTGGCTAGTTGTTATTTCACCTTGTCTGTATTCATATGTAGTTTTTTCACCGCCAATATATGTTGTAATTGAATCTAAATCATTACTTATTGATAAGTCCGCCTCTTTTTGTATCAATCCTAGATTGATATATTGTAAGTACTCTGATTCTCCAAGTACACTAGTACTATTTGTTTTCTTAAGCCATAATGGAGTAATACTTGAACCATTACCAAAACTATATGCTTTTAGATAGAAATCATTTCTATTTATAAAACTACTATGTCCATCTTTTCGATAAGATAAATCTCTGCTCTCTCCTGCCTTATTCATTCCTTTATTATAGTAAATTGTATCTATTGAATCATATAATTCATCTCTAACTTTAGTACTTTCTCTCGCATTAGAATCTTTCTTATATGCATCCGTTATACTTAAAGAAGATAAATTAATATGACTCGTTCCCGAATATGCAGTAGTATAGTATTTAATTCCATCATATTTGTACTCAAGTATATATTCTATAAATTCACTAGAATTCGTGTAATTTCCAGTTGTATCATCTCTGTTTGTTCCTTTTATTACTCTTCGATTTCCATCACACATTAGTTTATTGTCTTCTATTGTCGTTTCTGTGTATGTAAGTCGTCCATCTGATATACTTAAATTCTCTAACTTATATCCCTTAGCATTTGCTCTACCAAATGAGTAATCACCATTTGAAGTAGTAGTTGTTGATATATATTTGCTGTTAGTTATATCAATTAATTTAACTTGAATACCGCTAATACCATTTTCATTTGTATCTATATCACCATCTCTATTTGCATCATTCCATACTTTTCCTGATACAACAAGATTTTTTAGTCGTACATAATCTTTATTATGATCAAAATTATAATTATTTAATAAGTCCTTTATTGATTTACCATTTCTGTTTTCTATGGAATCTATTTCTATGCTATTCTCAAGATTCTCAAGAGTAAAGTTTGATTTAGTTATTTCTGCAGTAATTGTAATTACCAGATTTCGACCAGGATTTTTTGAATCTCCATAATCAAGTACACTACTTCCTGTATCAAATGTTGTTACTCCATCGGTTGTATTTATATGATAAATTCTAATATCATCAGTACCTATTTTAGCTTTAATATCTGTTATTCTTATTCCAGCATCTCGAGTATCTTTAAATGCCATCTTATAGAGCTTTGTAATATCATGATTATCTGCATTGGCACTTGAATTGTTTCTTACAACAATTGTATATGTTATAGTGTCGTTTTTCTCAACCTCTACTGGAGCATCGTACCTTTGTGTATTTGTCATCGTATTTCTGCCGGGAGACCCCACTCACATATTTATTAATCGTTGCCTTATAAATTTGATACCAAACCGCGGCTTCAGCATGATATTTCGGGTTCGAGACATTCGATTCCTCATATAATGTTGTGCCCGCCTTACTTGTAACCTTTTTTGCATATACTTTATTTTCTAACCTTACTGATGTTTTTTCAGCTCTAGTAACTTCTCCTTTAAACGTGATATCTATATTGGTATTGTTTTTTACTCCAGCGGCATTAGTATAAGTGATATTGCCATTATTCCACGTACATGATGAAGAAATTGAATTATTCACATACTTTATACCTTCTGGCAGAGTATCCACTAGTTCCAATTTACCTATATTAAGATAATCCCACCATGTAATTTTTTTGCTACCAAGTTCAGAAGCTAGCTTGTTCATTTCTGTTGTCCAATCACTTGTATTTTTACCATCTTTTATTTGTATTTTTTGATTGTTGGTTATTAACTTTCCAATTGCATCCATATCTGCTTGATTGCCCAAACCAACCCCATAAATACTAATACCTGCATTTTTTAATACTTGCGCTTGGTCTATTCCAGTTATCTCTCTTCTCCATCTATCTTTATCCTCTTGAGAACAATCCCCAAAATATCCATTTAGAGTTGGGTCACCATCAGTCATAAATACCACTGTTACCTCAGCATCAGCTGGTATAGTGTTATGATCAATAATCCATTTAGCTCTATTAAATCCTTCATCAAAATGTGTACTAGCCCCGACATTGACTTTATACCCACCGCTAAATGTATTTAAATCTTTTAATACACTTGTTATCTTACTTGTTTCGTTAGTAAAAAAGTTCATCTTGCTTGTGTTACCCCAATAAAAATCATCATTAGCAGGAGCTTCTGGTCCTTTGGCATTTCCAGCAAATAAAGTTAAAGCCACTCTATTATCAGAATGTTTACTAAGGAAAGTTTCCGTAAAAGATGATAATGCATCTACTGTAACATCTAATCTATCTATACATCCCTTTGATTTATCTTTACCACTTCCACCATCATTATTTTTGTGATCGCCACTAGTCCAATGCTTTGCGTTAAAACATCTACCACCATGATTTTCAACCCAAGCAGCATATGTATAATTTGCAGAGAATGTCATACTATTTGAATAGTCTAAACACAATATGACATATGAAGCTTTACCTGTTTCTGGTGGAGTACCATTTCCTTTTGCAGTCAATTTATAATGAACTAAATCTCCATATTCTGCTTTAGCTTTATCTTTTGTATCATTTTCATCTTTATCAGTAACTTTAGTAACTGTTTTGCTAAGTGTAAGAGTAAAATCAGTTACTTTTAGTTCATCATTAGTGCCTCTTATTAATGGTCCATAATTTACATTTGCTACTTCCAAGTCACCATTTCTATTATCAACAGCTTTTAATTCGTTGTTTGGCTTAATTGTAAATCCTTTTTCTTCGTCCATATTTTTAATTGTATATGAGCTATAAATATTTATATCATCACCTGGTAAAATTCCTAAATTCAATCTTAAATCATATGTAAATCCATTTTCACCATTATCTACACGCTCAACATAGTCTGTACCTTTTATAGAGAAATCTCCTGGAACCAAACTAAATCCGTTAAATTCAAAATAATCTCCTATATTTCTTCCATCATCTAAAGTATAATTACTTGAATATTCTACATTATAAATTGAGCCATACTTATCACCATCTTCTGCTCTGTTTGCAATATTGGTTCTAACAACTATTTCATCACCACTATTGAAATCAGCAAAGTAACCTCTTTCACCATTCAAACTATATAATGAAGTAGTAATATCAACGCATGTTTTTCTAGTTTCAAATACCTCCATATTATTCACTACACTACTTGCATCTAATAACTCGATTATATCTTCTTTTCCTGATTTTAATTCAGTTAACTCGATTGTTTCTGATATTTTTTCGTTTGAATTATTTGTATTATCTAATCTATAGGCTAGATATATTTTAACCACTTCGCCACTTTCTATTTTGCCGTTATATGTAATAATTCTAGAGTCTTTATTTGAAATTTTCCAATTACCACTACCTGAATTATTTTTTATCTCTGGCGTACCTGTTTCCGGAACATTATCTAAATAACCTAAATATGTTAATTTTGAATCTGAATTAATATTTGCTGTAAATCCATCCACTGTTCTTCCATTATTATTAAATTCAACACATGTAATTATTATATCTTTTAAATCTACACCAATTGGATAATTTTCCTTGATTGCAGAATTATATTCATTTCTACTTCCAATTGTATCTACGATTACATCTGTTATTTTATCATTTTCAGATTTATATACTCTATATGCATAATTGTTTATAGAAACGTTATATGATGAATATTTCCATACTTGCTCACTATTTATTTCATTTTGTCTACCCCTTATAATTGTTATATCTGGATTAATTATTCTATCATTATTATTTAGACTTTCGAAATTGATGCCTGTTGCTTCATATTCGTTGTGGGTATTTCTAATCCTAATTTGCGAAACATCATTTTTAACTTCACTGTTTAGTATTTTTATTACAAAATTCTTATTTGATAAATCAATTGATGTTTGAATTTCACCATTATTATCACTCTTACCAACATTAGAATTATTATAATAAATCTCTGCTTCAAAACCTTTCCATTCATTATCATTAATAGAATAGTACTCTAAATAGTTCTTACTTCCAATAATATCACCAATACTATACTCTTTATCACCTATTTGAATTGTGTACTTTCCTACTGATGTTATAGGTAAATTTATATAGAATGGGCCAACAAAACCATCTCCTATATTGAAGATACTACCGTCATTTTGATTTATCTTCTCTACTACATTAGTTTGGTTCTCATTTTTGAATTCCATATATTTTGATGACATCATTTCATAAATACCTGAATTATCTTCAGTGATATCATAATCTAAGCTATATGATCCACCAATAATCTTTTTGATTGTTGATGATTCATCAGTTACTAAATTTATATTATTTTTATTCTCGTTGTATAACAACCTAGCTAAATTATATTTAATATCCTCTCTATTAATATCTTCTGATTGTATATTATTTTCTATTAAATATCCTAAAAATGCTATTTTAGATGTAATATCAGCCTCTCCAGTATATACAACATCATTATTTGATAATGTTCTATATGAAGAACTATTTGAATCCACACTGAATATTGAGCTTATTCCATATGCTGATTCATTATTTAATTCTCCCATATCATCATCTTGTTTATTTGCTTGTTGCAAAGAATCAATATCTTGTGAATTTATTCTATATGTTTTATTTGTATTCTTGTACAAATCTAACATTTCGCATATTTGCTTGTATTCTTCATAATCTCTTGATGTATTTTCACCTTTTCCTAATAATTCATTTACGCTTTGTATTCCATCAACTACTCTAGTGCTTAATGCAAATGAATGAGTTACCAATAATAATACTGCAATTACTATGAATATAATTATTAGTATTTTAATAACTTTTTTCTTTAATTCTTTGTTCTCTATTATCTTGTTTACTAATAATAGTAGTACTATAGCTAGTATTATTGTTATTAGCATTACTAATAAAATATATGTCAAAGCACCTGTTTTTATAGATATTATTAAATCTTGAGTATCGTTATTGTTATCTACATTGTTGTCTTCAATTAACAATTCATTTGAAGTAGAAACAATTTCAACATTGTTTGAAAATGCCCCTAACACTTGGGTTTCTTTTTCTTTTGTTAATACTAATGAAATTGTTTTCGTACTATTAGGATCAATTCTATCATTTGATAAGCTTGAATTATATATAGCTCCATCTTTACCTAGCTTCCAGTTTAAGTTTTGACCCTCTTCAAAAACAAATCCATCTGGAATTATATCCTTAAGTTGTATTACATATCCCCCAATATTACCATTATTCTTTATATCAATTACATATTTTACTCTAATTATAGCCTCAGATATATCTTTTCTTGATACTTCAATCTTTGGTAAATTATTGTCTTTTTCAAATTCAATTTTCTCAACATCTTCTTGATTTATTACTGTAATTGATTCAACATATGAATTTATTTCAAAATCGATTTGTGATTTCTCAACTAATCCTATATTTACTTCATTTACACTTTCTGCTGAGATTTTATCTGAAATTGCATAACTCTTTTCATTATTGTTTAAATCAATATTTAATTCGTATACAGATGATGTATTGTCATCATATTTTGTTGTATTAAATCTATTATTATCATAGTCAAATACAACATAATAATTTCCTTCTTCAACTGCGTCGAACTTATATGTACCATCTTTTCCTGTTTTTGTATCTATAACTCTATTTTCATCTTTAACATCGTCTTTGTATAAATATACATCAACATTTTCAAGATATATTTCGTCGTTTTTAATGCCATCTCTATTTACATCTAACCAAGCAACACCTGATATTTCTTCTGTATTAACTTGATTTGTCAATTCTATGTCTTCAAATTCACCTGCATCTGCATCTTCATATACTCTACTTTCTTCTGTTTCATTGCTTTCTTCTTCTACTTCATTGTTTACTTCTCTTGATTCATTAGAACTTTGAACTGCTTCATTATTTGAAGAATAATCAACCTTTGTTGGTATATAATACTTATCAGTATCTATATCTATATTTGCTGATGTTTTACCAACACCTGTATAAATTTCTTGAATTCTGCTTGGAGTCTTGTTTTGATTATTATCTTCTTTCTTTGGAACAATCTCGCTATCCTTGTCATTTGAGGCATCTAGTTTTTCATACCAATCTATTGAAACAATATCTTTCTCATCAACTTTTAATACATAAGGTTCAACCTCAAATTGAGATGAATATCCTTTGAATATCAATTCGTTTTGTCCCACATTAAGTCTTGAAGAATTAACAGTTCCTTTTACTTTAATATTTATACTTTCGTCTACATTTATATTAAATGTATCTATATATGATAAGGCATCAAGATCTTTATCAATATCTTTTTTATCTCCATCGCTGCTCTCAACTTCTATTTTTTCTATTTCTATTCCATCTGGAATTATTGCACCTAATTCTATTGATTTTTTAACCTGTCCAATATTTCTTACATTTAGATTAAACTCTACTTTGTCTCCATTTGACACCACACTATTTTGCTCATAGTTTGAAGAAATATTTGCATCAAAGGTTGTCTTTGATTGTTCAACTATTCTGTAATAATCATTTGATACATATTCTTCCTCGTTTTCATCTATTCTTGCTACTATACTAATTGTCTCAGTTAATGTATCTAGTGGTATATTAGCTATAGATAATGGTATTGTGTAGTATAAATCTGTTTTTGATTGTATACTATCAACAACCAGTAATAATATATTTTTGTCTTCCTGTTCTATATAATCTACTATATAATCTTTTAAGCTGCTTGCTTTAATTCTATTTAAAGATACTAATTTTGGTAGTATTATTCTGACATTAATATTTTGCTTTTCATAATCCGAGTTATTTCTTATTCTTAATGATATATCTTGGTTTGAATCACTTTTTAAAGCATTATTATTTAAATCATTCTGTGATGAGAATAATTCTAATTCATATTGTGAATCCACAATTTTTCCACTTATTGTGTTTATTGATTGCTCTTCAATTCCATCAGCTTTTATATTTATTATTCCATACACATCATCATTTTCTTTTTTTCTTGCAAACACTTCAAATGATATTATTCTTTTTTCTCCTGGCATCAATCTATCGATTTTTATTTCATTTCCATCATGTGTTCCATCGATATCTTCATACCAATCATATACTATATGTTTATCTGATTCATTTCTTGCTTGTAAGTAGTATATATTTCCATTTTGAGCATATTCATTAATAATTACATTATTTACTACTTCATTAGATATATTCTCAACTAATACAGAATATCTTATTATTTGTCCTTCATATATTTCTTGTCCCTCTGTTACATCTATTCCTGATATAGTTGCTCTTGTGCCAACCTTAAGTTTTGTACTATTTTCCTGATTTGATTGTACCTCATTTCTGGTTTGACACTCATTTTCAGAAATCATTCCGTTATCGGTACTTAAGTATACTATAAAATCATTCTTACATTTTTCATTTTGATAATCATATTCAATTGTATAAACCATATATGCAGATTGGTTCAATCCTAGTTTTTCTGGGATGTTTAGGACACATCCAAAATTAATCTCTTCACCATGATTTAATGTATTATCTTTTAAAATCATCTTAAATGACTTGATTTCATCGAAGCTTTCTGGATTTTCTACCCATGATTCATCATCAGCTTCACAATTTACTTTTGGAGAGTAATAAATTTTTTCAATTAAATTTGATTTTGATATTTCATCAATTAATTTTATATTTATTGAATTATTTAGTATTTCTCCAGCTGAATTTTTAACTCCAAAGCTTGGGGTTCTACCTATTACAGCCACATTCTCAATTTTGTCATTAAAGTTATTAACAATTTTTCCATTTATCCCAAAATTATAAGATAAAGTATTGCTATCTAGTTCTGCAGCTATATTATTGCCATTTACAGTTATTATACTTTCATTTTGATTGTTAATATTATCAATTTTAAATTCATTTAGTAATCCATTCTTTGTTTTATGTTTTATTATGTATTCTTCGGATTCTTTTCCTTCTACTATATATTTAATGCGATTACTTGCCTCGTTAGTATATCTATATTCTATTGCACTCTCACCATCTGGTACTATCTCATTTGTTTTTATTTTTGTATTTATTATTATTTGTGTATCATTAACACTGTATCCTGGTTTGTACTCTTGTTGTCTTCCGTTTAGTTCTATCTTAATTAAATTCTTGCCTGTTTCGTCTTTTAATGTTTTCCAACTACTTAATGATAATCCATTCTTATGAATTAAGTATACATTTTCAATTTCAACATCTTCAACTACATCTGGTAATTGAATTTCAATTGATGGATTCTTGAATAATTCTAATTTTTCTGAACTATTATCAATTGTCAATTTAAATGACACATCGTTTATTCTTTCACTTGAAAATACGTTTTTATTTAATTCTAAATCTATTTTTGAATATGTTTCTTCTAAACTAATCTCTGATTCATTATATGCATTACAAAGATCAATATATTCTGTTCCAGCTGATTTAACGACTTTTTCCTTGCTTGTAATTTTTATTTCTTTTACATTTGATAATTTACTATCATTTATATCAATATTACCTTTAATTGATTTATTATTTTTTATTGATAAAGTACCTGACTTGTTTGGATTATTTATAATAAATGTTAATTTATCATAGTCTGTTGAATAATTTAAAACATAATCATCATTTTCAACTTCACCATTGGAATCTATTGTTCCTACAAAATTATCTCCGTTATAAACATCTATGAAACCAAATACACCAATTATTTCATCATAGTTTGCTTTTGAAATTCTTGTTTGATTATATTTTATAGCACCACCTAAATCTTCTACTTCATTCTCGGTTGCTAATTTATCTACTTCATCTTCTATAATGATTTGATCTATATATCCAACGTTATCTATCTCAACTGTACTAATAGTTGTATAGTTTGTTTCATATTGTTGATCAGAAATTAAGTTTGCTCTTAAAAATCCTTTATATAAACTTTGATTTTCTGCTTTAAAATCAAACTTATTATTAATAATTACACTTTCAGAGCTATCTTCAATTTCTACATCAATTGGTATACTATGAGTTTCACCTGTGTTTTCAAGTGTTACATTACCTATAATTCGATGTTTATCAAACCAATCTTGATTTTCATATTCTAAATCAAGAATATACTTTAGATTAACTTCAGAATCTTTATTATTTTCTAAAGATTCTTCTATAATCAAATGATTATCATTTGAACGAGTATATTCTTTGTTTATGAATACTCTAGAAGGTTCTATTCCATTAATAGAAAGGCTATCCAGTTCCAAATATGCATTTTCTATATTTGAAGAGTTTTTATAAATTTTTATCGATAACGTTTCTTGAACATATAAGCCTTTTTCACTCTTAACTTTCTTGTTAATAGAAGCTTGAGTTTCTACACTGGCTTTTTCGATAGGTTGAATTTCTTCTTCGAGCTCCTCAACTTCAAACTCTTGATTTTCTTGCTCTTCGCTTTGCTCTTCCTCGAGCTCTTCAATTTCAATCCCCGCTTTGTCATTTTCATCTTCTTCAGACGAATCTTCTTCCGTCTCTTCAATTTCGATTTCAGATTTTTTATCTTCATTCTCATCTTTTATTTCTTCAACCTCAATATTGGCTGCTTTAACAATATTGAAGCATTCACCAACAATTTGAATATGGTTGAATAAAATAACAAAAAGCATGTTGATAATTAATAGCCTTTTTATAAATCTTCTTTTGTTCATCTTTAGATATACTCCTTCATGTTTTTTTACTCCAATAATATATAACTATTCTTATAATATATATATATGCAAATATTTTAGTGTTTAAAATAAGCATACGGAATAGAATTAAAGCACCAACGATACATTTATTTATATTTTTATTATCAATTCAGTCACTTTTTTCAAAAAAACTTACGCGATGTGGATTATACCACTGTAATAGTTCTCTCATTTCTATAATAATACTGTATAATATCAATTATGTTACTTTTTGATTAAGAAATCCCACTAAAAGCCGAACATTCACAAAAAAGAGTGAGATTTCGTTGTCAAATCAACCTTTTTTATTACATTTTTTATTTTCACAAAAATTGATTTTTATTTTTTTTATGTGTATCATTCAAGTGAGTAGAGTTATAGCTTGAAGGGATGTTTATGATGAAGGAAACAATATTTAATTTAACAAGTTCACAAGAAGAGATTTTATTAACTGAAAAATTCTATGAAAAAACAAATATTAATAATATTTGCGGAACTTGCTCATGTAATAATAAACTAAATTTTAAAAATATTGAAAAAGCAATTAATTTTGTCATTGAACACAATGATAGCTTTAGAATAAGAATAATCAAAAATTCCAATGCATACAGACAGAAAATTGTTGAACACAAATATGAACAAATTCCTATTATAGAACTTCGTGATGAATCAAAATTGCCAGAATTAGAACAACAATGTGTTTCTCAAAAATTTGATATTTTTAAAGATAAATTGTATGCTTTCACGATTTTTAGATATAAAGATGGTACTGGTGGATTTATTTTAAATATACACCATCTTATTTCTGATTCGTGGACCTTAGGAATAACAGCAAAAAAAATACTTAAAGCATACATTTCTATGCAAAACAATGAAGAACCTGAAATATATGAAAATCAAAACTATTCTGACTATATCCAATCAAATAATAAATATCTAAAAAGTGATCGATTTAATAAAGATAAGCAATATTGGGAATCAAAATTTGAACAAGCACCAAATATAATTAGCTTACCTACAACCATACAATCTAAAGATCATATAAGTTCTAAAGCAAACAGAAAAGCATTCAAAATTAGCAAAAGCAAAGCTATTATGGACTTTTGTAAAAAGCATGGTTGTAGCCCATTTAATTTCTTTATGACTATATTAGGAATATATATTTATAAAGTGTGTCACACAAACTATTTTGTAATAGGAACGCCAATACTTAATAGGGCTAATTTTAATGAAAAAAGCACTACTGGTATGTTCATTAATATAGCACCCATGAAAATCGAATTTGAGAAAGAAATTTCAGTTCAGGAATTATTATATAGCATCACACATCAAAGTATGGATTTATTGAGGCACCAAAAATACCCTTATCAAAATATCCTTACTAAAATTAGAGAAAAAGACCCTCAATACCCATCATTATTTAACGTGCTATTGAATTATCAAATCACTGATGCAACATCAGATTTACCAATAGAATATGAAACTCATTGGGTATTCAATAACAATAATGCTGATGATCTTGATATACATTTAGTAAACTATAATCATGACTCGAAATTGAGTATCGTTTATGACTATAAAACCAATAAATTCACTAAGGAAGACATCAAAATTATGCACTCTCGAATACTAAATATCATCAATCAAGTAATTAGCATCCCAAGTATAAGTCTTCAAAACGTTAGGGTTATAACAAAAATCGAGGAAAATAAGATTTGCCAATTTAACAACACACATTTTAGATATAAAAAACAAAATATTCCAAGAGCTTTTGAGCAAATTGCAAAAAAATATCCTAATCGAATTGCCGTAAGCGATTCAAACAATTTTTTAACCTATGATGAGTTAAATAGAAAATCTAATCAACTAGCAAGAAAGATATTAGAGCTAAATCTTTCTTCAAAAGTAGTATCATTTTCATTGGAAAGAAGCATAAATATATATATTACAATACTTGCCATATTAAAAGCAGGCTATACTTATATGCCTATTGACCCAGAATACCCAATCAACAGAATCAATTATATGCTTGAAAATAGTACAGCAGAGCTATTAATTAGTACTAAAAAAATATATTCTAATTTTAAATATAATAAAAATATAATCAATTTTGATAATTTGCTTTTTGACAATAATGATGAAAACTTAAATTTGGAAATTCCGAATAGTTCCTTGGCGTACATGATGTACACTTCAGGAACAACTGGCACACCTAAGGCTGTTACGATAAAACATTACAATGTTATAAACTTTACAAAAAGTGTTCAAGATATTTTAAAATATTCCGAGCCCACAAATATAATTTCTGTAACTACAGTTTGTTTTGATATTTTTGTTTTTGAAACATTCCCAACATTATTGAGCGGATTAACTATTCATATAGCAAATGAACTAGAATCTAAGAGCCCTGAACTATTATGCAAATTTATAAAACGAAATCATATAACTAAACTACTAACAACTCCATCAAGGGTAAATTTACTTCTTGAATATAAAAATGCTCTAAAAGATATTTCATCTATAGAAGAATTTATATTAGGTGGAGAACCACTGCCAGAAAAATTGATTAAACACTTGAGGAAACACACCAAAGCGAAGATTTATGATTTTTATGGACCGACAGAAACAACAGTTTATTCTACATACAAGGATGTTACAAAATCTAAAATAATTAATATTGGAAAACCTATCTATAATACAAAGATTCATATATTAGATGCAAATAATATAGAGCAACCAATAGGTACAGTCGGTGAAATTTGTATATCTGGCGACGGCGTTGGTGGCGGATACTTTAATAATGAGGAAAAAAATGCACAATATTTTGTACATATTCCATTCATTAGGGGAACTGTATATAAGACTGGGGATTTGGGTTATTGGACGCATACTGGCGAGTTGATTTGTTTAGGACGTAAAGACAACCAAATCAAAATTCGTGGATATAGAATTGAATTGGATGATATAGCTAACAATATATTAAAATATCCTGGAATTCAAAAATGTGCTGTTATTGATAAAAATAAAACCTATATTTGCGCATATTATGTATCAGAGAAACCTGTAGATGAAGTAGAATTAAAAAAGCATTTAGTAAATTTAGTCCCTAATTATATGATTCCTAACTTTTTTATGAGGTTAAACAGTCTACCACTTACGGTTAATCATAAAATAGACAAAAAAGCTTTGCCAGAAATTGATATTTCTTCATTTAAAGTAAATAGCAAATATGTAGAGCCTAAAACGGAAACAGAAATCAATATTTGTAATGCTTTTAAAGAAATATTAAATATTCCAGAAATAGGTATTAAAACAGATATTTTCGAATATAATCTAGACTCATTAGAAATAATTAGAATTCAAACTTTATTATTAAAATATGACTATAAACTAAATACGCAAGACTTTTATCAATATAGAACAATTGAATCTATTGCAAAATCAATAGATTCAAAGAATAATGATTTCGAGCAATCAGAATCAAATTCTACGTATGAAAAACAATTACTTAATGTTAATGCCTCATATAACAAATTAAATGCCTCAAAAATCAAAATCGAGCCAACTAACTATAACAACATATTATTGCTGGGTGCAACTGGGTATTTAGGCAGTCATATTTTAAATAATCTTATAGAGAGTACTGATTCACATATATATTGCATTGTTAGAGATAAAAATAAAGAATCATCCGAAGAAAGATTACATATATTATATAAATTTTATTTTGGAAAAGATTTTGATAAATCGAGAATTACAATTATCTCTTCTAATATTACTAAAATAAATTTAGGATTAAGCGAAGAGAAATATAATCAATTAAGTCATAATATTGATTTAGTAATCAATACCGTGGCTAACGTTAAATACTATGGATTATATAAAAACTTTGAGAATATCAACGTTAATATTGTAAAATCTCTAATTGATTTTTGCAAAATAAATAATACTCATCTATGTCATATCTCAACATTGGGTGTATCTGGAAATTATTTAGTTACACTTAATGATCAACAAAATACTATATTTACAGAAAATGATTTTTACATAGGCCAAAACTATAAACAAAATGTATATACTCAAACCAAATTTGAAGCAGAAAAACTAATATATGAAGAAACAAAAAATGGTCTTAACTCCACAATTATTAGAGTTGGAAATCTTACAGGCAGATTTTCCGATGGTCTATTCCAAAAAAATGTTGCAGATAATGCTTTTTACAATATTTTGAGATTAATTATTACCAAAGGAATAATCCCTAATACATTAGCTTCTACATCATTAGAATTTACACCTGTAGATTCTTGTGCAAAAGCAATTTGTGATATTATAACCAATACTGATATAAATAAACATGTATACCATATATTCAATAATAATTACATAGCATTTAAAAAATTTATTTCCATACTAAATGAATTAGGATATTTTGTTAAATTTATACCTGGAAATCAATTTAAAAAAGATATTATTAATATATTAAACTTAGATGAAAATAAAGATCAACTACAGGGGGTAATTAATGAACTTGATGATGAACTTGGAATTAAGTTTAATTCATCTGTTAACCTAGATAATACAATTACAAATGCATATTTAGAAAAGTTAGGTTTTCATTGGCCAAAAGTTACCAAAGAATATATTATAAGTTTAATTAATTATATGAAAAAAATTATGTATATTTAGTTTAGGAGAAACAAATGAAATCTTTTATAAAAAACTATAAGCTACAAATAAAGCTGTTTATACCATTAGTTATAGGATTAGTAGTAATAGCAACATTTTTATACTTCTTTATTCCAATTATTCTAAACTACCCTGATGGAACATGGGGAACAAACTTCCAAATGGAGCTTGAAAATACTGATTATTTATCTCAAGTTTTACAAATATCAGCTGCTATATTTGCTATATTTGTCGTTACAACATTTAGCCAGACCCATTTTTTAATTAAAAATAAAGATATAATTCTAAATCCTAATAATTATGATATAAAGGATCTCAATGCTGTAAAAAACAAGCTTTTTACAATACCCAATAGACTTTTTTTACTAAATGTATTAATTCCCAGCATTGCCTTAACAATAATTCATGCATATACCATACATCAATTGGGAATTACGACTTTAAAGCTATTCATACTTGTAATTTCCATTGATATACTATATGTTACAGCAATATACATTTATACAAACAATTTATTTAAAAAGGTATTGATATCACTTCCTGGCGATGACATACAGAATATCAAAAAATCCAGCTTAAAAAAAAGTATTATATATAATATAGGACCAATATTTTTTGCATCTATATTATTTATTGCTCTACTTGGATATTCAAAATTAGCTGAGGAAAAAGGAGATTCTTTATTTACAACTTATAAAACAGAATTAACATTCTTTGCACAAGATTCAAACTTCACTAGTTTAGATAATCTATTGTATGAAGCGAGAAACAAATTACAACTAGATAATTCATCTGATTATGTATTTATTCTAACCCCAAATAAAGAATATATAGATGTTAATAATCATAAAATTCAAATGTCTAACTTCTTTACTAAATATTTAAATGAGATGTCCGATTCAAAAAATGGAAGAGTTTATGAGTATTATGGAGTTGATTCTCAAGCTGCTACGCAAGTTGTATATATTGGAACAACCCCATACATTATAGGAATATATTATTATATTTTATATCCATCTGTATTATTATATTTTGCCATTGCAATAGCTATATTATTAATTCTAAACAGTATAACACTAACTCTATTCTCAAGATCAATTTCAAATGACATCAGTGTTATCTCTGATAGATTTAACTCTATAGCAAATTCAAAAAATATTATTAAAAATAATAAACTAAGTCTAACTTCGAATAATGAAATTGGTGATTTGATTATTTCCTATAATAAAATACAAGATTTAACTACATCTAATATCAAGCAAATTGAAGCTACTAAAGATACATTAATGGAACAAGAAAGGCTGGCATCCCTAGGGCAAATGATTGGAGGAATATCTCACAACTTAAAAACGCCTATCTTTTCCATAGCTGGCGCAGTTGAAGGATTGAATGATTTAATTAATGAATTTGATCAATCAATTGATACACCTACAGTTACAAACGAAGACATGCATGATATTGCTAAAGATATGTATGAATGGACATCTAAAATAAAAGACTATACAGCATATATGTCTGATATTATTACTGCCGTTAAAGGTCAGGCTGTCAATTTTTCAAATGATGCTATAGATTATTTTACAACTACTCAATTGTTCAAGTATGTAGATCTTTTAATGCAACATGAATTAAAAAATGCCTTAGTGACTCTTGAAGTTCAAAACAATGTTGAAGATACATATTATATTAAAGGTAGTATTAATGGATTAGTACAAGTTATAAATAATATCATATCCAATGCCATTCAAGCCTATAAAGGGAAAACAGACCAATCCATTATAATGGCTTCAAACATCAAAAATAATAAACTAATTATATCAATTCAAGATTTTGGTCCAGGAATGGATAAATCCGTACAAGATAAACTATTTAAGGAAATGATTACCACTAAAGGTAAAGATGGTACAGGACTAGGCTTATTTATGTCATATTCAAACATTAAAGCACATTATAACGGAAATATGTTTTTTGAAACTGAGCTAGGGAAAGGAACTACTTTTTACATAGAATTACCTATTGAAAATAAAAACAAAATATAATACAATCATGCTGTTAGAATATATCTAACAGCTTTTTTCTTTACTTTAATTAGCGGAAGGAGTTTAGCATATGAGAATTTCTGCCACCGAAAACCAAAAGAAATCATATAAAATTATTGCTGTTGATGATGAAATAGGAATTATTGATTCTTTATCAGTATTCTTAAAAAAATCAGGATATTCATTGACTGGAGTAACTGATCCATATGAAGCTATAGAACGCGTCAAAAACGAGCATTTTGATATCATGTTACTTGACTTTATTATGTCACCTATTCATGGAGACCAGGTTGTAGAAGAGATTCGAAAATTCAATTCTGATTTATATATTATATTGTTAACTGGTCATAAAGATTTGGTTCCTCCTCTTGAAACAATAAAAAAATTAGCTATCCAGGGATATTGTGAAAAAAGCGATAAATTTGATCAATTATTACTTCTTATAGAATCTGGGATAAAATCTGTTGACCAAATGAACACAATACGTGAAGTAAACGAAAAATTAAAGAACTCTAATGAACAAATTGAACGTGCATATCTGGAAAGTATACAAACATTAAGATATACAGTTGAAGCCAAAGACAGATATACTCGTGGTCACTCTGATAGAGTATCAGATTATGCTATGTTGTTGGGTGAAAAACTTGGATTATCATCAAGAGAGGTTAAAACCCTTAAGATTGGGGGCCTTTTCCACGATATTGGTAAGATTGGAATTCCAGACCATATTTTATTAAAAGAAGGTAGTTTGTCGACTGAAGAATTTAATGAGATTAAAAAGCATCCTGAGATTGGAAAACGCATACTTAAGAATGCTACTATATTTAACGACATTATTCCTATTGTTTATTATCATCATGAAAGATATGACGGAACAGGATATCCTGAAGGACTTAAAGGAGATGATATTCCATATTTGGCTAGGATAACAACAATTGTTGATACATTTGATGCTATGACATCTAGTAGATCTTATAGAAAAGCAATACCAATCGAAAAAGTCATTGAAGAAATACAAAAAAATTCAGGTACACAATTTGATCCTAAAATTACAAATGTATTCTTGGATATTCTAAAAAATAATTATGATAAAATTGAAGAAATAATTAATAAATATAAATAATGAAAGGACAGAATATGGAAGAAAGAAACCTTGTTAGAAAGCAGGCATTTGAATTATATTTAAAAAGATTTCCTATAATAATGCTAATGATGATAATATATGTTGCAATTACTACTTCTTTGAATCTTCTAATCAATGCATTTAATAAATCTATGGGTATTCCAATTTTGCAAGTAGTAACTTCATTAATTACTGTATATGTGTTTTTCCAACTATTATATGGACTTAATCGAACATTGTTAAGAATTAATAATGGAGAAAAGATAACTAATCTTGTAGAATTCTTAAAAGACGCAAAATCCAGATTAGGCGCTCCACTGTATTGCATTATACGAATCATAATTACTGCACTTATCTATGTTATTGCAATTGTATTAATTGGATCTGTAGCGATGTCCATCGCTAGAACTGCGGTTCCAGATAACCCTCAATTGATGGAATCATTACTAAAATTTACTACAATTGTTGCACTTTTTGTAACTATTATAAAAGTAATTCCATATGAATTCTCATTTTTTATATTAGCAGAGGATAACAATAAATCTATTAGTGGAAAACAAGCTTTAAAACGCAGCAAATCTCTACTTAAAGACCACATTATCGACTATATTATATTGCTTCTTCCAATTGTTGGTTTATTTATGATTTTTGTTATAATAATAGCGCTATTAGATAGATTCGTATCATTCTCACAAAATACTATACTATTCTATGGGGTAACAATTTTATTAGAAGCATTCTTTACTCCAATAGTAAGATTAGTAGAAATTAATTATTATAATCTATTAAACTCTGGTATCGATTCTGATAATAAATAAAACATAATAGCAGTTATCTCCACGAAGGAAATAACTGCTTTTTTATTTAGAATTTCATTGATAAACTGACTTTTTGTTTAACATCATCTATATTTATTACTTTTACTTTTACAACATCACCCACTGATACTACTTCAGATGGGTTCTTCACAAATTTTTCTGATAATTCTGATATATGAACTAATCCATCATGCTTTACACCCACATCGACAAAGCATCCAAAATCCACAACATTTCTCACTGTTCCTGTCAATTCCATTCCAACACGTAAATCTTCAAATTTTAATACATCACTTCTTAATATTGGTTTTGGTAAATCTTCACGTGGGTCTCTTCCAGGTTTAGATAATTCTTGAATAATATCTTTTAATGTCAAACTACCTACATCTAATTTTTTAGCTTGCTCATCCACATTTAGAGATGCTAAAGACTTCTTGATAGATGAAAGCTTTTCTTTATCTTTTAGGTCATCCACAGAATATCCCAAATCTGTTAATAACTTTTCTGCAATTTCATAACTTTCTGGGTGAACTGCTGTTACTTCAATAGGATTTTTTCCATTTAATACTCTTATAAATCCTGCACATTGTTTAAAAGCTGCAGGTCCTAGCTTAGGAACTTTCAATAAATCTTTTCTTTGTTTTATTTCACCATTTTCATCACGATATTTTACAATATTCTTTGCAATTGTTCCATTGATTCCTGCTACATATGAAAGTAGTGATGGTGTTGCTGTATTAATATCTACACCAACTGAGTTTACTGCATCTTCAACAACATTTGTCAAACTTTCACCTAATTTCTTTTGATTAACATCATGTTGATATTGTCCAACACCAATTGATTTAGGATCAATTTTTACAAGCTCTGATAATGGATCTTGTAGTCTTCTTGCTATTGAAATTGCACCTCTTAATGACACGTTTATATCAGGATACTCCTCTGTTGCAAGCTTTGATGCTGAATATACAGATGCACCTGCCTCACTTACTATTGCATAATATACCTCTCTATCTAATTCTGAAATCATATTAGCTACAAAAGCTTCAGACTCACGTGATGCAGTACCATTACCAATTGATATCATATTTACATTATATTTTTTTATAAGTGCTGTTAATTCTTTTTTTGCCTCTTCTACCTTATTTTGTGGCTCAGTTGGATATACTGTTGTAGTATCCAAAAGCTTTCCTGTACTGTCAATAATAGCTATCTTACAACCCGTTCTATATGCTGGGTCAAATCCCATAACAGTCATACCTTTAATCGGTGGTTGTAATAATAATTGTTTAGCATTTTTTCCAAATACTTTAATAGCTTGTTCATCAGATCTTTCAGTTAAGTCAGATCTAATCTCTCTTTCAATAGATGGTTCTATTAGTCTTTGCCAGCTATCTAATATTGTTTTATCAAGCATTTCATAGTACTTGCCTTTAAAATCTATAATTATTTTTTTACGCAAATGATTTAATATTTTATCTTCAGGCTTATTTACTTTTACTTTAAGAAATTCTTCTTTCTCTCCCCTATTTATTGCAAGAATTCTATGGCTTGGTATATGAAGAATTGGTTCGCTATATTCATAATACATCTCATATGGAGATTTTTTCTCACTATCAACTGCTGTTGTTGCTATTACAGCTTCTCTGAAGCAGAATGATTTTATCTTTTTTCTAAAGTCTGCATTGTCAGAAATATCTTCTGCAATAATATCTAATGCACCATTGATAGCATCGTCTTCAGTTTTAACATCTTTTTCTTCATTGATAAATTCTTTAGCAACTTCATATATTTCAACCTTTTCATCTTGTTTCATAATTTGAATTGCTAGTGGTTCTAATCCTCTTTCTTTAGCAATCGTTGCTCTTGTTCTCTTCTTTGGTTTATATGGTCTATAAATATCTTCTAATTCACTCAAAATCATTGCATTTTCAATTTGTGTTTGAAGCTCTGGTGTTAATTTTCCTTGCTCATCGATTAAGTGAATAATTTCTTCTTTTCTCTTCTCTAAATTTCTTAAATAATTTAATCTTTCTTCAAGCTCCCTAAGCACTTCATCGCTAAGGTTTCCTGTAACCTCTTTACGATAACGTGCGATGAAAGGGATTGTATTACCTTCATCGATTAATCCAATTGTTGCCTCGACTTGAGATTTTTTAATATTTAACTCTTCAGCAATTTTATTATAAATTTTTTCCATTGTGTTTTTATACCTACCTTATTAATTCTGATTTAATTCATCTAAATATTCATCATATGTACATTCTCTTATAACTACTTTGTTATTTGAGATATCTACTATTTTATTTGCTACTGTTTGAGTAAGCTCATGGTCATGTGAAGTAAATAAAAGAATGCCTTGATATCTTTTTAACCCCTCATTTAGTGCTGTAATACTTTCCATATCTAAATGGTTTGTTGGTTCATCAAAGATTAAGAAATTTGCACCTGATAGCATCATCTTTGATAAAACACATCTAACTTTTTCTCCACCTGACATTACCTCAACTTTTTTCAAAGCCTCTTCTCCAGAGAATAACATTCTTCCTAAGAAACTTCTAACATATGTTTCATCTGGATCTTTTGAATATTG
>AUXO013675748.1_pt1 | contig 22112 bp, 21 predicted proteins | sample 768731 | NCBI WGS metagenome assembly AUXO01 (sample SAMN02715735, study PRJNA202380) | gut metagenome | biome: sheep rumen | host: Ovis aries | place: New Zealand: Palmerston North | reverse complement strand
AATTGCCATAAAGCCTTTAAATCTGTACCAAGAGAGATGTTACGCTGAATATCGAATCTGAAATAGTCTTTCACTTCTAAAAGAGAGATTTGATCTTTAGACTGAATATTTCCAGCTAAATAAACATCATAGTCTTTATTTAGAGCAGATATATGATCTCTTAAAAATGAAACAGCAGTACCAGGAACGGCAACTACAAAACATATTTTCTTTCTCATATGCGTTGATGAAAATAGTTATAAATAAATTTAGGCATAAAATGGGTAATTATTGGCCGAAGTACATAGATTTGAGTATACCATGGCAAACCAATCATTTTAAAACCAATGTGTTTGACGAAGGCCTCATTCTTTCTGTTTTTCCAAGTTCTGCGTTTAAACGCATTGCGGTCATCACGCATTTTATAGATAGGTTCGCTAAGCATATAAAGCTTATGACCTGATGAGAAGATTTTGAACCATAGATGATAATCCTCAACTCTGAGTAAACGGTCATCAACAGTATATCCGCCTACGTCTTTAAACACCTTTGTTCGTGCCATGCATGGAGCATGACAGATAGGAGTACCATGAATGAAATCCTCTTTTCTAATTTCACCTCGGCCTCTACCAGTACGATAATCTCCTTTCTCATCAAAATAAATCATCGGGCCACTAACTACAGCATATTCTGGATGCTGATCAAGAAAATTTATTTCTTTTTCAAAACGGTCAGGGAGAGATATATCATCACCATCCATTCGTGCAACATACTCAGTATCTGCATACTCAAGACAATGATTTAATGTGAAATTCAACCCCATGTTTTTCTCATTCTTAATTAGAATGATATTGTCATGTTTTGAAGCATACTCTTGTGCCACCTGATACGTGTTGTCACTAGAACCATCCTCACAAAGAATGATTTTGAAATCTTGGAAAGTTTGGGCATAAAGTGAATCCAACGCCTCTATCAAAGTAGAAGCACAATTAAATATCCCTATCAAAACAGATATACGAAGATTATGCATAGTAAACAAACGTCATAAATAAAGTAAATGCTAAATGACATATTACTACAGTTCTATACATTGAGAACTGGCTTGTGTCATTCCAATTAAATTTAGCGAACGGATAAATAAGAACGAAAGGATATAAGAACCAACTTAAATATGCTATTCGATTAGTATAATTAGCATGAATACATAGCAACCATATGCTATTTGCGAGTGTATAGAGGCACCACAACAATTCATATGTTCTTGATTCGATTTCAAGTTTTTTGATTAACCACCAACCCAAGAGAATTGGCACCACACTATAAATAATAAAGTCTAAACGGAATCCTGTTCTAAAACCAGTATTCTCTAATTGCTCCGCCTCTTCTTCAGATTCAGCAACTTCCAGATATCCAGCACCTTTATTATCTGTTATATCAGCAAAAATACCTTGAAATAATTGGACTTTCATTGCAGCAAGAGCCAGTGAAATGAACCATATAACTAAAAAATATTTTGGGTTATGACAGACAAGAACAATTAAATATGATGCCACCACAAGTTGCATTGAATGGTGGAAGCCGTATGAAATAAGAGCAAGTAAGATAGAAAGCCAAACTTTATCACGATAGGCAATAGCCACTAAAAAGATAGCAGCAGCAGCACCTGATTTTATACCATTTGTTGCATAAGAAAAAGTAGAGAATCCGGCTAAATACACTAAAAAGGCCTCAAATGGACAATTCGGATACAGCTTTTTACAGCTCAAGAAAATGCAACCAAAATAAATTAAAGAAATGCTTGTGTAAAAGAATGTTGGGTCAACATAATGACAAGCACAATACATTATATAATTATCATATATAATATTATCTGTCAGTAATGTAAAATTATACTCTGTCCCTCCAAAAAGTGTAAAATATGTACCTGTATATTGTCTCATGTCTGCAAAAACCTCACTAACAGGACGCATTCCTATAAATATAATCAATAAAATCATAAGAACAAGCCCCTTTATGGTAGACTTTCGAGCATTCTCTTTTTGAATAGAACTCAAATTATACCCAGTCAATAAGGTAAGAATAGAGACCAATATAACATATATATATTTATAATATTCGGCTAGAATCATAATTCGTAAAAATATTTAGCCTATGATATATTTGGCTATTTTAAACTTCAACAATAAGAATACAAATAATAATGAGATAAAACCAATCACTATAGCTGTAAGTGGTATTTGAATTAAATAATTAATGTGAAGCGGTGCAATATAATACTTAACTAATGGAAGAAACAATAAGTGCACCAGATAAACGCCAAAACTATAGTTCGATACTGCAATTATCAGTTGGTGTTTTTTGTTTATTATATCATCACAATCAATAAAAATCTTCATTATCATGCAAAACGTCACTCCACTCATCAATGCCATATTTAAAGAGCGTTGATGATTAATTGCTTCATGAGGTAATTTGGCCACAAATTCAAGAATGCCTGGCAATATCATAATAAGAATTAGAGTAACAAACAAATAGCTAAATTTAATATGCTTTATGTTAATATATGTCTTAATATAATATCCCAACAATGCATATCCACAATACCCCACACAATAATGCAACCAGCCAACACCTATGCTTGTAATTTCAGAGATAGAGCTATTAATATGAATTAGATAAGGCAACAATAATGTTATTAACCAGAATAATAATAACATTTTTACCTCTTGTTTTGAGCACGAATGAAGCCACTTTGACAAAATAGGTGTTATTATATATATACCTAATATTGCATAAAGAAACCAAAATTGTGGAACTTGTGCATAAAATGGAATCAACGATATTTTACATAATAAATCATTTATTGTGATGTTCTTGTAAATAAATGCATCTAATAACAAATAGGTCAAACTCCAGAAAACAAGAGGTAATACGATTCTCAAAATTTTCTTACGTAAAAAAGTATGGTAATCATAAACCTTTGTTAAAAGAAGAGCTCCAGAAATCATGAAAAACAAGTTTGGGCCACAAGCTAATCCATAGTAGTTGAAAGCACTAATAAAAAATCTTCCTCCAGCCAATCCATCATAAGGAGCAGGTGAATGACAAATTAAGACACAAAATATTGCGAATATCCGCATTATGTCTAACCACAAAACTCTTTTTTTCATATATATTTAGAAAAAATTCTTGTTATAAAAAATGAACGAGCAGCAACCCAAGCGAATGCTCTCATTTTGAGCGAAGAGAGATGCGTTCTGCTAATTTTTGGCCCATACAGTCTTACAACTTGTTGCATCTTTTGGATAATTATTTTGTTCTTATAATTGCATCGAGCTGCATCTCGCAAAAGGAGTGTCATTTCTATTGAGTATCGAGCATGAGCAATATCAAGATACTTAGGCCAAAGTTGTTCTGTTTCTGAACATATTTGTTCCCACACATAGTATGCACTAAATTTCTTTTCATTAAATATTGCATGAGATAAACTGGCAGAGTTCATTCGATAATTATATAAACGATTTGGAATCAACTTTACAGAATTCACTCTTTGAAGAATTTGCCATGTCATTAATGCATCTTCCCCATAACTTATAGATTGGTTAAAAGCCAACCCAGAAAACAATGCAGCGCGGATTGCTTTGTTCCAAAGTGAACCGCGAAAGGTTTTATGTTCAAGAAAATGCATAATCGCTGTTTCTTGATCGTATTTGTCAACATTCTGGTCATTTGCACCCATCTGAAAGGTAATTATGTCATAATTACCTTCTTGCTGAATATTAGTAATTGTTTCTACTGCATTTAATTCCAACCAATCATCACTATCAACAAAAAGAACATAGTCTCCTTTTACCTTTTCAAGAAGATGATTGCGTGTAGTTGATACACCTTGATTAACTTGATGATAAATCTCAAATCGTGTGTCTTTTTTTGCATAATCCTGCATAATGCTATATGAGCCATCTGTGGAGCCATCATCTATAAGTATAACTTGTAGATTATCATAAGTTTGATTGATAATGCTCTCAAGACATTGTCTTAAGTATGCCTCGACATTATATACAGGAACAAGTATTGAAACTAAAGGTTGCTTCATCTTCGTCTATATAATCGATATAAAGGTCGCAATAGTGTTATTAGTGAAGGGGTAGCCATAATAAAGTTGTAAACGCGCCCCTTACTTCCCACTAATGGCAGTTGGTTGCATTTTTTAAGGCGATTTCTTATTTGTTTGATTTCTTTTTTAGATTTGTCACTCAAAAGAAGCCTGTTTAGAAGATTTATTGTATATTTCTTTTGATAATCATGCAGCTTTGCTTTTTGTTCTAATGACAGTTCGTCATTATTGGCTTTCTCTATTTCTTCAATAGCAAACATAATATCATCACAACCTTTATTTAATCTTGCAGTATTTAACGTGTTGGTAGCTGAAGAATCTCTTGTCAAGTAATAATATATCTTCTCGCTAACAACAACCACCTTATTTTCACTAAGAAATAATGGCAAATTAAACACTATGTCTTCTAAAAGTGATAAAGGAGGATATCTGTGAGTCTTTAACAATCGACAATTATATAAGAAATTTATAGATGAACCAATATGTTTAGAAAGCAAAAAATCTTTTGCTTTCAATATATTTGGTGTAGTATTACTGACTACTAGCTCCTTGTCCCACTGTTTTGGGGCATTGCTCTCTTGCATCGTAAATACTCCAAAAGAAACAATATCTACTTCCTCTTTGGCATAATTCTTTATAAGATAATCATATCCACCAATTGCTAAAGCATCATCAGGATCAAACATAACAACCCATTGCCCTCGAGCAACATCTAATCCACTGTTTCTTGCGGCTGCAACTCCTTCATTATCTTTTTTATCAATTAATATTACATTATCTGGATATTTTTCCTTAAACGAAACAAGTTTATCTAGTGTATTATCTGTACTCGCGTCATTTACAAGTATTATTTCATAATCGGTGCGGCCTTTCCATTGCTGAGACAAAGAATACAGAGAGCGATCAAGATATGGCTCTACATTATAGCATGGGACAATAACACTTAGTTTTATTTCTTGTTGTTTTCCTTCCATCTTTGTTGTGCTTCAATCAAATTATTAAGTAGCTGTTCTGCAGCTGCAGTCCCATTGAAACGAGAACGAACAAATTCACATCCAGCTTGAGCGATTTCTTCTAATTTGGTTTGATTCTCTGGCAGTTGATAAAAAGAAATTTTAGCTTTCAAATCTTTTAGAGTTCCATCATATCCAATATAATGTACTCCCTCTTTCATGCCATAATCTTCATAGTAACCAATGGTTTGACCTATATAAGCGCAGCCACTAGCCATGCCTTCAACAAAACCAATACCAGGAATACCAGTTATTTCTTCACCCACAACACACATCTTATAGTCGTTAAACTTCTCAACCATGTCAAAAGAGTAATATGCTTTTTGATGTCCAGTAAAGAACTTGGCATATAACCGACTAAATATCTTTGTTACAGGATTCGAAGCTTTAACTTTCTTATCATCTTCCAGATAATCACTATTAAAGCAATCAATCCATGGTTCTAGTTCTGATGCATTATCCTTAATTTGTTTTCTTGCTGGTTGTATGCATCTTGTTCCATAATAAGGCTCTATATATCCAGGATATGTAACGGTACCGACGGAAACAGCTTTGTTTTTTCTTTCATTGAATGGTTTGATAACTTTAAATCTTGGTGCAAAAACAAATGGCTGTAGCAGATACTCTCCTTTATAATCCTTGAAATCATGCTGATAAACAAGTGAATATTTATCTAAACGACTCTCGCTAAATAACGCATCTGCAGGAAGATTTAAGATGTTGTCGGTGTTGCCAGTTGTATAATGAATCATACTTACAGCAATGAAATTATTTGGCCTCTTATCAAACTCAAATTGAGGAAACATCTGGTAAAGAATGACAAGATCACCTTCTTTGATTTCATCTTCTTTCTTAAGTACTTTTATTTTCTTGCTATCAATATGGTTTTTTTTCATCGTTATTTTGTGCTCAAGAAAGCGAAATGATTGCAAGAACCGATTTCGTGTAGTAAATGACATGGCTAAACCACGTCTGTTAATAAACGAACAGATTTCAACATCATCTCTTGAAAGCAAATAATCAAGAAAGTACTTATGCTTTATCGCTATACTCTGCTTAAATATGATCTTGTTTAGTGTTTTAACAAGAAATTCATTACCATGAAGATTTACAAAAACAACTCTCATAACTCATTAATGATTTATGTTAAAGACCAATCTTGATAGTTTTTAATATCAATTGGACGGAAAGTAATTTTATCTAGCAACATAGCATAGATTATATGTGAAAGATACAACTTCCCATAATCCTTTAAACGATCATAATACTTACAAAATTCATCAGCATTTTCAAAATAATATCCTCCTGCATTAAACTTGTTGCTTACAACACGTCGTTCTATTATGTTTGTTATATAGTTCATGTCATCAACAGCCACATAACTCTTGTGTTGTGGATCCACAATAGACAGTTCCTCCAATGGGAAAATTGCAACTCCGTTTTGTGGAATAATATCTTCAGCCTCAAAATAGCCATCAGCATCTTTAACAAAGACGCCATCTTTTATACGTGCCTTTAATATGGCTTCATATACTGTTTGTGGCTGGTTTGCTGTTGGAGAATCTAGGACCAATATATTTGTATTTTTTAAATTGTTTATTCTTATTTGAATTGCTAACCTTTCTTGTAAACTATAAAGTTCATCATGTTTTCTTAGAATAACAAAGTAGGTATTCTCAAATAAAAACAATGGAAGTCCAAGAATTGCCTTAACACAAAACATCTTTCCTGTGTTGTCCTGTGTAAATGCCAATGGCATTTTTTCCAAATACTCAGGTTGATCGCCTGCAATAGGAACAATAAGTGTCATTTTTATAATCTTTTTAATTTGAATAAATACTTATAGATAGAGGGATAACGATAAAAAAAGGAAAAAGTCTTTCTTTCAATAGCAGGCAACGCCTTACAATTCTTAAAATCATCATATGTCCTCTTAAACACTTCTTTGAATATAACGTCACCATATTTAAGATATTCCTTATTATCTTTTATTTTAACCTTGATATTTAAAGTGTTTCGATATAAACGATGTAATATCACATGTCTATAACATGCATCTTTATCAGCTGTCAAATAATGCTCATATATATCACAATGTGAAATCAAGTCATCAAGAAGCCACTTCTCGCTATATCCTTCTGTCAAGGAGTTATTTCTTATTCTATAAAAATATAAAGGTATGTCTATATAAGCTATCTTTATGTTTTTCTTTATAAGAAGTTGCAGATTGAAGTCCCAATCTTCTGCTTTGCATGATGTGAATCTTGTATCACCGATTATTTTACGAGAATATAGCTTAGTCCAAACGTTTGACGACATTTGATAATTATAAAAATTTTGTATAACATCATTAGCTGAAATTTCAGTAAAATCATATTCTGTTACTGCATTGATAGTTGGTATATCGGTTGAAAATGCTTGATAATTACAAATTGCAATATCACAAGTTTTTTTTACTGCGATTTCATAAAGTATTTTAAGCCACATCGGATGAATAACGTCATCACTATCAATAAATCCAATATATTCACCTGTGACTATTTTAAGACCAGTATTACGTGCTCCAGATAGTCCCATATTTCTTTGGTGAATTACTTTAAATCTTGAATCCCTTAATGCATATTCATCGCAAATCTTACCAGACATATCCAAAGAACCATCATCGACAAGAACAGCTTCCCAATCAACATACGTCTGTGATAAAATACTTTCTAAACAGTCTTGTAAATACTTTTCTACATTATATACAGGGACAATAATACTAATCATTTAACAAAGAATATATTGTCTTTTTTAAGAAATTAATAACACTTGGCTCATGCGCATATTGAATTATACGTAAAAAATTCATCAACTGTAATGGTTGATAATATCTTGTATACCAATCATACTTTCTGCTAAAAAAATCATCAATTTCTTTATCAATTTTTTCAGAAACAATACGTAGACGTACACTGTCGAAAGACCTAGTGTACATCAACTGTGACCATCTATATGCAGTGTCCTGGCGAAGTTTGACTATATCAAGCATTGGTGATTCAATAAAAGAATCAAGAAAATCTATGAGATAGTAATTGTTTCCATTAAAAAGAATATTAGAGAAAGTCAAATCCCCATGACATCTGCCAACTGGCAGATATAAATCGCCAATCTCTGAAAAAACAGTTTCTGCTTTTTTAAACAATAAAACAACTTCAGAATCTCCTTCAAGATATTTGTTCGACAGTGTTTTCTTCTTAACATCTGCAAATTTATCAGTTAATACACTTGAAGGTACACATGACATGTAAGAAACCGATATCTCTTTCTCTAAGAAATATTCAAGAGCTTTAATTAAATAGTTTATCTGCTCAAAACCAGCGTGTTCAAAATACTCAACAAAATTCTTGGAGTAAATATACTCCATCTTTATGGAAGCTCCTTTATCATTTTGGTTCACATCAAAAATAACGGGAACTCTTATATGTTGATACTCAAATTCACCAGCTTTTTGTTGCTTTCGTGCTTGATTGATGAGACGAGGAGCATATTTCAAATCGCATGTTGACTTATAAACAACAATCTCTTTACCCTCTCTAGCGACTTGTATGTCGCATCCTGAATGTCCTTTAATTGTTAATTCCATATATTCTCATGTAGTTGGCGTTGGAAGCATGTGCTGCGTCTATTCCAACTTGTGAATCTTCAAAAATTAGAGTTTCATTAGGCGAGGCATTAAAATGTCTCATAACTATATTATATATTTCTGGGTTTGGCTTTCCATTTGTTACATCTTCTCCAGCAAGAATCAAATCAAAATCATTAATGGCACCTATGTGAGTCAAAGCATTAAGCAGATTCTTTTTTCTTGCGGTGGAAGCAACCGAGGTCTTAACACCATTTGCCCTGAAATAGCGTATAATATTTAATACTGGTTTATTAACTTTAAGCAGATCAAAATGCTTTGGGTAAAATTCGCTTTTTAATTGTCTAATCCTCTTGACGATTTCATTATCTTCAATATTCATTGCTTGCATAAAACGCTCAAAACGTAACCCAAAGCATTTTTTATATTGGTCTTCGCTTAAAGACAAACCAACACTTGAGAATGATTGTTGATACGCTTTCAAATTTGCATGAAATGTATCTACCAATGTTCCATCAAAATCAGTAATTATAAGCTTTATTTGACTCATCACAAAAAATGTTTCAACTCCTCAGGAGTGCCATATGAATAATATTCCTCCATATTTGCAAGATAAACATCTTTGCCCTCTGCTAATAAATAATTGAATAATAAAGAAACGTAAAACTCTGCTTTGCCATGTGTGCCATCATCAAGCAATTGGTGAGCTATACGCTTAAAGACCTTACCACTGGCAAAGAAATATGCACCGCATAGCGCATGATTAGAAATTGGCTCTTTTTCTGCAGTGCGAATGACTTTCATATTTTTGTCAACTTCAGCATAGCTGTATCGTGGATCTGACGACTCAAATGAGACTAAGGCACCACCAAATGCTTTTTCTTCAGGCAATGAGATTGCTTGCTTTATCAATTGAGAATAACGTTTGCTACGGAACTCCAAATCACAGTCCATAACAACAACAGCGTCATTATCATCAATAGCAGATTCTGCTACTAGACAAGTTTCCACAGCACCACGAGTTGTTTTCAAAACAGAAAACACATTGGCTTGAGGAAGCAGTTTCTTAATTTGTTCATCAATATGATACATTATAATATGCTCTTGACGTACAATGAAAGAATATTTCATTAAAGCACCATCAATTTTTACACTATCTATGGCTCGCTGAAAAAGAACCTTGTCATGCAATTCTATTAATGGTTTGGGTATATTCCATCCTTCTCGAAGGAATCTACTTCCTTCACCAGCCATTGGCATTAATATGTGTAATGAACGTTGCCTCATAATAACTTCAAGGATTTTTTAATGTCATCAACAATTATCTCATTAGTAGAGAAACCAGATTTAGGCTTAAGGTTTTTTTCATAAAAATCTAGTCGTTCTTCTTTCATCGGATCCTCTCCTCCTAAAAGTACAGATTGAACCCAATCCTCAATTTCATTCTTGTTTGTCACAATATAGTGCTTCCTGATAGCTTCTCTACCAAATTCTGGAATGTCTTTAAATGTTTCATTTATATCCCTAGAAACAAATGCCACTGGTTTGTTTACAAACAGATACTCGATAGTAAAAGAACTAGAATCATGTATCATTGCATCTGATGATTTGAACAAATCAACAAAGTCTCCTGTCTCAAGGAACGTATTTGACATAGTCTCCCAATTGTTATAATATGCATCAGTTTTTTCTTTACCCCAATCGGGATGTTTATATAATTCAGATTTCAATCTAGGATGTGGTTTGAAAGCAATTTGAATATCATTCACATGTTCCCGAGCTATTTCTAACATCACACCTGACATCCATAGAAAATTTGAATGTGAATAGAATGTATTTTCCGTAGTTATCGAAAAATGTGGCGCCCAAATTAATCGTTTTATTATAGGATTCTTTATTTTCCAAACATCAGTTATATTGTTATTCGTATATAAATCAAAATTAGTATATCCTGAGATAACCATATTGCAACCTTTATTCTTTGCAAGCCGTTTGGCTCTTTCTTTGTCTACAGGAAAAGCATTATACAATTTCCACGCTAAATTATGGAACGGTGTATTATAGGCCCATACGTCATCTGTTTGTCCGATACCATAAGCTACTAAACACAATAGTTTTGATAAAAAACGTCGATAACTATGCTCTTCAACACAAAATCCATCATAAGGTTGTGGATAAAAAATAATATCAGGACTTAACAATGAGAAGTCATATCCCTTCCATTTTGAAGAATCAAAATCAATATAATTAATTTTCTTATCACTAAAAAAACGCCTCATCTGCTCTAAATCAGATAATACTTGCTCTTTAGAATATGTCGTTGAAGCAGATAAAACCACATATAATTTAAATTTAGGATCTTTCAATAATAGATCGTAGATACCTTGATATCTCCACATCGCAATATTAATGGCAAGAAAAACTACGTTTATCTTTTCTTTTTTACTTACTTTCTTGATCCTATTACCTAAAACAACTGGATAGATATATCGAATATAACTTGTTGATAAAAGATGGCGAAAATATTTATAAATACATTTCATTTGACGATATTCTTTAAATCGAACCTTTTGAAGCTTCAAGAAAAAAGAGACGAGTCATTATAATTGTTTAAATTATAATCCAATAAGAATACAACTCTTATGACCATATCCTTATATAGTTCCATAAAATGCTCATATTATTTTTTGTAATATGTTTATTGTTCGCTCGACTCCTCTTTTAATGTTATACGCAGGTGACCACCCAAGTTTTTTTAATTTACTCCCGTCTAACCTGGCTTTGGTGGCAGTACTATATCCAGACTTTTCTGTTTCATCTGGTATCTCGAACACTACATTTCTGCCTGTTGCAGATGCAGCTATGTTAGCCAAATCCTTAAGCATAATATCTGAACTTTCGCTAGCAATATTATAAGCATTCCCAGTCTCGCCTAGAAGTAACACTGTAAGCAATCCTTTAACAGCATCGGCCATGTAAGTGTAGGAATAGTATTGAGTACCTTGGCTTTTCAATACAATGTCCTCTCCCTGAACGGCCTTCTTTATAAACTGCGATATTGCTTTAGTATCGCTTGTGAGCATAGTGGGACCATATGAACGTGTCAATCGGGCGATCACTACATCCATGCCTCTTTGTTTGATATATGCCTGACAAAGAGCTTCGCCACAACGCTTACTTTCAGGATATCCCGCCCGTAGTGTATTACAGTTGATATATCCACAGTAGTCCTCGCAGAACAACTCCACATCCCCCCTGTTTTCACCATATACTTCATTAGATGATGCAAAAAGGCAACGCCTTGACTTATGGCTTTGAGCAAAATCAAGCATATTAGCAGTGCCAATGATATTCGTTGTTATAGTGCCTATGGGATCGGTAGCATAAGCTATAGGATGAGTATTACTTGCCAAGTGCAACACATAATCCACAGTACCAATATCATTCATTGTCAGAGGGCGATTGATATCATAGGGCACAAAAACCATACTATTCAAATAATGCCCAAAACGAGCAATTGCTTTCGATTTGTCTCTGCCCAATGCAATTATTTTGCAATCTAAGCCAAAGTGTTCATTGCGATAAAGCAATACATCAACAAGAAAACTGCCAATAAGTCCTGTTGCGCCCGAGAGCATCAACGAACGATTGGTAAGCAATTGCCATGGCAGATCAGATGTGGCTACAGCCTCAACATCTGACATAAATTCTGGTATATCATACAATTGTTTCATATTAATCTTTTTTATTTCAGCCAATTATCTTTATCCATTTTCAAATAGCCCTTGAACATTTCAAGGTCATCTTTCGTAGTCAGCTTGATGTTTTTATCTGATCCAGCTGCAAAATGCAAGGTTTCTCCCAACTCTACCATCATGGTGTTAGTGTAGGAGGAACCATAAATGCCTATTTCTTTCTCATAAGCCTCATGATATCTGCTGTTCAACTTATCAAAACAATAAGCCTGAGGGGTTGATACTCTTCGCAGAGTCTCACGCGGAATGTACTGTTTTGTAGTGGTGGTGTCATTCGGATTTACAACAAATATCTGCTCGTTATAGGGTAAGGATGTTACTGCATTGCCATACTGCTGTGCCTTCATAATAACATCTGTCAGGACGGTGTCATCAACCAAAGGCCGTATGCCATCATGGATGATGATTACATCATCTGGTTTTACCTTTCCTTCTAGGTTATAGACACCATTTCGAATACTTTCCTGTCCAGTGGCGCCTCCTGAAATCACCCACTTTAACTTATCTATGTTGAACTGACGTGCATAGGCCCAAAGAACATCGTGCCATCCGTCGATACAAACCACTTCAATCGCATCAACCAAGGGGTGCTTTTGAAAGCCTTCAAGTGTGTATATGATAACAGGCTTGTCATATACATTAATAAACTGTTTTGGTATATCCTGTCCCATTCTGCTGCCGGAGCCGCCTGCAATAATTATTGCGATATTACTCATTACTTTATTATTTATTGTTAAACTATTTATTTATATAATCAATAGCAATATTCATTATCAATTATAAATATTTAAAGTTCCATATACCACATGGGAAATTTGAACTAATAATTAACATATCTCCCCATACTGCTATGCTTTCTGGTTCAGATGGGAAAAGTGAAGTGAATTCATTTAATTTGCATTCGAAAGTTTTCAAATCAATTTCTGCCAAAAAACGTTTTGAATCAGTGCCACCCCATAAAGCAAAAAGAACTCCTTTATGAATACAACACCCCTGCCACGCCGGCATTGAATCAAAACTAAAACTATAATTATACAAAATATCTTTATCTGTGAGAGTCTTTATACTTTGATTACAATCTGGCAGCATGTAGCAAATTACATCTAATTTATTGTTCCCTTCATAAGATAAACGATAAATATAGTTTGATTCCTCATCAACTGTAAAACTACAACGAGTGTCAGTATTTGGATTATCTTGAAAAATAATTGTTTGAATTAGTTGAAATGAGTTATGTTCAATATCAAATCTTTCTACATAACAAGTGTTTTTAGGATAAATTGGAGAAATATAGATTAAAGGTAATATATCACCATCTTCATAATATATTTTACTAAAAGCTGCATTATTAGCATGATTATTCTTTGATTGCGACTCAAGCTGTGTTTGATACAACTCTTTTTTGTTTGTCAAATCAATAATTTTACAGTAACCATAAGTATAAAAAATAAACGCATAGTTATTATGTACTGCCATTCCCTGAATGAAATTACTATTGGGATGTGGTGATAAAGATAATATGCATCTAATAGCAAAACCTGACTCTTCTGTCACAATAGAGTTATCTTCAAAAATGGTGTTGCATCCTTGAAGAAACAATGACATTAATGCCATTAAAATACAAATTGAAATCTTTTTTTTCACTTCTCAAAGTTTAATTCTCCAAAAACCATATAATCTTGCGATTCCTATTGTTATTATCAAACTAATAAGAATAAAAATATAAGGATAACTCAGAATAGTTGATTGAAATCTCTCTTCCATAACAATCATTGGCAATCTCATATAAATGTATATCGGAAAAAGGTTCTTGCCAAACCACCTTAAACATTTATTATCAATAGATGTTTTCATAGTAAATAATACAATGCTAAAAGCAAAAGCAATACACATAACATTATAGCGTATACATAATATGTCGAATGGTATTATAAATAAGACTATGAATGATAAGACTGAAATAAATAACATTAATATATAATGTGTTTTAATTTTTTGTTCAAGTTCTTCTTTAAATGTTGAATACAAAACTCCAGCAGGATAACATAGAATTGTGTTATACCAATACTCTTCTTTAAAACATGATAACAAAATCAAGAATACAAAAATAATAACAATCAATAAAAGAGTTCTTCTCATTTTATTATTTTCATATAATAGAAATGAGATATAACTTGCTATATAACACAATAATATTATGAATATATACCAGTTGCTATTTCCAACAGACTCCCAAGCAGTTAGTGCTAACAGACTTTGCTTAACTGTAAGTGTTATTCCTAATATAAGTGAAAGAATAATGAAAAATATTACTGCAACATCAAAGTTTAGCAAAGTAGATAAAATTCTATGACGGGGCATAGATTTTGCATAGTTCATACCTTTCTTCTTAAAAGATTCAGACACACCATAACCAGAATAAAAAAGAAACATAACCACTACTAATTGACCAATATGATATAATGATGATAGGAATATTTTATCATCCATTCTCACAAATTGGTAACCACTTCTTTCAATATATGGTAATGAATGAGTTAATACAATTAGAAGGATAAATAAACCCTTAATAGAGTTGGTCTTATCTTTGGAAAGGTAGTCAGCATAAAACCTTTTTTTCAATGGTTTTATCCCCCATAGCGCTAAGACAAATATTAATAATAATTCAACTAATAGCATTGCTATTTATCTTCAACATTATCATTAAGACGTTTAACTATAGTGGCGTAAGGAGAACACACAGTACAATTGTCTGGAACATCATGAACAACTATCGCATTGGCACCGATATTAACATTGTTGCCAATCTTTACCCCTCCTATAACAACAGCACCAACGCCAATTCTAACATTATCGCCTATTGTGGGACACTCATCACCTTGATAACCCAAACAAACCTTCTGATTTATCCAACAGTTTTCACCAATAGAGCGAGCACTCAAATCTGTACAATATCCATGCTGAATGAAAAGGCCACCACCAAGTTTTTCTCTTGGCAAATCAAAAACCAATTTTGTTTCCTCTTTTGGCATGAAGATTTTTATTATGTGACGCATTTTTCCTAAGCGGAATAAGAATAAACTACGGAATTCCGCATAACCTATAAGCTCCAGCAATAAATGATAAATCCTATTGTTTTTGGGTATATGGCCTATATGAACCATTCGAAATCTGTCTAAATCCATATCTATTTTCTGTCGTTGAGATGAAAACTTATAGCATAATACCCAAATCCATGCTATTGGTGAGAACAAAAGTAATTTTAATTTTGTTTTCATTATCTATAAAGCATTATAAAGCATATATTAAGAAATTAAAACTGTTTTTTTGCAATACACCTAGTTTCTCATCAACCATGTCCCAGTTTATATTTTTATCCAAATTGTATGATATACCAAGAGAATCAAAAAGTGAATAAAATCTACCGCTTCCACGTCCTTCGTTTACTATAGTGTGGAATGGTTTATGAAAAATAATTGAGAAGACTGTTCCATGAAATGAATCAGTAATTACCATTTCTGCATCACGAAACATTGCAAGCCACTCTTTAATTGTTAGTCTTGCATCACTATTAGCACTGAATAATTTCAATGGCAATTTGTTTTTTTCTGAGATGTTGCTAATTATCTTTCGTTTTCTATCATCAATATCAATACAATAAACTGCAATGTATTGACCTCGACTCTTTTCAACATTTTTACATAACTCCATATACTTATCTTTATTAATAAGCATTGTAGGATCAAGTACATGAATTGCTTCAATCCCTAGAAAATCTCTACAAAGAGTAATGCCACTCTCTTCTCGCACAGAAACAGCATTAAAACTTTTAACAAGTTCACGGCAATGTTCAGTCTGTATATCTGTATACTCCCATTCATCAACACCAAAAGAAGCAGCATAAGAAATTCTTTTGCCACTAAAATCTTTTGCAAATTCAAGATAGCTGTCCTCTATATGGTTGTTGTATTTTGGACGCCAAACTTGGTCACTTCCAACTATTATTGAGTCAATTTTATATTCTTTAAGCAATGCGGTCGACAATGCTTTTACTGGCTTTGTCTTATTTATGCATTCAAAAATGAATTCACTTGAATACTTTGATCCATAACGTCCATGACGTGGACGATGTGGAAATCTTCGATCTTGTCTTCTCAACCTATAAATAAGAGTTTTTCCACAGCTCAATAAATAACGAGACCAACTATATTTTAGACCATAGTCAAGTGTTATCGGTTCATGCCCAATATCTTTAAGCACTTGTTGTAATGCCCAATTTTGGAGAATACCTCCATAATTATCTTCCAGCGGCTGTGTTATGATGCCAATCTTCATTATGGAATCTATTTACCTATTATATGACCAATTTTACTTGTCAAAGATTGTCCCAAAACATTACGAGCGATTTTCTTGAGATTACCCTCGCTATCACTTAATGTATATCTCAACTGTTTTAGGGCGTTACTTTCGTCATCGCTATCAGTAAAAACTTCAAAAATTATTGGTTTTTCACGTAAATCTTTACTAAAGAAAATACTACAAGCATTTAAAAAACTATCTTTATCACTTGCACAAATATATTCGTATCCTAAATCTTGAGCATAATGCTTTATCAGTTCAGTAGATTTGTTTCCATAATGACCTGCGGCTGCCATAAAACGATCACCTTCATGACCAAATTTTGATGCCGGATGGTCAAAGTTGTGAAATTCTGTTCCCCGTCCATTATTAATAAGCATTATTCTCACATTATTTCCAACATGACGATTTCCAAGAACATTTAGGTCATAGAAGAATGCCAAATCACCCACAACAGCAAAATATAATTTTTCTCTGTTAACAAATGATGCTCCTATTAAAGTTGAAACATCTCCATCAATTCCAAACCCTCCGACATTACATGCCGTCGTTACAGTTTTTGGCACTTCGAAATAATTCCAGCACCTTAATGAATTAAGGATACCAACATGAAAAGTCGAATCTTCTGGAATCATACTAGAGCATTGCTTTGCAATCCAAACATTTGAGAATGGAAGCTCTTGCAACGAACTTAATGCTATATTGTGACAATCAATGCATTTCTTCAAATAATCTGTACAGGGGCCGTTATTACTAGTATATTTCGAGAAAAACAATTCTTCATCCATCTCGAATACTTTAGTTAACTTTTTATAACGGTCACGCAGACAGCCATCTGGACTAACTCTCCAAACCTCATCAGCAATTACACTATCCATTGAATAATCACCACTGACTTCGCCAATATGAATCATCAAATTTGGACGTATTGGTTCTTTTCCCCAATTGAACTGAGATGCAAGTAATGCTGGATGGAATTCATACTTTCCATGATAGCCACTTGTAAGATCACAAAATACTACTGCATTATTTGACGCACAAAAAGCATCTAAAGTTTTCGTCAGTTTATCATTAAAAGGCTGATGAGCACCAATAAATATTGCAATTTTTTTGTCATTTGGTAATTCAGGGAATTCATCCGTCGCTTTTATGCGTTCTATCTTTCTTGCATATGGAAGTTCTTTTAAAGTAAAGTCATTATTGTATCCCGTTTCAAGATTGATGTGAACTGGTCCACCTCCATTATGTCTCAATTCAAGCAGAGCTTTATTTACTTTTATTTCACAATCCCATTCTTCATCTTTTGTCCTTATCATGTTTAGCATTATACTGTCCAAAACTGTGTCCGTTTGTTGTGTAGAACGGTCTATGACTTGTGGCATTAGGTGTCCAACTCGCATTGGATTTTGGGTTGATGTTACAGCAAGAATTGGAAGTTTACGATAATATGCCTCTGTCAAACCTGATATATAATTGCGGGATGCAGTGGCACCGGTACAACTAAGCACAACTGGTTCGCCACTTTCGCTTGCAATACCGCATGCAATATAGGCAGCGGATCGTTCATCAACTGATGAAAATACTTTGAACCAAGAATCGCATTGAACACTTGCCACAAAATTAATATTTGTGGTACCTGGAGATGCAATAATATATCTGATGTTATGAGCCTTAAGTAAGGCTACAAGAATTTGTACATTACGTTCTGCAGAATAGAATTTTTCCATAAATAATCAATTATTTCCACCTAACATTAATAGTATTACCATTATTACAAGTTATTATTTGACCTGATATACAACCAGAAGCATCTGATAATAAAAAGACTGCGACTTCAGCCACCTCTTCAGGTAGATATGTTCGTCCGTTTAAGTTTTTAGGATAATAGAGGTTATCCTTGTTTATGCCAGTCATTTCTGAGGCAGTCACGCCTGGAGCAATTGCATTGATTCTTATACCTTCTTTTGCATACAAATATGCCAATCCTTGAACAAGGCTATTAATGGCAGCTTTTGTCAAACCATAGGGTCTTATATCTGCTGTTTCTCCAGTTTCTGAAGAAATAAATAACACCTGGCCCCTAACATTATTCTCCTTCATATAAGCAAGCACTTTCTGAGACAAGAAAAATGGTCCACGGAAATTGGTGTTTATTTGTTTATCAAACCCATCTGGAGTAACCGTTTGGAATGATTCGTGAAGTGATACTGCAGCATTATTGATTAAACAATCAATTCGTCCAAGTTTTTCTATTGATTTGTCTAAGAATGCTTCGAAAGTGACGACTTTTGTCAAATCAAGAATAGATGATTCACATCCAATTTCGGTTCTAGCTTCCATAAGGGATTTCTCATTTCGGCCACAAATTAAAACTCTAGCGCCTTCGGCTACAAATCGTTTCGCCATAGTTTTGCCAATTACACCACTCCCACCAGTGATTACAATGCATTTATCTTTCAACTTTTGGGATGCATCTGTCATGGCAATTTGTGCCTTAACAACTACACTTCTTCTAAATAATCTTCTGAATATTTTTTTTATCTTTGACATCTATTTGCGTACGATTAGTCGTGAAAACATATTTCTAATTGCCAACTGTTCATTGTGATTAATTCCAACATAATAAATGAAAAAGCCACTAGAGACAAAACTTATAATACATACAAAAATAAATCTAATAATTGTATATGGCATTAAATTATAAATGAATAAAGGTGGTAAAAGAGAAAGCGCACCTACCAAAACACTTTTAATTATTACTTCAAAAAAATATTTTTTCCACGACAAGTTAATAAGATCCTTAACTAAATACAATCGAACAAAAACAAGTATAAAATAAATCGTAATAAAAACAATATATGCCCAGATTGGACTTCCGCCTAATTTGTATGCCAACCATGTTAGAGGGAAAACCCAAAGTCCCACTAAAGTCATAGTAATTTGATAACGTTTAACTTTACCTGTTGCTAATTGAGCAGTAACAAGAGTATTCCCTAAAACAGTACACAAAGCAGAAATGAAAGTTAAACGCACAAAAATAATTGTATACTTAGGTATTACACCAAGCCACAGAGATAAAATTCTTTCAGTCTCAAGGCTAATAGGTATAGCTATAAAAATCATCAAAAAAAATGAGAATTTAGCACCTCTGCAAATCAGTTGATGCATATTATCTTTGTCTCCTGATGCATAAGATTTAGTGATTTGTGGGTTAAGTGCAGTCATAAAGTTGTTCACCAATTGCATAACTAAACCTTCAATCTGTGTGGCTATGCCTCTTGCTGCATTCAACGTCACGCCAAAGAAGATATTTATCAATATATTGATTCCCTGAGTATTAAATACCCAAGAAGCGTTGCCTAAAAAAGTCCATCCAGCAAATGCTGTCATTCCTTTTAGCATACTCTTATTTTTAACTTTTTGATATGAACACTCAACAAATTTGTGTTTGCAGTAGATTCCGTATATCAAGCGAATAATAATTGCTACAAATAAAAGTAATATGGAATATGAAACTAATTTATCAATTGGTGAAATATATAAGACAAAAACAATTGCAAGTTTCAATGAAGCTTCAAGAATTGTCATATATGCATAGACATCCATACGCTCATGAGCTGTTATGCTTGCCATATAAGGAACGCTAATAAGGCCAATCGCAAACGAAAGCAGAGCACAAAACAGCACCCAATTAGCTGCCCCAATTCTTCCATTTGGAATGTTCATATGATAATTCAAAAACCACCATCCAACTAAACCACCAACAAACAATATTACTAGTGCCAAACAAAATTGAACATTTATTGATGTTGAAAAAACTTCTTTTAGATTTTCTATATCGCCTTTGCCCAATTCAAAAGTTAAATACCTAGATACAGCAGTTGATAAAGAACTTGATATAATTGTAAACATCATAACCATTCCTCCAACAGCATTATAAACTCCATAATCTGAAACACCTAAAACTTGTAATATCATCCTACTAGTATATAATCCTATTAGGATCATCACAAACATTCGACAATACAAGAGTATTGTGTTTTTTGCAATACGCTTGTTACTCGTTGGTGGTTCGGGCTGATTTTGTTTATCTTGTCGCTGGATGTCTTCTGCCATCAGTCTTTATTGAAAAGGTCACGAGTGTAAACCTTGGATTTTACATCAGCAAGGTTTTGATCGAAGCGATTTGCCAAGATCACTTGGCTTAAAGCTTTAAACTGCTCTAAGTCGTTGATGACTTTGCTTCCGAAGAAGGTAGAACCGTCTTCGAGGGTGGGTTCGTAGATGATGACTTTGGCACCTTTGGCTTTGATGCGTTTCATCACGCCTTGGATTGAGGACTGGCGGAAGTTGTCGCTGCCGCTTTTCATAGTCAAGCGATAAACGCCAATGACGCACTCACGCTCTTCTGTCTTGCTGTAATCACCACGGTGGTAGTAATCGTAGTAGCCTGCCATGCGAAGAACACGGTCAGCAATAAAATCCTTGCGGGTGCGGTTGCTCTCGACAATAGCCTCAATCAAGTTCTCAGGCACGTCGGCATAATTCGCAAGAAGCTGCTTGGTGTCTTTGGGAAGACAGTAGCCGCCGTAGCCGAAAGATGGGTTGTTATAGTGAGAACCGATGCGAGGATCAAGACATACACCGTTGATTATCGACTGAGTGTCGAGGCCTTTCATCTCGGCATAGGTGTCAAGTTCGTTGAAATAGCTCACTCGCAAAGCGAGGTAAGTATTGGCGAACAGTTTTACAGCCTCAGCCTCGGTTAAACCCATATACAAGGTTTCGACATTAGGCTTTAAAGCACCTTCTTGCAGAAGTTCTGCGAATTGGTGAGCAGCCTTTTCAAGGCGCTCATCACCATCAGGACGGCCAACGATTATACGGCTTGGGTAGAGATTATCGTAAAGAGCCTTCGTCTCACGAAGAAATTCCGGCGCAAATAGGATGTTATCACTTCCAGTTTTGCGTCGAACGCTCTCAGTGTAACCAACCGGTATCGTTGATTTGATAATCATTATCGCCTCGGGATTGACTTTAATGACCAGTTTAATCACGTCTTCCACATGGCGTGTGTCGAAGTAGTTATTTACTGGGTCGTAATTGGTCGGTGTGGCTATCACAACAAAATCCGCCTCACTGTAGGCCTTTTCGGCATCAAGTGTGGCGGTAAGTTTAAGCGGTTTCTCTGCAAGATACTGCTCAATATAATCGTCCTGGATAGGTGAGATATGGTTGTTGATTTTGTCAACCTTTTCAGGGAT
>AUXO014992865.1_pt1 | contig 22114 bp, 20 predicted proteins | sample 768731 | NCBI WGS metagenome assembly AUXO01 (sample SAMN02715735, study PRJNA202380) | gut metagenome | biome: sheep rumen | host: Ovis aries | place: New Zealand: Palmerston North | reverse complement strand
ACATCATCGATTTCGATTAATACATCTGATAAATCATTAGAGTTCAATCCTTCTTTTGCATCAAACAGCTTACTTATATAATTTTCAAACATTTTTTTCTTTTTGGTCATTTATTTTCATAAAAGGCTCGCTATTGTCATTAATAAACTCTTTCAAAACAAACGCAACTTTTTCTGCTGCGTTACCCGGTTCATATAGTTTAACTTCATAATCCCGGAAGTGATGCCATTTATTCCTATAATACAGTTCGTTATATTCAACTATTCCTTCAACAAGTTCTTCATTTGTTCTGGCATACGGAAAAGGTAATTCATCCAGATTATAATATGTCCCACGTTTGTCCTTAAACTCTTCAAAATCTGTGGCATAAATAAAACAAGGTTTTTCCAATATAGCCGCATCAAACAAACAGCTGGAATAATCCGTTATTAAGGCATCACAGGCAATCACTAATTCCTGCATTTCCGGGTAAGATGTCACATCGATTACATGCTCATTTAAAGGTCTTTCTATTCCTTTAAAATTGTTAATATTAGGGTGCAGACGCATTAAAATATACCATTCCCCCGGAAAGCGTTTACATAGTGCCTCATACAATCTGTTGTAATCTAAATTGTACCGAGCCATAATCTCCTTTGGTTTATAAATCCAATCACGAAAAGTAGGTGCATATAACAATAATTTATGGCTGGGAGATGTTTTTATTATGTCTCTAACTTTTGTTCTGATTTCAACACTATTCTCTTTCAGTAATACATCTGTTTTTGGATATCCGCATTTCCACACTTTTCCTTTATAATGGAAAGCGCTTCGATAAACTCTCGTTAGAAAATCCGAGTTAGATATAAACACATCAGCGGTGTCCGCTGTATGCTGTATCATTCTTCGATTATATGCATTTTTACTTACAACCGGCGAATCAAACTCTATTTTCTTTATGCCCAGACCACCATGCCACGTCTCCAGGTACAATTGATTCTTCCTTTTCTTTATGCGTAAATTAACATGATGCGAATCAAGCCATACCTTTGCAGTTGCATATTCATAAAATACACGTACTTTATTTTCGTAAGTAACGCATCGAATCCATTCTGGTACCTTATAATCATAATCCCTCTTTTTAATCCACACAATTTCAACCAACGGATCCATTTCATGAATCTTTTCCAATATATATTGAGGGTTATCGCCATACTTACGACCGACATATGCACTGGCAACTATTTTTTTCTTTAGTGGGAAAAAACGGTATATGAAATTTAAACAAGCACCAATAAAATCATCAATGACCGTTTTTATCAATCCTTTAATATCCATTTTCTGATCCATGAGAAATTCATTCCACGCTTTTCATGTCTTAGTCAATCTATTGGCAGCAAAGTCAATTACTCTCCACATCTTCAATTTTACTGGTATAACAATCATTAATGCATATAAAGTAAACGGAAAACCCCTTTTTTTTTCTATCAAATCCTTGCAGACTTTTTTTATAAACCTTTTCCGTTCAGTTCTTCTCTTACCGGCAATGATCATCCGTTTTGTATTTGAATAAACATCTCTATAACTACAGAAATCCAGCCCTTGTTTAATCAATGTTCTTTCATACGCAGATAGAGGACTTATCTCTAATTCATTTTCATAGTCTTCACTTGCAGCCTTAAACTGCCATTCCAGATTCCGGTCTTTTTTTCTGGAAAGTGAGTTTTCATTATCTGCAGCGACTGTGTAAACCGGTTCAGAAGAAACACGAATACTGTTAATATACATTGAATATTTGATATTAAAAGCCTTATCTTCAGCAATTGAAACATGTGGTGTAAAGTATATGTTATGTTCCTGAATAATAGACCGTTTATATAGTTTCGCCCACGGAGAGTTAATTCCCTTATCTGAGATTAAATCTCTGATTTTTTTCAAAGTTTGAGTCTTGTTATCTGCTTTAAATTCAGTTTTAATTACAGGCTTTTTCTCATCTCCCTTTTTTTTGATCGCAGACAGGACTATATAGTCATATTCCTTCTCCTTCAATAATCTATCAAGTGTTTCAAACATTCCATCACAAATATAATCATCACTGTCTACAAAGAGGATATACTCCCCCTCCGCACATGACAGACCTTGATTACGAGCGATAGACACCCCTTCATTTTCTTTTCTAATGTACTTTATAAAAGGATGATTTACTGCATACTCTTTGCATATTGAATCTGTTAAATCTGTAGAGCCATCGTTAATTATTATTATTTGTATGTCTTGGTAATGTTGCGAAATAATACTGTCTAGACATCTTTGAATTGTTTTTTCCGCATTATACGCCGGAATAATAATTGAATACTTTGTCATTTTTTTTCTTTATCAAAAGTTGATTTTAAAATCGATTTTATTTTTCTATCCACTCTTTTACAAAATGAAACCATATCTTGTGGTTTTAAAAATAAATAGACAATTTTTTTCTTATATAGAATTAAGTATAATAAACTATTGTTTGTATTATTGGCCATATTATACAAACATCCTACCTCATACTTATACTTTGACAATGTAGTACGGTAATTACTCCAATGAACCAATATAACCTTGTATGCATCTGTAGGTGTTCTTTGATAAAATGCATATGGTTTTTTGATATCCAGTTTGGTGTTTTTTTTACCAGGAGCAAATACCAATCCACCCTCTTTCAAATCAATTGGTTTACAGTTATATACAGCCATTGCCAAGGCAAGACAAGGTTCATCTGCCGGCTTTGAAAACCCTTTAAAAGAATAGTCATAATAATGCGAGGCAAAGTATTTTGCCAATTTGAATATCTGTTTACATTTTTTAGTTTTTCTTAGATAGTACATCCCTCCATTGAAACTAGGAATGAAACTAATTTTACCCTTATATTCCTTCAATCCTTCAGGATCAAACCAACCTTTTCCACACTTCAGATCATTCCACGCATATCCTATACATGAAAAATCATCGGCTACACTAAAATCATTCCACCAACGATTCAAATCACCATATGCAAGGCAATCTGCATCTATAAAAATATTCTCTTCAAATGGTAAGTACTCTTCTAACGCCAATTTGTCTAAATATGAATTTGTTGGCTCGTCCATAATGATGACATAATCAAATTTTTCCGAAAACTTATTTCGTCTATCGCACAGAATAGCAAAAGGAAATTTCTCTGATGCAAACTGTTTATAAGATAGTAATAAATTATATGCTATTTTATAATAATGGATATTTCCTGTGGCAATAGTAATAAAACCTTTAGTAGCTTTCATATATATACTCGTCTTTCTACGAAAGACACTAATGTAGTAATAAAACCGTGTCTTTTCTGTGATTTTCTATTTCTAAAGCCTCTCATAAGAGGGTTAACTCGAACACATCATCGATACTTCTCTCAATGCTTCTATTTTCTGTTACTTACTCACTTAACAAAAATTTATGCAAATAGAATGCTCGAATTATATTCGTTATTAACGAATTCAAGTCCAAATTCTTCACAAAACCGACAAACTATAATCATTGATTTTTTTAGCAATCCTTTAATTCCAAGGATTATCTCTCAACTTTTTCGAAGAACATTTTATATGTCATATTTAGACTTGATATATCCAATTCTACTCTTATAAATTCTTTCTTTCATATCAGATCGTTCGTCTTCGGATGCCTCATTTACCCAATACAACCAATCATTTTTAAATGTTGGTCCTTCTTCAATTTCTTTATCTTTTTTTCTTAAATTCATCAGTGGAACATATAAATCTTGCATTCTTTGACTTCAAAACATGAGCTGGAACGCCACCTACTATAGCCCCTTCTTCTACGTCTCTTATCACGACCGCATTAGCCCCAATCACTACATTATTTCCAATATTTATATTGCCTAAAACTTTTGCACCACATGTAATCGTTACGTTATCACCGATAATCGGAGGTTGGTCTTTATTCGTATATCCTATTGTAACTTGTTGATTTATCCAACAGTTTTTGCCTATTATATTCGCGCTGATTATAGTAGCAAACCCATGTTGAATAAACAATCCACCACCAATTTTATTAGCGTAAATATATAATGTATCCATTGGTTTATACCAGATTTTAAACCAATATTTCCAGAGTCCTTTTTTATGTCTATAAAGTAACAAATTCCTAAATTCCGGGTATTTCCAACATAGAATTGCCACCGCATGTTTGTCTTGTTTATTAATATTTAGGATTTTTTTCCATCTTTCTATGTCCATTTTAATAATTGGATCATACCAATTTATTCCCTTTTCGACAAAACAAAATCTTAGAAGCATTAATGCTGTTTTTATTTGTTTCTTCACTATTATCTATCCTTAAACTCTATGTGCAGGACTACCAACATAAACGCCGTCTTCTTCTGTAATTGTTCTATTTACAACTGAATTTGCCCCAATAACAGTATTATTAGCAACACTTATATTTCCAATAATAGTTGCGCCAAAACCAATATCCACATAGTTTCCTATGATTGGTGTCCCTTTACTTTTTCCATTATTGCCTAAACAATTATTTCCGTGAAGTGTACAGTAATTTCCAGCACGAACTTCTGGGTTTACAATAATTGTCCCGTAATGCCATATAGATAATCCTTTCCCAAAACAGTTCGGCCCTATTTCAATTCCCAGAAGCCTGCCTAATCTATTTTTTTTTCTTTCATAATAAAACCCCATATATGTATGATATCTATTACCTTTAGCATTATTATAATGATATTCGTATTTTCTTAGATAAATCAGATATCGTTTTATGTCATAATAAGGTTGACATGTAAGTACGTTAAGAACTTTTCTTTTCAATTTTTTTTCTCGATACCATTGATTGTCTTCTTTAATATATTCATGAAGATCTGTTCTTGTCCGTATCATTTTATTCTCCTGAGGATATAATGTTTGATTTGCAGTATTTCTTTCATAAAAAGAACGATAAAATAGTTTTTAGATCTATATGCCACTTCCAAGAATATTGAAATGTTAGTATTTTTATTACTTAATGCTTCTTGAAAATCAGAACTTCTTAAAATATTATTATTAAATCTAATTTTCTGAACAAACGACATACTATTATTTATATTAAAAGTATTATCTAAAACAATCAGATAATTATTAAAAACATAGTTAAAAAACTTTTCTTTAGAATCATTTTCCAGCAATTCCCATCTTACCAGGTATTTCTTAATTTCCTTATGAAGAGTATTGCATATTTCTAACAGTCTCGGTCTGTATTTTTTATGTAAAGAGCCTTCGTTTTCATCGTGATAAATATAATTCCCTTGGTTAATTATTCCAATGCTTGTATTTTTCAACGCATCAAAATACTCGAGATTAAATATTATATCTTCACCCAGATTAATCTCTTTTCTCATATATATATGATTAGATTTTACCACATGGGTATTATATAAACGTGTGCATGGACTTTGCGCCATTACCTTCATAAAAAGCTCCATGTATTTTGCTCTTTCTGTCACAGTAACATTTTCGTTATTAGAAAAAACATATTCTCTATAATTCTGAGAACAACATAGGAACCCGCAGCATACATGTCCGAATCCTTCACTACCCTCTTGTAATTCGACCAATCTTTCTAAATATATATCCTTAATTTCATCATCACAATCTACGCAAACAAAATATTTGCCTTTTGCCGCTGATATTCCTGCATTCCGGGCAGCACTGACCCCCTTATTCTCCTGATGTATTACATAAATATCATAACCTTCAGATGAGTATTCCATACATAGTTGTTCACATATGATACCCGATTTGTCTGTTGATCCATCATCTATCATAATTATCTCAAAGTTCCGGTATGTCTGGTTTACAACAGATGCTATACATCGTTCAATTGTTAATTCTCCATTATACACTGGAACAATTACTGACACTTTTGAACTATGTTTCATATATCCCTATAAAAATCCCTTTTATAATTGTATGAATTCTATCTAACTGTTCGGTTCTATTCTTATACAGGCATCGCAAATGTATCAGGATGATCAGAGTCGAATATTTCGTTGCATATCATTACAGTTATCAATTTTTCCGTACTGCTCAGATTTATAATATTATGCGTCCATCCCGGAACCATATATACAGCTTCCATTTTGTCACCACTCACCTCGAACTCAACCATTTCTCCTGTGTTTATATTTCGTTCCTGAATCAATCCATGGCCGGAAACGACAATGAAAACTTCCCATTTAGAATTATGCCAATGCTGTCCTTTCGTTATTCCCGGCATACTGACATTAACAGAAACCTGGCCGCAATCACTAAAATGTGACAATTCAGTAAAACTACCTCTCTGATCTTTGTTCGTTTTCAGTTCGTAAACAAACTTATCCGTTGGAAGATACGAAAGATAAAGACTATACAATTTTTTTTCAAAAGATCCCTCTTTCATTTTTGGCATTAATAATGTCACCGGCATTTTTTTAAATTCTTCAAGAAGGTCTACTATTTTTCCAAGAGTAATTCTATGTGTAACCGGTACACAACAATATCTACCATTATCATTTATTATTGTATTCAGCCCATCAAACTCACAGCGTTTTTCTTTTCCTTCCAGCAGATCAAACATTCCTTCTATCAGATCATCAATATAAAGCACTTCTAACTCAGTCTCCCGATCATTCACATGATATGGTTGATCATTGGCTATGGCCCAACAAAATGTCGAAACAGCAGAGTTATAATTCGGTCTGCTATGCCCCATTAAATTTGGAAATCGATATATAAAAACTTTTGAACCAGTATATTCAGAATACGAAAAAAACAACTTCTCACCGGCCAACTTCGATTTTCCATATTCAGAAGACTGGAATCTCCCTTCAAGTGTGGCCTGTATAGATGATGCAAGCATAATAGAGGCTTTATTATTATGCTTTTTTAGTAAATTTAAAAGCACGGAAGAAAAGCCATAATTTCCTTGCATAAATTCTTTTTCATCAACTGGCCGGTTCACGCCGGCCAATTGAAATACAAAGTCTGCCTTTGCGCAGTAATTATCAAGCTCTTCTTTTGTTGAGTCTATATCATACTCATAAATATCATCTATAACTATGTCCGGACGATTAAGATTTTTACCATCTCTGATATTTCTCAGGTTATTAACCAGCGCGGTTCCAACCATTCCTTTTGCCCCGGTAACTAAAACATTCATTCTGAGTCTCCGCTCTAATTTTTTATATTGTTTTTCGCCAAACCATTTTATTTACTACGCTTACATAGCTTTGAATAATCTTCACCACCTTTGAAGAAACCGTCACATCAGTATAGTCAATGCACGATCTGCCTAAAATGCCTTCTTTTTTCATCTTTATAGCCATATCTGCTGCAAGCAATAATTCTCTGGACGTAATTCCTGCCAGGATAAAATTTCCGGCCTCTAAAGCCTCTGGCCTTTCTGTGGAGGTACGAATACATACCGCGGCAATAGGATGATTTATTGACAAATAGAAAGAACTCTCTTCCGGTAGTGTCCCCGAATCAGATACAACGGCCAAAGCATTCATCTGCAGGCAATTATAATCATTAAATCCCATCGGTTCATGAACACGTACTCTTTTATCAAGCTTAAACCTGGTTTCTTCCAGTTTTTTCCTGGATCTGGGGTGACATGAATAAAGCACAGGCATATTATATTTTTCAGCCATAGCATTTACTGCATTAAATAATGATTCAAAATTCTGATCAGTATCGATATTTTCCTCTCTATGTGCAGACAATAAAATATATCTGTCTTTTTTTAGTCCTAGTCTTTTAAGAATATCCGACGCCAAAATTTTGTCCAGATTTCCTTGTAAAACTTCTGCCATCGGAGAACCGATTACAAATGTCCTTTCTTTAGGCATTCCCATTTCATGCAAATATTTTCTGGCAGCCTCACTATATGGCAGATTTATATCAGAAATAACATCTACTATCCTGCGATTTGTTTCTTCAGGAAGACATTCATCTTTGCAACGATTTCCAGCTTCCATATGAAAAATCGGAACATGAAGTCTTTTAGCAGAAATTGCAGAAAGACAACTGTTTGTATCGCCCAAAACTAATAAGGCTTCTGGCTTGATTTCTTCCATTAGTTCATAAGACCTGGCAATGACATTTCCGCAAGTCTGTCCCAAATTATCTCCAACAACATTTAGCCATATATCCGGTCCATCCAAGTCAAAATCTCTCCAGAACACATCGTTCAGATTTGTATCATAATTCTGTCCTGTATGAGCTATACAGCAGTCAAAGAATTCTCGACACTTGCGTATCGTAGCTGACAAACGAATTATTTCCGGTCTTGTGCCAACAATTATCAAAAGCCTTATTCGACCATCATTTCTCCATTTAAAATCATACATAATCATTATTCCTGTTTTCTAATTCTTTCTGTACATAAGGTAAAACTTCTATTTTTTTCATAACATCTTTCACATTTAATCTCCTGGTATTATTAGAGTTGAATTCCGAAAGAGTATTGCGCTTTGCATCTCCTTCAAAAAAATATTTATCATAATTGAGTCCCCGATTATCTGCAGGAACCCTGTAAAACATACCTAAGTCAATAGCTTTTGCACACTCCTCATTGGTCAACAATGTTTCAAACATCTTTTCGCCATGTCGTATGCCAATGACTTTAATAGATCCTTTATCAGCACCAAATAACTCGCACACCGCTTCCGCCTGTGTCTGAATAGTGCATGCCGGCGCCTTCTGAATAAAAAGATCACCATTTTCACCGTTCTCAAACGCAAACAATACTAAATCTACGGCTTCTTCAAGACTCATTATAAATCTGGTCATAGAAGGCTCAGTAATAGTAATAGGATTGCCCTTTTTAATCTGGTCAATCCATAGTGGGATAACAGATCCCCTGCTGCACATAACATTTCCATACCTTGTACAACAAATCCTGGTCTTTCCTGACATTCTGGATTTCGCAATGGCTATTTTTTCTTCAATAGCTTTTGTCATGCCCATTGCATTGATTGGATATGCTGCTTTATCTGTTGACAGGCATATCACACACTCAACTCCTTCTTCAATAGCCGCAGTCAATACATTATCAGTGCCAATTACATTTGTACGAACAGCTTCCATAGGAAAGAATTCACAAGAAGGAACTTGCTTTAAGGCCGCTGCATGAAAAATATAATCGACTCCTTTCATAGCATTTCTGACTGAATTTAGATTACGTACATCACCAATATAAAATTTTATCTTATCCGATGCTTTAGGTAGTTTGATTTGAAACTCATGACGCATATCATCCTGTTTTTTTTCATCTCTGGAAAAAATCCTTATCTCTCCAATATCCGTTTCCAGGAAACGATTCAAAACAGCATTTCCAAAGGAACCTGTGCCTCCTGTGATCATTAAGGTTTTATCTTTAAACAGCGTCATGTTATTACTCCTTTTTTCGATGATCTTTTCAAGACCATCTCAGTGAATTATTCTACTAACGATTTTTTTAATACTTTTTTTTTCATTGGTTTTTTTATTATGCTGCTTATACATATCATAAAAAAAATCGTTATATCTTTTAGGTGCGTAAACTCTGGATCTCCTGTATGCCTTATCTAAAGGCTGGTCAAAAATATATCTTAAGTAATCCTCATATGCTTTCAGTGTTTTTTTTACGAATCCCTGTTCATTAAATATGGGTTCTCTAAGCATTTCCATATACATATCATCATTTTTGTCAATTTCTACAATCTTTTCTATCGATTTATCAAAAGACTCAAACTCTGATAGATTAATGAACGCTTTTCTGTTAAAAATATCAGATACCGTAGCGCTTCCATAATAAATAGGGATCGTATCCGCAAAGAAGGCATCCGCAATTTTTTCTGTTACAAATCCTTCACTCTTCGTACTTTCAAGGCATAATGAGAACTTACATTTATGCTGAAACTCTACCTTGCTATCATCTTTGAACTTAACTACTTCGCTATCTGGCATATTGTTTAAAAACGTTCCCGGTGATTCGACTCTTTTATATGCAGAAATTCTTTGAAAAAAATCTGATCTCAGGCCATATTCGGAATCATGACTGGAAATAAAATTCGCAAAATATGTTTTTTCTTTCAGAATATCTTTACTATAGTCCCTTGATTTTTCATCCAAATATTTGCCATGTCCACTATTACTGCCTACGCAAAGAGGTAAATAAAAACTTCGGTCAAGAAAGGAGATGGGGTAATTACAGATTGCATAATCGACAAGGTTAAAATCAGGTATGAAATTTTCCCCTGTATACATAATGCGAACCTGTGGGAATACACAATATTCATACAGATTTCCCGATTCACTGCATATGATGTAGTCCGGATCATCAGATATTTCAACATCATAGTATTTGTTTATTATCTGAAACATAAGAAACCTGGTCGGATCAAAACCCTCATAAAACCCTATAAATTTAATCTTTATTTTCTTCATTTACGGTTTTTCCTTATTAGCCTTAATGATTTTGTATATATAAAAGAAATCAAATATTAACCTTGATTTCACAGCATAGTGATTGGCATCTAAAAACACCTTTCTGTATTTTGTTCGCAGCCGCTTATATAGTTTTAAATGGTTTTTATCAATGGTACCTCTCAGATTTAATATTTTTTCCATGTAATCCCTTGAAACGAACCTATAATCCGTTGGAAATTGGTTTTCCTTGCAAAACCAATACCTCTCAATCCCTGCCTCCAGATAATTAATGGTTTTCACATTCATTAAACTCGATGAAGTTATACTGTCATCTCTATGCAGATAAAAATATAATGGCTTATTTATGTAATATACTTTGTTGCATGCTGCCAGCAGATAATGAATAATAAATTCATCTTCGTAAATCTTTCCTTCCGCATATCTTATCTCTGAAAAAAGCCTTTTTTTATATAGTTTGTTCCATGCTACAACCGTTCTCCAATTAGAATAAAGAATACAAAAAAAATCGTTCTTATTATCATGCAGACCTGAGGGGAACTCATGTTCACTTTCAACCGAGCAGCCATCCTTGTTAACATGTTCAAAATCACACATCACAATGTCTGCATCAGTCCTGTCTGCTGCTTCAAACAGCTTTTTCAAATAGTCTGGATGCAGATAATCATCACTATCTACAAACACGATCCACTGACTGTCACTATTATCGATAACCCAGTTAATTCCTGTATTTCTGGCTGCTGATAATCCCCCGTTTTTCTGATGAACAGCTATAATACGGTTTTCCAATACTCCGTTTTTGGATTTTTTTTCATACGCATCACAGATTTCTCCACATTTATCCGGCGATCCATCGTCCACAAGAATTACTTCGAAATCTTTATAGGTTTGTTTCAGAACAGACTCGATACATTTATGTAAATATCTTTCAACTCTATAAACCGGAATAATAATTGAAATATTTGGCATTATCGCATTACTAACTTTCTGATTTTTATTTTTAATCTCGTACAATAGTTATTATCCTGAAAATCGTTTATAATGTGTTTAAGTCGGATTTCCAACGGATATTTTGCAATAATTTTTCCGGGAATCCTATCAAAAACACTGATAACACTTCTGTCCAAAGTTCTGGTATAACGATATTTGTTCTCTTTCATATAATTATGAAGCTGTAAACCAATTTCTTTTTGATCCATATCAATATATTCAGGATTTATATTATGAAGCCTTTCAAGATATTCTTGTGACATTCCTTCTCTTTTCTGATAAATCGCATGATATGCCAATGAATAGAAATAATTGTCATTATCCATAATGAAAAACCCCAATGGATGACGTTTTCTTCTCCTCAGCATTTGAAGCTGCCATTTCCGATCATAATAACCATCTCCGACTATTCGTGTATCCAGAATTACTTCCTTCCCTTTATACTGAAATGAGTAATGGAATCCATCATCTGTGATTTTTTTTGCTCCCAAGGCATTTACGATCATGTCTCTACTAAAGGTTTCACCACATAAGATATCAATATCATTATGACCTTCTATAAGGATATCATCATAAAATCCTTCCCAGTTTCTCATGATCAGATAGCTGCATGTATCATTCAGATTCTCAAATATGTATTTTAAATCATTTATACTTTTCTCTTCTTCACCTTTGAAAACATATTTTTTATGTCTGTATCGTGCGACCAATTTTTTACCGGCATAACTTCCAATGATAGCATCTTTTATTCTTATTCGCGTCGGCTTCTTAATTATCCTTTGTTCATGCCCGTATTTATCAGACTTTGTTGCTTTCCTTTTTATTCTGCTTATCCTGTTTAAATACTCTCTGTTATCTATATTTTCTTTCAACAATGCAAATGAAGGAAATTTTATTCCCAGGTAATATAGATAGAAATCGGGATCTTCCGCTCGCTTATTGATCGCCGAATCATTCCAATAATTAATGCGGAATTCCTTTTTTTCTCCATAAAGTGCAAAGGTTGTCTCCGGCGCAAGTATTTTTTTTTCATTATATCCTTTTATAAAGTCGAACAATTGATTCCAAAAATATTTGTTACTATAAGGATTTCCATAGTTCAGCATTTCGATACTATTTTTGTTAAAAAGAACTTGACCGGCAAGAATAGCCTCCTCTTTAGTATCTGTTATATGAATAGAATGATTTTCAATATTAAACAGACTTCGTATCTGCTTCTTTAAGGCTAAAACCTCGTCTAATGTAATATTATCGATAACATAGACTCTCGTAGAAGAACCTTTCCTGTAACACTCCGATGCCTTTCCATCAATTCCACTAAAAAATGTCTCAGGTCCTCCACACCATGGTTGTTCACGATATAAATGAATCATTAACTGTTCAAGGCCATGATAATTAAAATAATTATCTTTCCTGTAAACAATATTTCCACTTTTCGCAATCAGCTCATCTGCCCGCTGCCGTTTCTCAGGAGAATTGGCACGTGGCCATAAACATATTACGAATGGCAAGTTGGAATAATGAATATATTTATAAGTCATAAAGTCAAGGTATTTTTCACTTAACCCTTGATTCTTGAAAAAACTGTAATCATTGTTCCACTCTATCCCTTTAATTCTTATGATTGGTACAGGAATTTTATAATAAAAGGCAACGGCAGCCCTATGGGAACCATCCATGATAACGCCGTTCTCATTTACAGGAATTATCGATTTCGTAATATCAAATCCATTTTTTTTAATATCATCAATCAGTCCGTCAAATATCTCATAATAAGCCCCTATAGAATTCTTTTCTGAAGATCCCGGCTCCGTAAAACTGCCGTTTGTAAAAGCCTGAATATGTTTTTTATATAACTTTTTTGCGAAAGTCATATCATATCCGTTTTCACGGCATTCAATATAAAAAATCTTACATGCGAGATCCAGACGTTTTGCGTTTACTAATTGCTCCGGCTTAAGCCACTCTATTTCATACTCTTGTTCTGGATCGATATTCCACGCTTTTAACCTGTAAGGTTTCAAATATTGCTTAGCTTTAACTCTGTAAACAGGCAAGTCATCCATCATGATTCTCCTACCTTATAATATTCTGGCCTCTGGTAAAATATAATTGCCCCAGGCTTTTGTATCCCAAATAAAATTGTATAACTGATCATTTGACAAAACTTCAAACGCCAGTGCTCTTTTTATAATATCATGTCTGATCTGTGTTCCCTGTACGGTTGGTTCCATGGCAATTATTTTCATTACATATTTTGCCGGTGCCAGGTGGGATGTGTCCAACTCAAAACGTAGGATATTGTCACCTATCTGCACATATGCCGGTTCACTTATTGATGTGCCAAACACGATCAAATCCTGCATGGAAATGTAGAATCTAAAGTGCAGGTCTTCGATTTCCCGCGAACATGTGAATCTTAACTCAAACTGCAGCTTCTCCCCATAGATAATACTGTTAGAATCATTTATCAGTTCAAGCGTATGCATCTGAATGTATTGAGTACTTGCATATGTATCTCTTTCCTGATCCAGGTCATATGTCTTTTTCTCAATAAACTCGGCGCCTATATATCTAGATATCGCCTCTTCAACATCCCCATTGTATATGATCTGACCATGATCAAGAACTATACATCTATCGCATAGAGAACGTATTGTATTCATATTATGACTGACATATAAAACGGTTCTGCCTTCTTCTTCAGAAACCGTATACATCTTTTCCATGCATTTCTTTTGGAAGGCCATATCACCCACAGCAAGAACTTCATCCATTATCATTATTTCGGAATCCAAATGAACTGCTACAGAAAAGGCCAGTTTTACATACATTCCAGAAGAATAACGTTTTACCGGAGTATCAATAAACTGACGACATTCAGAAAAATCTATAATATCTTCTAATTTCGATGTGATCTCTTTTTTGCTCATTCCCAGGATTGCTCCATTCATATAGATGTTTTCTCTTCCTGTCAATTCCGGATGAAATCCTGTTCCAACCTCCAGCATAGAAGCTATTCTTCCATTCATTTCTATTTTTCCGGTGGTAGGCGCAGTTATTCTTGAAATGAGCTTCAACAGTGTAGACTTACCCGCTCCGTTATGACCAATTATGCCAACACGTTCACCTTTCCTAATGGATATATTAATATTTTTCAGTGCGAAAAAAGTTTCGCCATACTGTTCCCCTTGTGTGTCGGTAACAGATTTTGTAGGATCTTCGAGTCCCTTACGGGCAGCCCTTCTCCTTTGTAATTCATCCCGTAATGTAGTCCCGCCTATCATACCAAGACGATACTTTTTGGAAACATTCTCTATTCTCAATATTTCATCCATCTGTAACCTCTTATATCGTATCCATAAAAGTCTTTTCCACTTTATTAAACAAGAAAACCCCGGCTATCACGATCGCTGCCGTAAAAACCACACTAAATCCATATGCTGCCCAATCACAGCTGCCCGCTTCAGTTCCTAAGAATCCCAAACGAAATATTTCAATTATTGGAGTCATCGGATTAAATCTGCAGAAATGGTAAAGAATCGTTCCTTTAAAAATACTCATAGAATACGCAACAGGCGTTGCATACATCCATAAGGACATCCCGAACGAGACTAAAAAATTCAAATCTCTATATTTAATAGTTATCGAGGAAATGATAACTCCACATCCAAAAGCCAGAAGAGACATGTGAATAATCATGAACGGTGCCAAAAGCATATAAGCATTCGGTTCCATATGATATTCCGGAACGAATAAATAAATAATCCAAAACACCAGAAACATTACAATCTGAATAGCAAAACTGATCATTTGCCCAAGCACTGTGGAAATGGGCATGCATAACCTGGGAAAGTAAACCTTTCCCATAATACCCCTATTAGTCAAAAAGGTGTTTGCTGTGCCTACTAAACATCCTGAAAAAAACTGCCATGCAATATTACCGCACATATAAAACAAGAAAGTAGGAACAGCTCCACAATCCGCCAATCCCGCAACGTTTCCAAAGATAAATGTAAAAACCACGGTTGTTAATAGTGGCTGAATCACCGCCCATGCCGGTCCCAAAATCGTCTGCTTATATTTCGAAACAAACTCTCTTTTTACAAACAAAATTATGAGATCTCTGTATTTCCATATCTCGGAGACATTAAAATCTATCTTTTTTTTATCGGTGTCTATTAAACTATAATATTTTGATTTGATCATTATATATCCTCTTCAGAACTACCATTAAGCCATTTAACATAATCAAATGAATCAAGATATCTTATTTTAAACTTTTCATTTTTAAAATGAGTTAAGATACCTATTTGATCATTATTTTCATAGCCCGGAAAATAATATGTACAGCCGATATCATCATATTGTTTATGAGTAAAACATAATTTATTTTCGTAATTCAATTCATTAAACTTCTGTATATCTTCTATCGTGCATCCGTCTCTGTCTGAGAAAAGGAAATACATGTTTTTCCAATTGATTCTTTTTTTTCTATCATTCCATTTTTCTTTCGCCTCTTGAAAGTTTTTATAATGCTGGAAATACACATGAATATCCTTCAATTTTCCAACCGGAAAGGAATAGTCACAGTTCTTTTCTTCTGTTATTTCTACCTGCATATAATCATATAAGTTTTCAAGCATTTTTATATAATCTTTTGGCAAAATATATAAATTGACAAAGGGCGATCGAAATTGCAATCCCAGGTCATGGCAGATTACTCCTCCCGTACAATTACTGGATATAATAGAAAAATCTTTATTTTTCAGTCTTTTTCTGTTTCTTTTGTCAATTGCCCTTCTACCTATGAAAGGAGTATAGCTTAAAATTCCATTTTCAATTATGTTTTTTATCATTCCTTACTTTTTCCTTTAATAATCCAAAAACGCAAATCATAATCTTTTGCGATGGAAATGCTGCTATATAGATATCTTTCCTTTTTTCAAAGGGGATTTGTCTTCCATGATCTTTCAGAAACTTTTTTAATCTTTCCCTGTATTCTTTTGCTTTATCGACCGTCTCTCTGTCATTTCTGTCCTTTATCATCCATATAGCATCCGACAAAGCCTCTGCATATTTTTCCACTTCCAACCGATACGCATTCTGATATTCACTATGTTCTAAATACTTTATATGTTCATCAAAAGCCTCGAGCAAATGAGGAAGACGTTTCAAATAATCAGATCCTGTTATACTCTGTTCATTTATGAAGTAATGATACAAAGATGCATTTACTACACTTACTGTTTTGCATGAAAATAAGATTTGATATGTAACAAACTCATCTTCGTGATACTTCCCCTCAGGATATCGTGTTTTCTCAAAAAACGACTTCTTATACAGCTTTCCCCATGCCACTGTAGCATTTGTCCTGGATCTGACCCAGAACTCTTCTGTTTTGATTACTTCAGGTTCTGTAAATACCGGTTGGTTGTTAGCCTCTTTTTCATCTTTTACCCGGTCAAACAAACAAATAGCCACTTCTGTTTTTGTCTTACATGCAGCATCATATAATGCCTGCAAATAATCCCTGTGAACCCAGTCATCACTGTCAATAAATGTGATCCAATTACTGCTGCTGTTTTTAAACACCCATTCTATTCCGCTGTTTCGGGCAGCGGAAAGTCCGCCATTATCCCGATGAATAACCTTACAGTAGATGCCCTGTTCTTCAAAATTTTTCACATATACATCACAGATATCCCCACACTGATCCGGAGAACCATCATCCACTAATATCAACTCATACTTTTTAAATGATTGTTTCTTTATACTTTCTATACAGCGAGAAATATATTTCTCAACCTTGTATACCGGAACGATAACTGAAATCTCCGGATTGATCAGCACCGCCATTTCCTGAAATCTCCTATAAATAGTTTTATGTAATTTGCCAGCCAATGACGAAGACGGCTTCTTTTACTTTTTAAAAACAGCCTTCCTGCCTTTTTTTCGTAAACCATCATTAAATACAAATCATTTTCAATCATATTGTGAAGGCTTTTGCCGGCGATCCATTGTTTAAAGTCATTACAAAGCTTTTTTATTTCGGCAACGGTACTGAATGAAATGCCTTCACGAAGAAGATTTTCATATATTGTAATCAATATCCTATCTTTATCTTTGGTCTCAAACAATGATTTCGGATATATTTCCATCGCATCTTCAATATTGTGCAGCACATCTGAAAGCGGTGCCGCTTTTCTTACTCTGTTTCCTGCATTATCCACATGTCCTTCATGGATGTAATGATATACGGGCTCTCTCCAGAACAGAATACGATCACACTTTTCCATTAAACGAAGCGAAAACTCTAGGTCCTCAAGTATGATCATATTTTCTTTCAGCCTGAAATGATGGGCATCCAAAATACTCTTTCGAATCACTTTATTCCAGAGTGCGCTTAAAACATTTTTACTAAACAGTTCAGGCATCTTTTGCATCCATACTTCCTGCTCTGTAATCCCCATAAACGGCGGAAGCATTTCATCCCTGCGGAAACATATTCCCCTCAGATAGTAATCAAAAGAGATCCCATAGACTGCCATGTCTACATCAGGACTAGTAGTGGTTTGTTCGAGAATCTTTCCCATCTCGTAACTGTTAATCACATCATCGCTGTCAATAAATATGATGTAATCTCCTCTGGCAAGGTCAATGCCTTTATTCCTGGCTGCCGATACACCGCGATTGTTCTGATGAAAAACTCTGATCTGCTCATTCTTTTTTGATTCCATCACTATTTGGTCACACAGATGATCGCTCCCGTCTGTACTTCCATCATCTACTAAAATGATCTCGTATTCGATATCTGTATTATTAATTGGGATTGCCGTGATGGACTCTATGCATCTCTTAAGATATCTCTTACTATTATAAACCGGAATTATAAATGAAAACCGAGTCATATATCCTCACTTAGAATCTGATCAAAGAAAACCTCTGTCTCTTCAAGCAGTTTTTCCATTCTGAGATCTGCTGATCTCTTCTGCGCTTTTTTCTGCATCTTTAAAAGCTGATCCTCCGGGTCCTTCAGAATCTTTTTTAACCCCTCATAAAAAGCGTCATCATTATTATTGACGATTGTCCCATATTCTGAATCGCCTAGCAGTTCATGCATTCCGGAACAATCAGTAGTCAGTATAGGCTTCTCTAATATCAATCCTTCTGATACAAATGTGCTATACCCTTCATAATTTGAAGAACAAACCAGCAGATCCGCCGCTCTCATAAAGGGATACGGATTTCTCTGAAATCCCCAGAGAGTAACCATATCTTCTATTTTATTCTCGCGAATGAATTGTTCGAGTTTCTTGCGTTCTTCTCCATCTCCTACGATCCATAATCTAAAGGCAAACCCATCATCTTTGAGCCATTTTACAGTCCTTAAAAGCCTTATATAATTCTTTGGCGGAGAAAGTCTTCCAACCGCAAGAATAGTGAACATTTCTTTTTTTATGACTTCAGGCAAAATTTCCTTTGATTTTTCTTTAATCTCAGTATCATCAATGATATTATGCAGGACCACTGTACTATGCTTTTCACCAAATATCTGGCAAAAGCTCTTTTGAACCTTTTCAGAAACACAGATCACATTATCCATAGCCTGATAGTATTTCTCAGATTTCTTCCGGAACTTCTCTTTATCCACAATGGCCGTCTCTAGGTCGCAGTGAATCCAGGCCAGCTTTTTTGCCTCCTTATTCGTAGATGCCGCCATCACTTTCGTCGGACCAAATTCCAGATACGCTGCCTCTATGTCATAGCTTCCCCTAATATGGAATAGGTAAGTCAGGCCCAGAGCCGTTTCCAAACGATATCGCAATGAGGATAACTTATTCTCCTGCCGGAAAATATGCTTATAGTGAATATCTTCTGACAGCATATATGAAGCCTTGTCCGGAAAAACCGTCTGTACGGTAATATCATACTTCTGCAGATCCATATGATTGGCCAGATTGCATAAGACCTTCTCTGCCCCTCCGATTTTCCCGTCGAAAGATAATCTCTCAATAAAAAACAAAATCTTTTTCATTATCAGCGTTATATTATTCCTCTGAAGGCTATATCTCTATCTGCAAAAAATCATCTGAAGAAAAAATGATACGGAATCAGATTATCCGGTTTTCCCTGCAGATATGTAGCTACTCGCAGAATCGCGAACAGACAGCATCCGATAGGTACCACAAACCCAATTGCTTTTTCACTATTCCTGTCCAGATAATGCCAGCCCTCTTCAGGAAACTCAAACACCATTGGAATAAAAATAATAGCAAATTGGAAATAGTAATCTGCCAGTCGTTCGAATATATTGTTATATCCACAGAAAGTCTGGAAACAAATGGCCATACACATAAACAAAAGCAGCGTTTTATAAAGACGCTTCTGTTTCTTAGCCGGTCTCAGAAAGAGACTGACTACTAGAATAATGATCATCAGGATAACCTTGTTTCGGAAAAACTCTACTCCTTCAAGAGCATCTTTCTCCACTTCGTTTCCGTACGCCTGCATCATCATATCCAGCAATGCTTTACGATAATAAAATGTCAAACCCAATGAACCTGCCAAAACAAAGATATATCCATTATCCAACTCCAGGCAGGATAAAAGATAAGCCGGAAGAAAAATAAATGCCGGAAAATGTACCAATCCGGCTAACACGGTTAGCATCAGAAACTGAATCGGCTTTCGCTCCATAATTGCGTCAAAGGCAAACAGGAGAATAGCCATCGCCAATGCTTGTTTTTCTGCCGAAAACATGAACGTGTAGTAGAGCAATCCCCAGTAATAGCAGAAGCTCTGCACCGGGGAAACGGAGTATTTCTTAATAAAATATGCTAAACTAAGCATAATGATGGCAGATAAGATCATGATATATATCTGATAATCTCCGCCGGTGATGCTATGGCAAAGTTTCATAAAGAAATCAAACCCTAGATTATAAGCGCCTTCCTTTCCTGCAAACAACTCGCCGTATGACATGTTTCCTAAACGATTAAATTTTTCTACATATGAAGTGGTTGAGTCATTACCGATTTTAAAAGCATCTCTGCAGCCCATGACGATAAACATAAGCAGACACGCTATATTAATGTATTTATTGCGTCCCCGCTCACTTTTCGTATCCATGACCATCGGCAGGGCAACGATCACCGCCATCATTACTGTATATATATTTATCAAAACGCCCTCCGTTTATACCTATATTCTAATCCTAATGCGTTTTCTATCAGGAAAACTTTCATAGCGTTTTTTTCACCCTTCCCTGTATGCTTCAAGGTAGTATCTGCATACTTTGTCCGCAAAGTCTTTTGAATCAAAGCCTCTTTCTCTGATGGCTTCTATGACTTTCTCTTTATCTGTTTTTCCCTGTTCAACGGCCTTCTCAATTCCATTGACCCATTCAGTAATATCTTTATCTTTATCCAGACTTAACCATGTAACTGATCCTGTCTGAAAGTCCACTTCATGGGAAAAAGTATCCGCCACAACACATGGCAGGCACGATGCCTGTGCTTCGATCAATGTCAGAGGCATACCTTCATACTTAGACGGGAGAATAAAAGCATCCGCGCTTTTCATAAGCTGATCGACGTCTTTTCTGACTCCCAAAAGAATCATTTCATCTTCCAGATGATAGCGTTCTATTCTTTCTCTGACCTTTCGCTCATAACTGCCTCCATTATTGCCGGCACACAAGAAGCGAATACCATTGTTCCTTCTTTTACACTCTCTGGCAAGCAGAACGGTGAAAAGGAAATTTTTTTCATCAGAAAACCTTCCCACCTGAAGAACGTACTTCCATCTGTTGTCAAACTCTTCCGGTCTACCATCTGTCGGATCCGAAAGGAACTTTTCCGTATCCACAGAATTCACCAGCAAATGATATCTGTTGTCCCGGAAAACTTTATCGCCATATAAAAACTTAGCCGCTAAAGATGAACAGGCTAATAGCTGTGTGCCGTTCATCATTATCATCAGTCTCATCAGCTTAATATATGCATGTCGAACTATGTCTCTGCCATAGTCCTGGTTACTGCTGTGCGCATGTGCAAATCTATGTTTCACGCCTGCCAGCCTGGCTGTCATAAGTACCATTCCGCTGTGAAATAATTCATTCGAATGAACTATGTCATAATGGCCTTCCCTCAAAACTTTGTATAATACCCTGCAGTATCTCAGAAAATGTTTCCTCCCGGTCTCAGGGATTTTAATACATCGACCGCCCAGCGAAAGTATTTCCTCTTCATAAAAAGGGTGATCCATGGTTGTCGTGAAATCGATCTGAAACAGATCTTTATCTGCATTTCGAATCAGGTGCATCAGCTGATTCTCTATTCCTCCGACGTGCATCGTTCCGGCAATGATCAGAACTTTTATCTTTTTCATAAACGCTCCGGTTATTTCCTAAAATAAATGTATTTTAATTCCTGCTTTACAGATTCTGCCGTATATGACTGTGCCTTACGATATCCGTTTTTTCCATATAGAGTTCTCTCTTCTTTATCCCGGTACAATTCCCCGATATATCGCACGTAAGCATTAACGTCATCCGCTTTTACTATATAGCCGTTAAATCCGTTCTTTACCAGTTCTTGATGCCCTCTGTTGCCGGAAACTACTACCGGCTTTTTACAGAGCATTGCTTCCAGGATGTTCAG
>AUXO013994944.1_pt1 | contig 22118 bp, 16 predicted proteins | sample 768731 | NCBI WGS metagenome assembly AUXO01 (sample SAMN02715735, study PRJNA202380) | gut metagenome | biome: sheep rumen | host: Ovis aries | place: New Zealand: Palmerston North | reverse complement strand
CGGAATAAAACAGAAACGGCATTGTGTTCTTGATTTGGAACACAATGCCGTTTTTCTATTTTATAAAATCTGTATTCTACATTACCCGTGGATAATCTATGCTCATTTCTGCTTTAAAAATCCCCTCATTACAGCAATGCATTTCTAAACTCAATAAGATTAAAATTATAATAATGTGTAGGGCGCCCCTGTCTTAATGACTTTTCATGTGTTTCATTTTCTGTGAGTCTTATGATATGGAGATCCAGCAGCTTTGCCAATATACGGCTGGCAGATCTTGAAGTGATGCCAAGAGTTTCTGACAGCTCATGTGAACTTATAATCTGTTTCTCATCCTGTTCAAACATACTGATCAGTTTTAGTATGTTTGTTTCATTAATACCATTATCACGGGCAAAATTAAGGGCCTTTTCATTGGAATAGTTGTACATAAGCTGTGTATCAGAGCTCAAAGGACCGGTCACCTTTCCTTCCTCACCAACAAAGAAGGCATCATTTCGACCGTATCTGTTGGCTTCCATAAGAGCATGCTCCGCAAAATACCTTGAACGTTCCTTTGACGAACTTACGCCTGCACCGATACGGAAAGCAAATCCAAGCTCCTTTTTCATTTTGAGGAGAATAGATCTTATCTTATCAATTTCAAAGCTTCCGGCTTCAAGCTGTGCATGTATCTCAAACTGATTGAACCCTTGCGTAATTGTAAAATGAATATGCTTATCCTTACGGTAATCTGTAAGCATCTTATACATCGTTGCTTCACGATATTCCTGTTCTTCCTGCTCGATATCCTCCGAAAAAGGAAGTCTGATTAATATACTGAGTTCATCCTTCTGATCTATCTGATTAAGCCTTAACTCCTTCATGGCAGATCTTATGGACTTTACGATCATCTCTTCGGAAGGAAATACCGCCACATAAGGTATATGAAGTTCATCAAGTCTTTTAAGATTATTTATCGATCTTGAAAGGATAAAATCTATCTTTCCCTCATCCCACAGTTTCTTGGCATATGCGGTAATATGTCTGTAATCATAATGAGTATCCTCAAAGAAAAACGGACAATATTCCTTTTTTATATATTGCCTTACTCCCATATAATTGTTGGTAACAGTCAGGAAATCACAGAATATCCTGTTTAACCGGATATTTGGATGCTCATTTTTGAATTGAAGAAGTATCGACAGCACATCAATAGGTTCATAAGCAGTAAATGTGCATGGAATCCTTATGTCCGGAAACTTATTCTTGATATAATGATATCCAAGCTCCCCTGAGAAGAAGATGACATCACACTTTCCCTTGCAATCCTGATATATCTCATCAATATCAGACATCTTCTTATATATATATTTATGAAACTGACACCCGAAATCATGTTCAGCAATAACCTTGTCAACAGGCTCAAGTGAATGATCAGGACTTACTATGGCTACATTTGTCATAATATCACCTCTGTAATTTAGGACATATAGGTTTATGTCTTTAAAAGAAGACTAACACCGGTACTTTTTAAAGTCAAACAAAACATGTTCAAATTTCATAAATATCAGATAAATTATTTTATTAAGAAATGACAGTTTTAATCAAAATAGAACATGAGTTTTTAGGATGTGGATTTTATTCTTCAGATGGTCTATAATATAAAAGTTATATTTTGCAATTTTAAGGTGGGGTAAAATGGGTAGACCAAAAGGTAGTAAAAATAAAACCAAAAAAAAGACGGCAACAACCGTTCGTTCCAAAAAATCAAATTACGATGCGCCCATGATGGGAGACGAAGTTGCTATCATCATAACTTTTGCAATTTCCGTATTTTTATTCTTATCTAATTTAGGACTTTGTGGACCTGTTGGCATGGTACTTAAAAGTATACAGCTCGGTTTGTTCGGGATCGTAGGATATCTTTTCCCGATAGTTTTAAGTTTCGTGGTTGTTTTCATATTATCCAATTTAGATAATCCATATGCTACTTTCCGTATGACTGCAGCATTATTTATGCTGATATTCATTTCTGCAATTCTTCAATTGGGATTTGGCGGAGTGGACCATATGACTCTTCTTGATCTGTATAATCAGGGAGCAATGCAGGGTACCGGCGGCGGTGTCATCGGTGGAGCACTTGCTATGGTTCTCCACACAATAGCCGGCAGCGTAGGTGCCATGCTGATACTTCTTGTCGCATGCTTTGTATGTCTTATCTATATCACAGGTAAACCTCTTGCAAGGATGCTGGCAGAGCATTCAGGCAAGGCAGCAATTATGGCAAGAGACCGTGCAAGAGAGGATTGGAACAATGTAACCACATCTGCACGTATCCATAAAGAGGAACGAAGACTTGCAAGAGAGGCTCATCAGAGAGAGCTTGCGGCAAGACAGGTTGACTTCCAGCTTGCAGAGCCTGCCATTGCTGCAAATACAGTCAACACCGGTCTACAGCAATCTGCGTTTTCCGATACATCATATATGCCTCAGTCGGTTTACGATTCCGTTCAGGAAGAAACATATGACAGAACTCAGGATATTCAGGACACATTCCCTTCTGATTCCGTTTCTGCCGAAACAAACGAGGCTTCCGTTTCATATGCAGAAAAAACACAGGATGCATTTGATATTGATCGCATCCTTGGGCCTGACGAACATAAGGACAATACTGTTGAACTTCCTCTTAATGTAAAACATACTCCGGTAACACTTGTAGATTCTTCAACACTTCCGAGACCTCAGGTTTCCAAATCAACAGAGAGTTCCGATGAGGGGATTACTTCCTCCATTGACAACTCATATGATATTTCAAAGCCTTCAAGCTCGGATGATACAGGATCAACTCTTGACGGTTCAGCATATGATGCCGTTGAAGCCGCAATAGATGCAGCGTTTGAAAAGGCTGCATCATCAGAGACGTCATATCATAACGATGAACCTGTTATTTCATCAGATGATTATTATGATGACTTTGATGATTCAACCGATGTTCAATCTGCCATTGAGCCTTCTTCAGGCATAAACGTTACTGAAGTTACAGAGGAACACATTCGTGGATCATACGATGAACCGGTTGAGACATCTAATCCGATATATAACCGCTATGATGCAGAAGAGGAGAGTAGTGATCTCTCATGTGATCCTCAGGATGATACTGATTCCGCATATGATTCTTTCGCCGGAGATGATGGTATAACCATGGGTAACAACGGAAAGGCAACCATCTCGAGAGGCGATATGGAACAGGGCACAAGACGTATAGTAGCCTCCAACGGACAGATCATAGATGCTGACGTAGAGCCTGTATACAAAAAGATTGAAACCCAATTGGATCGTGAAAAGCGTGAAAATACTCCGACAGATGCCGACAATAAGAAGGTAGAACAGGAGATCAAAAGCAAGAAGCCTCAGAAGCCTTATGTCATTCCGCCTCTCAGTCTGTTAAAAAGCGGCGGCGCTCAGGAGGATGTAAACTTAAAGGATGAAATACGTAGTAACGCTGTTAAGCTTCAGAATACACTGAAAAGCTTTGGCATCAATGTCACCATTACAAACTTTTCCGTAGGCCCTGCTGTTACCAGATACGAACTGCAGCCGGAAATCGGAGTGAAGGTTTCAAAGATTGTTTCTCTCACCAATGACATAAAGATGGCACTTGCAGCGGTAGACATCCGTATCGAAGCTCCTATCCCGGGTAAATCCGCAGTAGGAATCGAAGTACCGAACAAACATAGTTCAATGGTATATCTCGGAGATGTTTTAAAGAGTCAGGAATTTGTTGATGCAAAATCAAGAATTGCTTTCGGTGTAGGAAAGGACATTGCCGGAAAGACTATAGTCACAGATATAGCCAAGATGCCGCATCTTCTCATAGCAGGTTCAACAGGTTCGGGAAAATCTGTTTGTATCAATACGCTCATTATGTCCATGCTGTTTAAATACAAACCGGAAGAAGTCCGCATGATCATGGTTGATCCAAAGGTAGTAGAGCTCAGTGTATACAACGGTATTCCACATCTTCTCATTCCTGTAGTCACAGACCCTAAAAAGGCCGCCGCCGCTCTCAACTGGGCAGTTGCGGAAATGACAGACAGATACAAGAAATTTGCGGAGAGCGGTTCCAGAGATTTGAAGGGTTACAATGAAAAGCTCGAAAGAATCATCAACGATCCTGATATTCCTGAGGACCAGAAGCCTGAGAAGCTTCCTCAGATTGTAATCATCATCGATGAGTTAGCCGACCTTATGATGGTTTCAAGTCAGGAAGTAGAAGATGCTATCTGTCGAATTGCACAGCTTGCAAGAGCTGCTGGTATGCATCTCGTGATAGCAACGCAAAGACCAACTGTAGATGTCATCACAGGTCTCATCAAAGCCAATGTTCCAAGCCGTATAGCATTTGCCGTATCGTCCGGAACAGACTCCAGGACCATCATCGATATGAACGGAGCCGAAAAGCTTCTTGGTAAGGGTGACATGCTGTTCTTCCCACAGGGTATCCCTAAGCCTGTACGTGTTCAGGGTGCTTTTGTTTCAGATCAGGAAGTAGGAGCCGTAACCGATTTCATCAAGAACACCATGGGTGATGTACAGTATAGTGAGGCTATCCAGCAGCAGGTACAGTCCGGTGGAGCAACCGGCAGTGTCGGAGGTTCCGGCAGTGATATAGATGATTTGTTCCGCGATGCCGGTCAGCTTATCATAGAAAACGATAAAGCCTCCATCGGTATGCTTCAGCGAAAATTCCGCATAGGTTTTAACCGCGCTGCACGTATCATGGACCAGTTGGCAGATGCTCATGTCGTAGGTCCGGAAGAGGGTACAAAACCACGTAAGATACTTATGAGCATGGAGGAATTTGATGCACTGATTTCATAGGATTGATTCCTTTGAATATATTTTTGTTGTCTACTTTAAACTGAGGAGAAAGAGGTACAAAATGAAGTCTGATATTGAAATCGCACAGGAAGCCGTAATGGATCGAATCACTGATGTTGCTGCAAAGTACAGCATCGATGCAGATGATCTTGAACAGTATGGAAAGTACAAGGCCAAGCTCAGTGATGATCTCTGGAACAAGATCAAGGATCGTCCAAACGGTAAACTGGTACTTGTCACAGCCATCAATCCAACCCCGGCCGGCGAAGGTAAAACTACAACATCCATAGGTCTTGCAGATGCCTTGAACTATGTCGGTAAAAAGACAGTTGTAGCCCTTAGAGAGCCATCTCTTGGACCATGCTTTGGCATAAAGGGCGGTGCAGCAGGCGGCGGATATGCACAGGTAGTTCCGATGGAAGACCTCAATCTGCACTTCACAGGTGACTTTCACGCTATAACAAGTGCCAATAATCTTCTGGCTGCTCTCCTTGACAACCATATTCAACAGGGAAACGAGCTTCGTATCGACCTTAAGAGCATAAACTGGAAACGTTGCGAGGATATGAACGACCGCCAGCTGAGAAATATCATTATCGGTATGGGCAGAAAAACAGACGGTGTAGTCAGAGAGGATCATTTTGTCATCACTGTTGCTTCCGAGATTATGGCAGTACTATGTCTTGCAGATGACATGGAAGACTTAAAGGCCCGTCTTGCACGTATAATCGTAGCTTATGATGCAGACGGAAAGCCTGTAACCGCAGATGACCTTCACGCCACAGGCTCCATGGCCGCACTCCTCAAAGATGCCATAAAGCCTAATATCATTCAGACTCTTGAACACAACATGGCTATAGTACACGGCGGACCTTTTGCAAACATTGCTCATGGATGTAACTCAGTACAGGCTACCCGCTTTGCTCTTAAGCTAGGTGATATTGCAGTAACAGAAGCAGGTTTCGGTGCCGATCTCGGTGCTGAGAAGTTCTTTGATATAAAATGCCAGATGGCAGGTTTCAAGCCGGATGCAGTAGTGCTGGTTGCTACAGTACGCGCTCTCAAATACAACGGCGGCATTCCAAAGGCAGAGTTAGCATCAGAAAACCTTGACGCTCTTAAAAACGGAATCGTAAACCTTGAGAAGCATATTGAAAATCTCCAAAATTACGGTGTTCCTGTAGTTGTAGCCATCAACCAGTTTGCATCAGATACTGAAGCAGAGCTGAACTTTATAGAGGATTTCTGTCGTGATAAAGGCGCTGAATTTGCGCTTTCAAAAGTTCACGGAGAAGGCGGAAAGGGCGGAGTAGAGCTTGCCAACACTGTAATAAAGACTCTTGAAACAAAGGAAGCTCATTTCACTCCTGTACAGGATCTTTCAAGTTCACTTTATGACAAAATCAATTCTGTAGCCACCAGAATCTACGGTGCCGATGGAGTTAATTTTGAGCCAAAGGCTAAAAAAGCGCTTGACCGACTCACCGAGCTCGGTTTCGGCAATGTTCCTGTCTGCATGGCAAAAACACAGTACAGTCTCAGTGATGATCCAAAGAAGCTCGGCAGACCATCCGGTTTCCGAATCACAGTTAGAGATGCATATGTTTCTGCAGGCGCAGGATTTATTGTATGCTTAACAGGAGATATCATGACCATGCCCGGACTTCCTAAAAAGCCGGCCGCATTCGACATTGATGTAGTAGACGGAAAGATCGTTGGACTATTCTGATGTCCATGGTCAGCTAACACTAACATAAATAATATTTATTTACAGCTTAGCTTTATGGCTAAGCTGTATTTTCCGGATAACCCCGGAATTCCAAAATAAAGAAAAGAGATACACTAATATGGCTAAATTATCAGACTGGCTTTCAGACCTCTCATACGAAACAATACACGGCGACATTTCTTCATCTATAGTTAACGAGGTTGTATTTGATTCCCGTAAAGCCACACATGAAACATTATTCGTATGTATGAAAGGGGCTAATGTTGACTCCCATGAGTTCATACCTGACGTAATATCAAAGGGTTGTACTTCAATCATTATAGAAGAGGACATATCAAGTCTCCCTGTAGACATAAACGAAATCAATGAGGATATCGTTCTGATTAAAGTAGACAGCTCAAGAGAGGCATTGGCCAAAGTAAGTGCCGCCCGTTTTGACCATCCATCCGAAAAGCTCACAGTGATCGGTATTACAGGAACAAAGGGCAAGACCACAACAGCCCATATGATTCAGCAGATTCTTGAGTATTCAGGCAAGAAAACAGGTTGCATAGGCACTACAGGTGTAGAGTACTGTGGCAATCATATCCCAACCAAGAACACTACACCGGAGTCTTATGACCTTCAGCGCTATTTCAGTGATATGGTTGAGGCCGGCTGTCAGTACGTTGTTATGGAGGCATCTTCTCAGGCTTTTAAGCTTCACAGAGTAGACGCAATCACTTTTGACTTCGGTATCTTTACCAACATAGAGCCTGATCATATAGGTCCTAACGAACATAAAGATTTTGAAGAGTATAAGTTCTTTAAGAGCTGTATATTCAAGCAGTCCAAGGTGGGTATCATTAACCTTGATGCCGATTATTCAGAAGAACTCATAAGCGGATCACCATGTAAGATGTTCACCTATGCCATCAACAAAAAAGCTGATTTTATGGCTGCCAATATAACTCCTGTAAACTCTTCCGATTTTGTAGGAGTAGATTTTCAGGTTCTCGGTCATACCGAACTTGATGTAAGTCTCAGCCTTCCGGGCAAGTACAATGTTTACAATGCCATGGCTGCTATTTCATGCCTTACTCTTGCAGGCATTGACCGTACCTCTGTCCTACACGCTTTAAGAAGGGTCCAGGTTGACGGAAGAACAGAAGTTGCATTTAAAAACTCAAAAATGTCAGTTCTTGTTGACTATGCTCATAACGAGATGGCTATGGAAAATCTGCTTGGTACATTGAGAGAGTACAAACCAAAACGACTTGTAGTTGTATTTGGCTGCGGCGGCAACAGATCCAAGGATCGTAGATTCGGCATGGGCAAGGCAGCTGCCGAATTTGCTGATTTAAGCATTTTAACAGCAGATAACTCACGTTTTGAGGAAACTGAAGATATAATAAACGACATTAAATCAACACTGGTACCGGCAGGCGGTGTATTTGTAGAGATTCCGGATCGTCGTGAAGCAATCGAGTATGCCATGACTAATGCTCAAGCCGGAGATATGATTGCTGTCATAGGTAAAGGTCACGAGGATTATCAGGAAGTCAAGGGAGTGCGTACACATTTCCTCGACAGAGAGGTAATCGAAGAGACTGCAAAAAAATATAATCTTTAATAAAGGACATAGGATATGATAAGCGCGGATAAAAGCTTTGGCTTTACAGATGAAGGTATAGATGAAATAGTTCTTGATTCCAGAAAACAGATGCATAATGCATTGTTCGTTCCAATCATAGGAGAGCGCAGTGATGGTCATGATTATATCGAAATGGCCATAAAAAACGGTGCTGTTGCTGTACTCAGTTCAAGAGACATTTCCGTTTTACAGGCAAGTTATCCTCATGTCAGATTTTATCATGTTGCCGACACCAAACAGGCTCTGCAGGAAATCGGATACATGGAACGTCTCAGGTTTCACGGAAAGGTAATCGGTGTAACAGGCTCTGTCGGAAAGACTACCACGAGAAATATGATTTCAACTGCCCTTAGTGCCGGTAAAAAGGTATTCCAGACTGCAGGTAATGCAAACTCACAGGTAGGTGTCCCGATAACCATGTTTCAGATGGCCCGTTCAGGAGCCGATATAGCCGTAATAGAGCTCGGTATGTCCGAGCCGGGAGAGATGACCAGAATTGCACGTATCGCATGTGTAGATACAGCTGTGATCACCAATATAGGTATTGCACATATCGAACAGCTGAAAACTCAGGAAAATATACTTAGAGAAAAGCTTCACATCATTGACGGCACACCTGACCATGGCATCCTTTATGTCAACAGTAACGATTCAATCCTTAACGGTGTAACGCCTGATACACTCCATAGCTTTGGCCTTGCTCTTGATAAAGATATAGAGATCAGGCACTATGCACTGGATGATTTTTCTCTTTCTCTCATCATGAAAGGTGATCATATGCTGCAGAATGCATCCGCATCCATGCACATAGCTCAGGATGCAGGAGTTGATTTGGATAGAGCCAAGGAAAAACTGGAATCCTTCACCGGAGTTGCAGGTCGCGGAGAAACTTTTAAAACTGTTTCAGGTGTCACCATAATAGATGATGCATACAACGCTTCACCTGTTTCAATGAAGGCAGGCCTCAATACTCTGGCACTGCTTGACGGTTCCAGAAAAATCGCAGTTCTTGCTGATATGCTGGAGCTCGGAGAAAAAACCATGGAATACCATCGTGAGGTAGGCTCTCATATTGCCACATTACCTATAGATGTTGTCTTTCTGTATGGTGAGAAAGCTGCAGCTATCGGTGCCGGGATTAATGCTTACTACGATATGCACGATACAGAAGCCTCTGCAGAAGATGGCTCTGTCCTTAAGAGAAAACCTACTATTGAGTACTTCAATGACTTTGCTGAGCTCAACAACACAATTCGTGCCATAGCCAAAGATGGTGATGTCATCCTGTTTAAGGGTTCAAACAGCATGAAATTATCTGACATAGTCAATGTATTTAAGCAGGAAAAAATCTAATGTACGCACAGATAATTGTAGACATTTCCAGTGAAGCTCTAGACAGGGCTTACACCTATCGTATACCGGAAGGCATGACAGTAAACATCGGTAACAAAGTATCCATACCTTTCGGTATTTCCAATGCTTACAAAACAGGCTATGTGATTGGTCTCAGTGATACCGTAGACTATGATCCTGAACGAGTCAAAGAGATAAAACAGGTAATTCATGATGCAATCTCTGTAAAAGAGCAGCTTATAGAGCTTGCATCATGGATGTCCGTTGAATACGGAACTACTTTTATCCAATGTTTAAAAACTGTTCTTCCCGTAAAACGTACTGTTCGTAAAAACGCAAGACGCATCGATCCATTGCTTCGATATGCCAATGAAAATGATGAGCTGCATGATTTAAATGTTGAGCAGCAGACAGCTGCCTCCACAATCGTAGACGGATTCAGAGCATGTCTTGGGAACGACACTACTGCTGTTCCCAGATTTCTGCTGCATGGTATCACCGGATCAGGTAAGACCGAAGTCTATCTTCATGTCATGGAAAAAGTTATTGACAGTGGATACAAGGTCATCATGCTGATACCGGAAATATCGCTCACATATCAGACGGTTATCAGAGTTTCTACTCGCTTCAAAGGGCGGGTGGCAATAATGAACTCCAAAATGAGCATCGGTGAAAGGTATGAGCAATATATGAAGTGCGAGAGAGGTGAGGTAGACATACTTGTAGGCCCTCGCTCTGCCGTTTTTGCACCTTTTGATAAGCTTGGAATGATCATCATGGATGAGGAGCATGAAGGCGCATATAAATCAGAAACTGCTCCTCGATATGAAACAAGAGATGTGGCTTTTCAAAGAGCGAAGCTCAGTCACTGTCCTGTACTCTACGGATCCGCAACTCCATCAACCGATATATACACCAAGGCTCTCAAGGGCGATGTAAAACTCATTGAACTACATCGTCGGGCGAAACCGGGTTCAAGCCTTGCTTCAACCGAAATAATAGACCTGAGGACAGAACTCCAAAAGGGAAATCGCAGTATATTTTCGGAAAGACTACATGAGCTGATAACCGAAAAACTGGAAAAGCACGAACAAATCATGCTTTTCATGAACAGAAGAGGCTACAGCAGCTTCATTTCCTGCAGAAGCTGCGGACAGGCCATCAAATGTCCTCACTGTGATGTTTCCCTGACACTACACAGAGATGGTATACTTCGATGTCATTATTGCGGATATGAGATTCCTGCCATGAATAAATGTCCGTCCTGCGGAAGTCCATATCTGGCACCTTTTGGATTTGGAACCGAAAAACTGGAGAGCCTTGTTAATAAAACCTTTCCGGAAGCTAAAGTACTTCGTATGGATGCCGATACCACCAAAAACAAGGGTGGTCACGAGAAAATACTTGAACAATTCAGAAATCATAAGGCAGATATACTTATAGGAACACAGATGATCGTAAAAGGTCACGATTTTCCTGATGTCACTTTGGTCGGACTTATAGCTGCCGATCTGAGTCTTTCATCACCTGACTTTAAGGCTTCTGAAAAAACCTTCCAGTTGATAACTCAGGCAGCCGGAAGAGCCGGCAGGGACAAAGATTCCGGTAAGGTCATAATTCAGACATACCAGCCTGACCATTATGCAATAGTTTTATCAAGCGCTCAGAATTATAAACTGTTTTACGAAAAAGAAATCAGTTTCCGAAAGCTGATGGGATATCCTCCTGTTGAACATCTTATGACGATACAATTGTTATCGAAAGATGAAGATATGCTCACCCTGATCTGCACTAAATCCGCAGAGAGCTTTAAGAAGGATTGTGCATTATATAACGCGGAATTTATCGGTCCGTTAAATGCCACTGTATACAAGGTAAATGACATATACCGAAAAATCGTGTATATTAAACATTCCGGGCATGATATAATCATACAGTTAAGGGATAGATTTTCTGCCCTCGTCCGCGACAATGATAAACGTGGATTTGTTATGCTGAATTATGACATACAGTAGAGCTTTTGTATCATATTTAATCACAAACATAAAAAATAACAAATTTATATATTTCAAGATATTTAGAATGGAGTAAAAAATGGCTTTAAGAACTATCAGAGTAATAGGTGACCCGATACTTGAGAAGGAGTGTAAACCTCTCAAGGCAGTTTCAGATCGTACAAAGGATCTTATCATGGATATGTTTGAAACCATGTATGATGCTAACGGTGTTGGTCTTGCCGCGCCTCAGGTTGGTATCCTTCGTCAGCTTTTCGTTGTGGATATCGGTGACGGCAAACGTTATGTATGTATCAATCCTACCGTTACAGCTATAGGTGAGGAACTTCAGACCGGTGACGAGGGTTGTCTTTCAGTACCGGGCAAGGAAGGTGTGGTTACACGTCCTCTGAAGGTTCATGTCAAAGCATATGACATCAACATGGAACCATATGAGTTTGATGCAGAAGGTCTTTTGGCCCGCGCTATGGCACATGAGAACGATCATCTTCACGGTGTTCTTTATACAACAAAGGTTGAAGGCGAGCTTATGGACATGACTTATGAAAACCTTGAGGAGTATGATTACGAAGATGAGGAGGATTGATCCTCATCAGGTTTTTATAAGGAGGTAGACTTTGAAAGTTATATTCATGGGAACACCCGATTTTGCGGTGTCAACATTAGAAGCATTACATAAAGCAGGGCATGAGATCACTTTGGTTGTAACTCAGCCTGACCGTCCGAAGGGCCGTCACGGAGAAGCACAGAAGAGTGATGTAAGGATTGCCGCCGAAAAATTAGACATCCCGGTCATTACTCCGCAGAAGATAAGATCAGATGAGGATGCCAAGCGTCTCCTCAAAGAACAGGCTCCTGATGTGATTGTGGTAACAGCTTTTGGTCAGATACTGCCACAGGAAATACTTGATATCCCAAGATACGGCTGTATCAATGTACATGCCTCCTTACTTCCTAAGTATCGAGGTGCTGCTCCTATTCAATGGGCTGTTTTAAATGGTGACGAAGAATCCGGAGTAACCACCATGCAGATGGATGCAGGTCTTGACACCGGAGATATCCTTCTCACCAAAAAGCTTAAGCTGGATGCCAAAGAAACAGGTGGTTCTTTATTTGATAAGCTTGCAGCACTTGGTGGCGAGCTCATCGTTGAGACACTTGATAAACTCGAAAAGGGTACTTTGACCAGAACACCTCAGGATCCTGCACTCGCTACAAAGGTAGGCCTCTTTACCAAGTCATCAGGTCTTATAGATTGGTCAGATTCTGCAATAAAAATAGAGAGACAGATACGCGGCCTTAATCCATGGCCTTCTGCATACTCATTTTTATCCGGTAAACAGATTAAACTCTGGGACAGCGATGTAATCACAGATGAAGCATTAAAAACCATTGAACTAAAGGAAGTCGGAACACTTGATTACAGAAGAGAAGCCTCCGACGATGATGCTGTAAAATCAGGCAGACTTCTTGCAGATCAGAAGCATTTGATCGTTGTTTGCGGCAAGGATTACTTACAGATAAATGAACTGCAGCTTGAGGGTAAAAAACGTATGAAAGCAGAGGATTTTCTGCGTGGATATCGTTTCTGAGCTGCATTCCGAACCTTGATTAGAGTTTTTATCACTATTTCGTTTTATTATTTTTGATTGTTTATTAATCAGGAGGATCGCATATGTACGGTTATTACGGATATCCTATGATGTACTATGGATTTGATTGGACTTACATACTTGTACTTATTGGTGCATTATTAAGTATCGCTGCAAGTCATAATGTTCAGGCCACTTTTGAAAAATTTGCAAGAGTTCAGTCATTTTCCGGTTTAACAGGTGCCCAGGCAGCCCAGATGATCCTTGAACGAAACAATATTACAAACGTAAAGATACAGGGGATTTCCGGAAACCTTACGGACAATTATGTTCCAAGCCGAAAGATCCTCAATTTAAGTCAGTCAACTATTAACAGTACTTCTATAGCAGCCATCGGAGTTGCTGCCCATGAGTGCGGACATGCCATTCAGGATGCAAAAGGTTATCAGCCTTTAGTTCTTACAAGAACTATTTCTCCTCTATGTGCCATTGCCTCAAAAGTATCATTACCGCTAATATTTTTCGGCATCATAATCAGTTATACCCCTTTGATAAAACTCGGAATCATCGCATTCACTATTGCAATATCCATGCAGCTGCTTACACTTCCTGTAGAGTTTGACGCTTCAAGAAGAGCAGTGCAGACTCTTGCTGATTACGGAATGGTTACCGATCAGGAGCTTTCCGGTATCAAATCTGTACTAACAGCTGCTGCCTTAACTTATGTTGCTGCTGCCGCATCATCAGTTTTACAACTTTTACGTTTAGTTCTGATCACACGGAACAGAGATAACAGAAGAAGATAGTTATATATGGAAAATAAAAAACCACAAAATCTCACATCCAAAAACAACGGAAATCGATTTGGAAATCATACTAAAAAGTACAACAGAAAACCGTCAGACAGAAGATTATCCGATAGGAAACCATCAGATAGACATAAAGCCGAAGCATTTCAAAAGACCGCAGTAACACCGCGGTCTATTGCAATTTACAGCCTTATGAAAATATTGGAGGAAAAACAGTTTTCTCATATTATTCTGAGAGAACAGCTTAATCTCTATACCAATCTTACTGAACGAGACAGAGCATTTATCACCAGAATTGTTGAAGGTACCATCGAATACACTATTCAGATTGATTTCATTCTCAATAAATTAAGTAAAACCCATACCAAGAACATGGATCCTGTCATAAGGACCATTCTTCGTATGTCTGCATACCAGATACTTTACATGGATAAGGTTCCAGACAGTGCTGCCATCAACGAAGCTGTCAACTATGTCAAGAGTCAGAATCAGGACAAGTTGTTTTATCTTTCCGGTTTCGTAAACGGTGTCCTGCGTACTCTTTCCAGAGAAAAAGAGACGATTTTTGCAGATCTTGCACATACAGGAAAAACACCTGCATACATCAGATTAAGCGTACCACTATGGCTCTATGATTATTTGAGAAAGCTTTACGGTAAAGAGGAAACCGAACGTATGCTTTCATGGTTTCTCACCGGCTCCAAAGAAAATTATGTCCGTTACAAGGATGGACACTCAGAGATTATGGATGGCAATATATCAAAGACTAAGCTTTTCAAAAGCGGAGAGATAACCATTCAGGATTATGCTTCACAGCAGGTAGGGATTGAGGCTGAACCTAAGCCCGGCGATTATGTTGTGGATGTATGTGCAGCTCCCGGCGGAAAAAGCTGTCATATAGCAGAGCTGCTAAAAGGTACAGGTCATGTAGATTCGCGTGACCTCACCGAAGACAAGATTGCACTTATACAGGAAAATATCAAAAGACTTTCACTGACCAATATAACAGCCAGAGCCTTTGATGCACGAATCATCGATAACTCTCTTCTTTATGACAACGGAAAAGGAAAGGCTGATATCGTAATCGCCGACTTACCTTGTTCAGGCCTTGGCATCATAGGTAAAAAGCCGGATATACGCTTCAGTGCATCGTTAGATAGTATAAAAGAGCTTCAGACTCTGCAAAGAGAGATTCTTACAACTGTAACAAAATATGTAAAGGATGGCGGTAAGCTTATTTACTCAACCTGTACTTTGAGCAGAGAAGAGAATGAAGATAACAGAGATTTCATCGAGAAATTACCGGGATTTCACTTGGTAAAAGAAGAAAAATTCCTGCCGGGAAAACCCTCAGATGGTTTTTATCTCTGTGTATTTAAAAAGGATTAACCTAAGATAGGATCGATGATGAACAATTTACGAAATCTTGAACTGGAAGATTTAAAGAAGCTTCTGGAAAGCATGGGAGAAAAACCTTTCAGAGCCAAACAGATTTATCAGTGGCTTCATGTAAAGCTTGTTGACGGCTATGATGAAATGACCAATGTATCCAAAGGTCTTCGCGACAAACTTGCAGAGTCTTATTCGGCAAATCTTCCTGAAACAGTTGAAATACTCACTTCAGCTATAGATGGAACGAAAAAATTCATAAACCGCATGCAGGATGGACATATCATTGAGTCTGTATGGATGAAGTACCAGCATGGCAATTCTGTTTGTATTTCAAGTCAGGTAGGTTGCCGTATGGGATGCAAGTTCTGTGCCTCGACTCTTGACGGTCTGGCACGTAACTTAACTTCCGGTGAAATGCTCGGACAGGTCTATCTGATGCAGAAGCTTACCGGAGAACGTGTAGACAATATTGTTATCATGGGTTCCGGTGAACCTTTGGATAACTATGAGGAGTTTACACGCTTTATACGCATGATATCTGATGAAAACGGTTTGAATATTTCCCGCCGCAATATCACAGTATCTACCTGCGGACTGGTTCCTCGTATAAGGAATCTTGCCGACGAGAACTACGGCATAACACTTGCCTTAAGTCTCCATGCACCTAATGATGAAACCCGTAAAACACTTATGCCTATAGCCAACAAGTATTCTCTTTCCGAAATCATGCCTGCTATAGAGTATTACTTTGAAAAAACCGGAAGGCGTGTGACTTTCGAATACTCCGTTGTAGAGGGCGTAAATGACAATAAGGATGAGGCAAACCAACTTGTTAAACTCATACAGAGTATGAAAAACAAAGGTAAACTTCAATGTCATGTAAATCTGATACCTGTTAACCCTATAAAAGAACGCGATTGGAAACGTCCTGATCGGAGTAAGATAGAAGCATTTCAGCATGTTCTCGAAAGAAACGGCATAGCTGCCACTATCCGAAGGGAGATGGGTTCAGATATTTCCGGTTCCTGCGGACAATTACGCAGAGATTATTTAGAGAACAACAAGTAATGGCTCAGCCATATATCTTAAGGAGTATATGATGGACTTTTTTGCAAAAACGGATAAAGGCCGAAAAAGACGTATGAATCAGGATTATGTTTTTGCGACCGATCAGCCGATAGGATCATTACCTAATCTATTTCTGCTTGCAGATGGAATGGGCGGTCACAAAGCTGGAGATTATGCATCCCGTTTTGCTGTAGAAGAGTTAAAAAAATATATTTCAAGCGCTCCCTCCGGTACACCGGCTGTCCAGCTTATTCAGGACGGTATCATTTCTGTTAATGCAAGGCTGTATAAGTTATCCATGGATGATGAAAATCTCACTGGTATGGGGACTACTTTAGTCACTGCATTTCTGGAAGAAAACAACCTTACAGTCAGTAATATAGGTGATTCCCGTGCCTATCTTGTACATGGAAACACCATAAAGCAGATCACAAGAGACCATTCATATGTAGAAGAAATGGTTAAACGCGGTTTTATGCGCAGAGGTTCCAAGGATTATCTCAATGCCAGAAATATCATCACCAGAGCCGTGGGAATCGAACCTCGCGTAGCTGCAGATTTTTTCGAAGTAGAACTATCTGAAGGAGATTACCTTATCATGTGTTCAGATGGCCTCACAAATATGGTTGATAACGAAAGCATCAGAAACATCGTTCGTGAGCATAATACTGTCCGGAACAAGGTAGATGCCTTGATTGATATGGCCAACATAAACGGAGGTAAGGACAACATTGGCATCGTACTTGTGGGACCTTACAGAGAGGAGGTGGAAGCATGATGATTCAGGAAGGACAGATTCTCGATGAACGATACGAAATCGATTCTCTCATCGGTCAGGGCGGAATGAGTTTTGTATACCGTGCAACTGATCTCAAGATGGGACGTGCCGTTGCAATTAAGGTTCTGAAAGAGGAATACTGTGAGGATCAGGATTTTATCCGTAAGTTTCAAAATGAAGCTCAGGCAGCAGCTAAGCTAAACCATCCTAATATTGTTGCTGTTTACGATATAATCGATAACCATGACAAAAAGATGCATTATATAGTCATGGAGCTTGTTGAAGGAATCACATTAAAAACCTATATACAACGCCGTGGCCGTATGGATTCCAAGGAAGCCATAGCCATCGCTTTACAGGTAATCGGAGGAATCGAACAGGCTCATAAAAACGGCATCGTACACAGAGACATTAAACCTCAGAACATGATCGTTTCCAGCGACGGTACGGTTAAAGTGGCAGACTTTGGTATTGCAAGAGCAGCGACGCAGCAAACTGTAAATACTACAGTTATGGGGTCTGTTCACTATATCTCTCCTGAGCAGGCCAAGTCCGGACAGGCTGACGAAAGATCCGATATATACAGTTTCGGATGTACTTTATATGAAATGCTTACGGGAAAAGTACCTTATGATGGCGGCACTTCTGTGTCAGTCGTTTTTGCTCACCTTGAAAACCAGATCCCCAGAGTGAGAGATCTGATACCTGATGTCTACCCGGCCCTTGATATGGCTGTATTTAAGTGCATGCAGAAATCTCCGAGAAGGAGATATCAACATATAGACGAACTGGGCGATGACCTCCAAAAGGCTCTCAAAGATCCTAGTGGGACATTTCTAAAGGGCAGAATTCCTGAGGATCTAAATGAAACCAAAGTCATATCTCCATCTGAGCTTGAAGATATAAAGTCCATGCAGCAAAACTCTGACAAATCAGGTATGGGTTCTGCAGCCGGACAGAATTCTACTGATAGCATAGGAGATCATAACAATACAGCCGACCAGACAATTATACTCAATCGCACTATTGCTATTGCCTGCGGAGTATGCATTTTTATACTTATACTCGTTATCAGTAAGAACATATTCAATTTCTTCCAGCAGGCCAATGCTCCGTTGGAAACTGCAGCGGCAACGGAAGTTTCCGAGGAAGAGGCAACTACAGAAGTCAACATTACCATTTCAGCTCTTGAAACACGTATACAAGGGATAATCGGTCTGACTGTAGATGAAGCGGAAGATGAGCTCAGCGAGTACAACATACATATAGTATCCAGCGATGAAGAGTACTCTGACAGGTATAATGAGGGCGTTATCATAAGCTACCCGGAATTAAATTACAGTTCCGGTGATACAATTAACGTAACAGTTTCAAAGGGTGCGCAGACGATCATATTCTATGACAGGAACAATCCTTATGATCTTACTTCATTGCATGCGACAAAATTTTCGGATCTGGAAACAAAACTAAAGGACAGAGATATCCCTTATTCAGTTATAGAAAGCTATTCCGATACTGTTCCTGCCGGATATGTCATCAGCACCAATAACCCGGATTCTTCCGGAGCCAATCTCGAGATTGTGGTTTCTGCCGGACTGAATGAAAATATGGTTACTGTTCCTGATCTTAAAAACTTCACAGAACAGGATGCTATTACTGCTTTAACACTCGCAGAGCTTTTACCCGGTAATATTTCTTACCTGCCTGATGAATCGGCTGAAGAAGGCACCGTCATGACTCAATCTGTCAGAGCAAATACTGTAGTTCCGAAAGGAACTGCCATCAGTTTCTCTGTTTCCGCCGGTCCCGAAGGAGAGGCAAGTGTAAAGGTTGCAGATACTGAAGCAAAAGCTTCAACAGATACAGACGACGAATACTGGTACAGTTCAATCAATACTGCTGTACAGTTAGGTACCGGAGCAACTCCTGGTGCCAACAATACCATGCTTGTATCCATACGTCTTCGTCAGGATATTGACGGAGAAGAACATTACAAAACTCTGCAGGAAGCTCGCTCATATGAAATCGGAACAGAGCTTCAGGTGGTATTCCCGAGAATCAAAGGAACTGCAGGCGTACAGGTTGGAGTCGTAGAAGTTGTAGATGCCTCTACAGATACTGTGATCGCATCTTTTGAATGTGCTTTCACTCCTGAAAAACAATAGACCATTAGAAGCATGAGGTAAAAATGGCATTAAAAGGAAAAATATTTAAAGGAATAGGCGGATTTTACTATGTTCACACTCCGGAAGGAGATTATGAATGTCGTGCCAAAGGCATCTTCAGAAACCGCAACGAAAAGCCACTCGTTGGTGATGATGCAGAGATAGAACCTGTTCAGGATAGTGAAAAGGAGCATGAGGGGTCTGTCATCCGCATATTACCGCGTAGGAATCAGTTGATCAGACCGGAAGTTGCAAACATTGACCAGGCTGTAGTGGTTTTTGCCTTAAGACACCCTGATCCAAATCTGAGTCTGCTTGACAGATTTCTCATAAACATGGAGCAGAGAGATATACCTGTAGTCATTTTTTTCAACAAGGTGGACCTTATTGACGTACCGGAAACTGCAGAAAACTCTTCCGGCGAAAACTTCTCCGGAAAAAAGAAAAAAGAAAAGAAAAGCTTTATACCGGAGATTCATGCCGATCACCCTGAACTTATCCCTGAGATTTACAGAGCTGCAGGCTACAGGGTATTGGAAATCAGTGCCAAATCAGGTAACTGTTATGAACAGATCATGGATATACTGCGGGGGAAAACTACAGTTCTGTCTGGACCAAGCGGTGTAGGTAAATCATCCATCACAAATCTCATACACCCCGAAGCCAATATGGAAACCGGTGAACTGAGCCGTAAGATCGAACGCGGCAAAAATACCACAAGACATACCGAGTTCTTTTATATCGACGATGACACCTATGTTTTAGATACACCCGGCTTTACATCTTTGTATATCAATGATATCGAGCCGGATCGACTCATGTATTACTTCCCGGAATTCGAGGAATACAGGCATGATTGCCGTTTTAAAACTTGCATTCATATCGGTGAGACCGACTGTGCAGTGAAGTCCGCTGTAAAGAATCGACTCATTTCCAAAGAACGTTATGAAAGCTATGTGCTGCTATACAATGAATTAAAATCACAAAGGAGATACTGATACTATGAAAAGTTACCTGTCACCATCTATTTTATCCGCTGATTTTGGCAATTTAACCAAAAGCATAAAGTCAGCTGAAGATGCCGGAGCCGAGTATATACATTTTGACATGATGGATGGTACATTTGTGCCTAATATCTCCTTTGGCACACCAATCATCCAGGCAGTACGCAAGGATCTCAAAAGCTTTTTTGATGTACACATGATGGTTCAGGAACCTGGCAGATATATCGATGATGTTGCAAAAGCCGGTGCCGACGGAATCACAATTCATCAGGAAGCCTGCATTCACCTTGACAGAACTGTAAACCAGATAAAAGAGCATGGTTTAAAGGCAGGTGTAGCCCTCAATCCCGCAACACCTGTAGAAACTCTGGATTGCATACTTCCAATGCTGGATCTTGTACTTATCATGACAGTTAACCCTGGATTCGGCGGTCAGAAATTTATTCCATATACACTTGATAAAGTACGTTTACTTAAAGAAAAGGCTGATGCTTTAAACCTCAATTTAAATATTGGCGTAGACGGAGGCGTAACACTCGATAATATCAGTTCCATCAAAGCTGCCGGAGCCAATTTCTTTATCGCCGGTTCTGCTGTATTTAAACCGGCTGACAGGATTGCAGATAACGTACGTGCATTTAACGAATTACTGAAGGATTGATTACAACTTATGAAAAAACTTGCTATCATCAATGATTTGAGTGGAGTTGGACGCAGCTCCCTTGCAATCCAATTACCGGTGGCCGCTGCACTTGAAGTCACTCCATGTCCGGCACCTACGGCAATACTCAGCAGCCACACAGCATTTGAAAATGTATCAAAGGCCGATTTTACTGACCATCTTGATGCTTATCTGACAACCTGGAATAAAAACAATTTCCACTTCGACGGTATCCTGATAGGCTACCTGAGCAGCAGAGAAGAACAGAAAATCATAGAGAAATTTATCATACAGCAAAAGGAAAAAAATCCGTATTTAAAGGTAATTCTCGATCCGGTCACAGCAGATCACGGCAGACTATATAAGCATTTGTCCATGGATAATGTTGAAGCTATGCGATCACTTGCAAAGTATGCAGATCTCATATGTCCGAATCTTACCGAAGCAGCATTACTTGTGGACTTCGACTATGATGGTTTGAAGGAAACTCTTGACGGATGTAGTCTGGATGCTGCCAAAGCCATGATTTTCAGTACGCTGATTTCTGCACTTCAACACATAACTGACGGTGCTATTGTTATAACAGGAGTCGAGGAATGCTCCGGTTCAGAGGACCGGCTTCTCAATGTACTTTCTGAGTCAGAAGGGGATATACGTTTCATACGAAATCCGCGTGCCGGAAGCGGAAGACCTGGTACAGGAGATCTCTTCAGCTGCATTCTTGCAGCAAAATATATAAAAGGTGAAGCTTTGGAGTCTTCATGCCGTATTGCCGCAGATTTCGTCAGACAGGCAATCAAACATTCTGAGGATGAGCATGTTCCTGTTATAAACGGTGTTCAATTTGAAGACCTTCTTCAGATTCTATAATATTTCGATATACGATGAATGCTGCTGTTCCATCCATAAACAGATATACTGAAGAAGCAGCATTCAGTATATCTCTTGAAAAAGCGTTTAAATAACGCTATAGTAAGTAGGTGCGTTCAGCATATTTTATTTAGTTATTTCCGGGAGGAGAGAGGATCTTATGTTAGACATTAAATTTGTCAGAGA
>AUXO010203745.1_pt1 | contig 22126 bp, 39 predicted proteins | sample 768731 | NCBI WGS metagenome assembly AUXO01 (sample SAMN02715735, study PRJNA202380) | gut metagenome | biome: sheep rumen | host: Ovis aries | place: New Zealand: Palmerston North | reverse complement strand
ATAAAGAATGAAACATTCAAGAAGAATGTAGCATCTATAAATGCAAAAAAGGCTGCAGAACAAGCCGCTAAAGAGACATACTGTTCTCAAGCTTTATCAATTTGACTATACTAAATCTAAATAAAATGAAGAAGATTAAACGCATTAAAGCTTCATACATTGTAAACATGACAGACGTGGATACTATGGATGATCTACTAATTAGTATCGCATACGCTAAGTTTATTGCGGAGCAACCACTTGATGAATATGATATTATTGCAATTAAAGACCAGTCTATAAATGACTTATTCGGCAAGTTTAATTGTGTAATTCGTTTAAAGAACGGAGAATTCATTACGTGTACAGCTAAGCGAGATAATGAACTTACCAAAGTTACAGTTGGAAAGGAACGTAAACCAAGGAATGTATTTAAACGTTTTTGGTATTGGATTACTGGTAAGAAATAAAAACGGTTTAACTGTACCGCAAACAGTTATGAAGTAATTTAACATCTATCGAAGATAATTTTGTTAAGTTTTTATTATAAAGTCCTGTAGCATGACTATAATCTGCTACATATTGCCCTGTAGCGTAATGGCAGCGCGGAAGGCCCTAACCCTTCGTCAGTCTGGGTTCGAATCCTAGCGGGGCGACGATTATAAACTAATATATAGTAATTATGAAGATTGGTTCACACAATTCCTTATCATACAGACATGCAAAACATTGGTATATGAGACCATTTGAATGGTGTTCGAGGTGCCAAGAGATAGGATACAAAGAACAGTATCTATGGAATATGGTAAGAATGTTCGATGTGCGCATATGGTTTGACAAATATGGAAACCCAACTATTAGGCACGGCTTGTTAACATTCGACATTACCGACGATGAACTATTTGATTTTTTCAAATGGTTAGATGACAAAGGTGATTGTTATGTGCGAATCATTTTGGAAGAAACACATGTATCAAAGAATAAAAAAAATGTTTGGGAGATAGAATGGTTATTTCAAAGATTTTGTAGAACTTTAAAAACTTTGTTTAAGCATATATATTTTTACGGTGGAAATAGAAAGTGGGATTGGAAAGTATTGTATGATTTTGGTAATGACGATCTCCCACTAATACATAAGTATTCATCCACAGCTACTTTATTCAAATACCCAAATAAACCATTAGCAATAATAGACGATATATATCCAAAATACTATGCCAAACGGTTTAATCATAAAAACTTCTGTGAATACTTTGTAGGAGACGAATCTAAATGGTTATTCTTTGATTTTGTAAATATTAGATAAAACTAGATAAATGGAAATTAAATTCAAAAGATTAAGCGATAATGCTATTATGCCTATTCGCGCACATAAAGGTGATGCTGGAGTAGACTTGACGTGTACAAAGATTGAGACCACATTGAATGAAGCTAGACAGCTACTCATTGTATATCATACAGATCTAGCGGTAGAGATACCAGAAGGTTATGTAGGTCTTTTATTCCCACGGTCTAGTATATGGAAGAAATCACTCACAGTTACAAACTGTGTTGGAGTTATAGACTCTGGCTATAGGGGAGAAATACAAGCAGTTATGAGAACTACAACAGATGTAGTACCAGCTGTATATTTACAGGGTGAACGTTTTTGTCAACTTGTGATTGTTAAATTGCCAGAGTATGATATAGTAGAAGCTTCAGAATTGTCAGAAAGTGATAGAGGTACTGATGGTTTTGGATCTACTGGGGATAATAATGAAACTAGCGCAGCTGAATCAGAGGAGCCTTTAAATAACGTAACAAAAGAGAATGTTACTACAAATCCTGCAGGGGAAGGTGAGCCGATTGAGCAAGCGGCGGACGGCAACGATCCGTCTGAGGTAGTAGAGTAATGCATGACTATACTACATAATAAAGGGAGGATGACTTAAAGTTGTCCCCCCTTTTAACGTATATATGTCAATATTATGAATAAAAACAGATTAAATACAAAAACAAAGCTATTAAATACGATTGAAGCTAATGTAATAAAAAATACTAAAGGTGTTGACGTATATTTAGGTAATATTAATTATGGTTATAACCCTGGGGATATAATAGATGCAAATGGTATTTATGATTTAGTGCAGTAGAACAACATTAAAGATATATTGTCGATAAGCAATTCAGAAATAGATAACATTTGTAACATTTAACAATTATAATATGGCAAAATATTTAGATAATACAGGTCTGGCTTATTTTTGGGGGAAAATAAAACAATACGTCGAAAATGCTAATTAGGATTTGCGCGGAGATATTAATAATAAGTTAGCTACTACTACAGTAAATGGACACCGATTATATTCAGATGATGATAATTACCAAATAGTAATAACTAAAGAAGATATTGGTCTCGGTAATGTAGAAAATGTAGCAGCAATACCAATGTCACAAAAAGGTGCGAACAATGGTGTAGCAATGCTCGATGCAAGCGGTAAAATTCCAACGTATCAACTGCCTGGATATGTAGATGATGTACTAGAGATGGACTCACTACATGTTGAAAATCATAGTACAGCTGAACATGGTACTGTGTATGATACAACTACGAAGAGTATATGGCGTTATGGTATACCACCACACAATGGACCAGTTACACCAGCTGCTGGGTGGTACGAAATGGAAGATTATTCAATTTCCGGGGTAGGACCTGCTGCAGATAAATTATATGTTTTAAAGAGCGATAATACAGTATGGCGTTGGTCTGGTAGTGACTTTGTACAAGTTGCAGGTAGTATAACACTAGGTACTACTTCATCTACTGCCTTTCCTGGAGATAAAGGATAGATAGCGTATGAACACGCTACTGCCAAAGGTACCGCTTATGCGTAGGGACTATATAAGATTACTACTAACTCTTAGGGTCATGTAATATCTGCATTAAAAGTTTAGAAATCAGATATTACAGCACTCGGCATTCCTTCTACCAATACTACTTATAATGTAGCTACAACTACTACAAACGGACTTATGAGTAGTACAGATAAGGCTAAACTTGATAAATTACCAAACGATTCTATCGTAGCTATTACAAATTCTGAGATAGACGCAATTGCAATTTAATATGAGTAAATTTTTAGATTATTCTGGATTACAATATTTAATTGGGAAGCTGGATTAGATTACACCAAACTGGGCACCTAATTTATTAACACGAATCCCACTTTATTAGGGGTATTGGCCTACCAATCATAGTGGATTCAAATCAAATGAATCGGGAGTTATACAAGTATAGAACAATTCATTATAGTATGTAGGCGATTCTACAAAGAAAGCTACAATTGATACTGAGAATAATCCATTGTTATACCCAATGATTACTGGTAACTACTATACAGTAGATGTAAAAGTATTAGAACCATATAGTAGTAGTGGTATATATTTGTCAGCAGCTGGTGAACAATCATATACACCTCTATAGCAAAACGTAGCCAAGCATTGTACACTTACATTCAAATGTAATGATCAAAATCAATAGATATAGATATGGGGTAGTAATCACGTATATCGAATTTTATTGTTGCAGATTACTAAAACTAAATGTCCAGTGCCCTATAATGCATTTGGCGCTCAAATAGGTTATTTAATAGATGATAAAATATCAGAAATATGAATAAAGCTTATATTAAATCAGCTGTTCTCACTGGTGCTACACTACCATACGATAGAGGTGTAGAAGTATTACTCGGTGATGTTAAAAACGGGTACGTATCTGGAGATTTAGTTGATGCCAACTTTGTTGGTAAGATCATAAACGATGTTGCAGCGTCTTCATCACAATCCCAAGCATTCAAATAGGGCATCGGTGATGGTAGTATAATTAAGGCTAATTCAGATGCTTCTGCTACAGGTAAAAATTCTGTAGTATTAAGTTATAATAACACGTCTACAGATCAATATGGTAGGCAAAGTGAAGCATCAGGAACCTAGTCTATCACAGCAGGGACTGGTACTGTGGCATCAGGAGCACTTAGCGTTGCATTAGGCAATGATACTACAGCATCTGGACTCGGTGCAGTTTCTATTGGGTTAAATACTCAAGCTAACGGCGATTATTCAATTGCACAAGGCACCGTAACTAAGGCTGACGGTAAATATGCTGTAGCATTAGGCGGGTATAATGAGGCTGGGGCTTAGTATGCTACATACATTGGGTACGGTTCTTGTTCAGTACGAATAACAGGGTAGGCAAATGCTACTACGTACACAGTGACATCAACTGATTCCGCATACAATCCTATATATAATACTATAATCCCTGGCAAAACTAAGATTTATGTATCTGGCGCACCTGTTGTTGGTATGGACTTTGCTACGGTACAATCAGTTTCTCAATTACAAGTTGGGTGTACCATAACCACTGATAGGACATTATCTGCAAATGCTTTAAATAATGCTAGTGGGTTTATTATATGTGGAGCGTGGGCATCTGTATCTTAGGCGATAAATTGTGCTAGTACAACTGGAAGTTACTCATTTGCTGGCGGACCATATAGTACGGCAAAAGGAAATAGTTCATTTGCGTACGGTAGAGGTTGTCACGCTATTGGTAGTTATAGTGTTTCATTAGGTGAATTTAATACTGCAAGTGGCACTAGTTCTACAGCTATTGGATAGGGTAACACTGCTGCTGGAAAGTATTCTATAGCAGCCGGTAATGGCTCAGTTACATACGGAGAGGCATCTATGGCTATTTGCGGTTATATAGCTAGACACATTTGGATGTATAAGACTGATACCCCAAAACAATATAAAGCCAATAAGCAAGGTGAAATCTATGCGATGGTAAAGAATACAATAAACTATGTACCGAATAAAGATTTATATATGTCATAGTTTAACGGTATGCTATTGTTTGATTCTAATAAGGATTCAACTAGATTTGGGAAGATAGAATCTGCAAAGTGGGACGAAGCTACTCAAGATATAATATATACTACTGAAAAAGAATTACCAGTAACTGGTAGGTTAATGGCTATTGCAACTATGGCAAATGGTAAAGGGTCTATTGCTGGGAGCAATGCTATAAGTATAGGTAATGACAGCATCGCGCATGGTTATGACAATAGAGCTGTAGCATATAATTCGTATGCTTTAGGTATGGGTACGACTGCTACTAGTGAACAAGAATTAGTTGTTGGTTTATATAATAAGCCGACTACTGATAGTTTATTAACAGTAGGTAACGGAACTAATCATTTTGCAAAAGATGGTCTTAGTAATGCTCTAGAAGTACACAAAGATGGTCACATAATGATTAAAGACTGGACTGAAGGTGATACGCGTAATAATGAGCAAATACCAATGTATAACCTGCAAGAGAAGATTAAAAACATCTCAGAACCAAAAGGTTGTACTATCGTATTTAGGTCTGCAAACACCGATATTGAATCAGTAAAATGCCACATGTATAATGGTACATATATTTACGAAAAAGATTACCAAGGAGCAGACATGGTAAAAACTCCAGGTACAATAGGATATGTAGAATATAAATACGATCTAACATTCCCAACGGAAGGACTAGCAGCTGGATCTTCACCAACATATTTAGTATTTATTCCAAATATGGATGAGTCACTCAAAACAGAACCAATAGCACGTAATAAACAGGATATTTATATTTTATAATGTTTGATATACAAGGTGGTAAAATAACGCTTAGTACTAAAGATTTAGCTATACCTCCGTTTAAGGAGTACTATAATAATAGTAAAGATAAATCTATAGCACTAAAGGAGATAGAATACATCATATGGTTATATAAATGGAATACACCCTATGAGGCTTACCCAGAGAAAGAGAGGGCTAGAATAATAGGGAAAGATGTATTCGGGGATAGTAATTATAAACCATCTGCAGAATTAAAAGAGTTAGCAAAAAGGTTTTAGGAGTTTCAACAGACTCCTGGAACTAGATTGCTTTCAGCATCATAGACAGCTGCAGAAGGATTGATAGAAGCTCTGAATCAATATTCAGAAGGTAACATGGACATAGATACAGCACTAAAAGTTACTCGTATTCTAAAAGATGTAAGCGGTGTAGTTAAATCATTAGATGTAGCTATGAAACAAGCTAAAGCCGAACAAGCTGAATCTGGTAGAATTAAAGGCGGAGGTGTTATAGGTCTATATGAAACAGTTAAATAATATAAATGGTAGATTTTAACAAAAAAATACACAATACAAATAAGTTTCGTTAGGCTGCCATATTTTTTAAGGAACATGATTGTTATACATTAGCACCAAGGGGTACAACAGACTATATAAAATATTGGGATTAGGAGACCGACAGGTGCCTTAACGGTTATACAGCACCGGATGGCGATTATATAACCGGGTATCATTATTTTTATTTGAATTATAGTCCAATCATGAAGCTCAATCAAGAGGAATATACAGACCATAATGGTCATAAGCGAATACGTAGAAATCGTGTATTTGATTTCCCTTCGTTTTGGAGCTATGACTGGTGTTATTTCATGGCAGTGTAGGAAGCAGAAGAAAGCGGCAAACATTTGGCTGTATTAAAAGCACGTGCTAAAGGTTACTCGTTTAAAGGTGCTTCAATGCTTGTACGTAATTATGAATTAATACCTGGCTCTAAGAGCTTCGCTGTAGCTTCAGAGTAGACATTCTTAATAGGTGATGGACTACTCACTAAAGCTTGGTAGATCATGGATTTTATAGATAAAAACACGGCATGGTCTAAAAAGAGATTAACTAGTACGCGTCTAGAACGCGTATCTGGATTTAAAGTTACTGACGAATATGGTAACCAAACAGAGCAGGGTTATTTATCAAGCATAAAAGGTATAACGCTAAAGAATGACCCAGAACGTATTCGTGGTACTAGAGGTAAATTAGTACTATGGGAAGAAGGTGGTAAATTTCCAGCATTAGAGAAAGCTTGGCGAATAGAACAACCTGCTGTAGAAACAGATGACGGTAAAGCATTTGGACTGTTAATAGCGTATGGTACAGGTGGTACAGAAGGTGCTGGATTTGATGGTCTTAAGAACATATTTTATAAACCAGATGCGTTCAACTGCTTAGGCTTTAATAACATATGGGACGATGGGTAGTCTGATTCTAGATGTGGTTTTTTTGTACCTTCATACGAAAATATGGAAGGTATAGACGAAAACGGGAAATATAGGTTTATGGACGAAGACGGAAATAGCTTAAGAGAAATAGCAATACAAGAACTGATAAACCAACGTAATGCTATTAAGGACGCTGGTGCGTCTTAGGCATCTATAGATAGGTATATATCTGAACGTCCAATGAAGCCGTAGGAAGCTGTACTAGAACTTGGTAAAAATATATTCCCTCGTAAATTACTTATGGACCAGCTAACTAAGATTAGAACTAATGAAAAGCTTAAGAATATGAAGCATATTGTAGATCTATCTTGGGATGGTAATGGAGGTATACAGGCTACAGAAAAGAAGAGTGGAGATATAACTACATATCACCTCAAAAAGGATGATAAACCAGAAGGTTCTATAGTAATCTGGGAATACCCAATCAAGGATCCGCCGTTTGGTCTATATATCGGAGGATGCTTAACCCCTGGTGAAAAGGTTTGTACTCAACGTGGTCTTGTAGCTGTAGAAGATGTAACGCTTGACGATAAACTTATAAACAGATATGGTAAATTTGTAAGCATACGAAATTTACAACGATACGAAAAAATAAATGAACCTACGTTTAAAATAAAACCGTGTGGTACATTTAGAACTACTAATTTTACAGGAGAGCATCCTATACTAACAAATTCTTTTGACTTTGTAAAAGCAAAAAATTTATCAGTTAACGATAAGCTATTAATACCAAATTTGTATTGGAATAACGATCTTGAAAGATACAGATATAATACGCATAACGAATTTGATAGAAAACTTGCATACTTTTACGGTTTATACATTGGTAATGGGTTTTGTAATGTAAACAATAATTCTTATGATATATATCTGTCTATTGGGAATAAAGAAGAAGATTTTGCTAAATTTTACGATTCTCTTATAAACGAATTATTCGGTAGGAAATGTGTATATGTGCATAAAAACAAGGAATAGACAAGAAGGTTTACAGATAAACAACTTGCGGAACAATTATAGAAAATAGGAAGTAATGCGTACACAAAGCGAGTGCCAGAATGGATAAAGCGTGGATCCGCAGAAGTGAAACTTGGTTTTTTACAAGGGTATCTTGATTCAGATGGTTCTGTAATACATTCACGTAATTCCGTTAGGGCAAACTACACAAGTGTAAATCTAGAACTATTAGAAGACGTACAAGATGTACTGTTTGCATTAGAAATAAAAAATAGTATAGTTTTACATAACAGACCGTGCAAAAATAAATTCGGTGGCATTTCTAAAGAGTCATACAGAATAAACATAGCCTGCGATGATATGTTAAAATTGACAATAGATCCTGTATATGAAAGTAGAAAAATAAAGTTGTTAAAAACGTATAAATCAAATAGTAAATCTACTATCGATTAGAAATTTGTAAATGGAAACATCGTAGTTGGAATATAGAGTATCGAAAAATATATATATACTGGTACTGTATATAACTTTGAATGTGATACTCATACATTTATGTGTAGAAATATAATGACACATAATTGTGACCCGTACGCTAAAAGTCAGCGGGTTAAAAATTGGGTAAAAACGGAAAACATCTCAAGTAGACAATTCCGTGCTAAGTCTGTAGATTGCGAAAGGCTACAGAACAGTGTAACGCATAGGCGGTGAATAAATATAATCTGCCCACGAACACCCAACACGAAAGTGATGATATATGCTGAGCTATATGGTAACATATAGAAGTAGAGATAAAAAACTCTACGATAACATAACTGATGATCACGATGAATCATTTACAAATTCGCTAGGCTCTACATTTATATTTAAACGTGTAAAAGCTGGGGAAGCTTGGAATGATGTAATAGTAGCAGAATATTCTGGCAGACCAGATACTGCAGAATAGTATTATGAAAATGTACGTAAATTACTTACATTTTATAATGCTAGATTGTTATTTGAGAACGAACGTAAAGGTATATACCCATATTTTACAAACAAACATTGCGATTACTTGTTAGCAGATTAGCCAGATAAGGTAATATCAGAAATATTTAAAGATTCAAAAGTAAATCGTAGAAAAGGGTGCCATATGACCAAATCTATCAGAACGTACGGAGAAGGTTTAGCATTAGAATGGATGATGGAAGAATATGAACCGGGACACCCTAATATAGAAAGAATATACAGCGAGCCACTATTGGAAGAGCTAATAGAGAATGATGGTATAAAAAACGTAGACCGTGTAATAGCGCTATGTATGGTTATGCTATACAGAGAAGAGCTATACCAAGTTAAAGTGACCGCCAGTAAAGAATAGAATAAATAGGCAGAATTATTTAGTTTGCCATTGTTTAGTCAAGAATACTGGAACCAAGATGAACAGTATGAGGACGATGATGGTATGCCTACATATACATTTTAATAATGACAGAAGATAATTTATATAACTCAAATTTTCCACAACAAAAACTGACTCTTAGAAAGAAAGGGGAGAAGTGGCAGCACGATTGTGTGAATTATATTATAGGAGAGGGTAATATAACATCCGGAGGATAGAATAAACAAGCCTTTGGTGAGTTATAGACCTATTATGATCTTTATAATAGTATCTTCAACGAAGCCGATTTTAAGCGTATTACGAATCCGTTTCATGTTAAGGATGGGTTCCCAGCTACACCTTAGGACTTTAATATTATACGTCCAAAAGTAGATTTGCTTATAGGCGAAGAAACTAAAAGACCTCTCAATTTTAGGGTAGTTCGTACTTCATAGGAAGCAACATCAGAATTACAAGATAAAGAGAAGTAGCTGTTACTATAGTATATACAAGCTTCAATAACAGCTAGAATGGATCCAGAACAACAAGATTAGTATCAATAGCAATTACAATCTGGTGAAATCATGACTCCGGAAGCCATTGCCAAATATATGGATAAGGACTACAAGGATATTGTAGAAAATACTGCATACCACACTTTAGTATATCTTAGAGAGAAGCTAAATATGGATCATGAGTTTATTAAAGGATGGAAAGACGCGCTTATATCAGGTAGAGAGATTTACTACGTAGGTGTACTAAATTCAGAACCATATATGGAGCGTGTAAATCCTATGCAGTTTGCGTATGACAATAGTCCAGATTTAGAGTTTATTGAAGATGGCGCATGGTGTTGTAGAAAAATGCGTATGCCGATTACTGAGGTATATGATAGGTATTATGATAAACTATCCGAAAAAGATTTAACTAAGCTTGAGGATATGATTAACGCTGTGCCAGCTTAGGATTTAGGGTAGAAAGATATTGTAGACGACTTTAAAGGTATTCAGCTACATTTCTATGATAACCCATTATATGATTCTACTGGAAAAGCCAATGTGAATGTATGGCATTGCTGCTGGAAATCATTTAAAAAAATATTTTACGTAACTACACAAGACGAATCTGGAGAAGTACAAATTGATATAGTAGATGAGACATACAAACCAGTAGGTACAGAGATAAGTGTAGAGCCCGATTGGATTGTAGAAGTATGGGAAGGCTATAGAGCTGGTAATGATTTGTATTTTGGTATACAACCTATAGAGTATCAGCATGTAAGTATAGATAATCCAAACTCATAGAAATTACCATATTGTGGTGCTATATACAGTGCTACAAACAGTAAGCCGAGATCTTTGGTTAGTATTCTAAAACCTTTACAATACATGTATATCGTATTATGGTACAGATTGGAACTAGCAATAGCTAGAGATAAAGGTAAGATTATAAATATGGATATTACGCAGATACCTAAGTCTATGGGGATTACACCAGAGAGATGGATGCATTATTTATCGAGTGTAGGTGTCAACTTTGTAAACCCATACGAAGGTACTCCAGCTGACCCAAGTGGTAGTAGAGCTGCTGCATTTAACCAATTCGGTTCTGTAGATCTTACGATGTCTAATGTAATATCTGAGTATATACAACTGATGGATAAGATTGAACAGTTAGCCGGTACTATATCTGGTATTACTGCATAGCGTGAAGGTGCTGTATCTACATCAGAACTTGTTGGCAATGTAGAGCGCTCTGTATTACAATCCTCACATATCACTGAACCTTTATTCTGGATACACAATCAGTGTAAACGACACGTAATGACAATGTTGCTCAATACAGCTAAAGGTGCGTGGGAGGATACAGGTAAATAGAAGTTACAATACATATACGATAATGGCGAGAGAGCATTCTTGGACATCTCTAAGAAGTTCTACTTTGAAGATATGGATGTATTTGTAAGTGATACCTCTAAAGACCTCGAGAATATACAGAAACTACAACAACTTATTTAGCCTGCTATGCAGAATGGGGCTAGTCTGCTTGAAGCTGCAGAGATTCTTACTAATGATAACTTTAATGTGCTTAAGTAGAAACTTAAGGATATGCAAGCTAGGCAAGAACAGTTGTAGCAGCAACAACAAGAGGCACAAGCCCAGCAGCAACAACAATTACAGCAAATGCAGAATGAAGCTAAAGAACAAGAACTTATGCTTCAAGAGGCACAGATGGATCTGCAACGTTACCAGATAGACTAGGATAATCAAACTAAGATTGCAGTTGCTGAAATTAGTGCTTATAGAGGTACTGAAGAAAAAGACGTTAACCTTAATGGTATTAGTGATCCTATAGAGATAGCTAAAGACGCTACAGCACAGCTTAAGATACGTGAAGAATAGTATACTAAGCGTTATGAAAATGAGCAAAAACGCAACATCGAAGAACAAAAGATTAAGCTCGCTAAAGATCAAATGCAACACGAAACTGAGTTATAGAAACAGAAAGATGAAGCTGCATATTAGCGTGAAAAACTCAAAGCAGAAACAGCATTGAAAAATAAAGTAGTAGGTTAGAAGTAATATGGGAGATACAGATTCATTTAAAGAAAGATTTAATAGATGGAAGAACGGCGAAAACTACTGGGATATAGTAGGTAAGCCGTTCCCTACCTATATAGAAACATACGGTTTAAACTACTACAAAGGTGGTAAAGATAATCGTAGCAGATTTTAGCAACACGTTAATAGTAGACAGAAAGACGTAGATTTTATTATAGATACTCTACGTAGTAATGGTATGAATGACTATCAAATAGCAGGTGTTGTTGGCAATATAGCCCAAGAGAGTGCATTCAACCCAAATGCACGTAATGGTTAGCATACTGGTTACTTACAGATGAATGATAATATGCGAAGGCATGTACGTAAGATATACGGTAATGACTCGCATTAGAATTAGCTTAGATTCGTAAGTGATGTAATGCTTGGTAACCAAAAGGTTGGTAAAGACTGGATTAAGTATGGTGGTAACGGCAGATACAAATCATTTAATAATAGTCCAGCTGCCGCATCAGTATATTTTAGTAGTTAGTTTGAACGTGCAGGAAGTGGTTCTAATGATGTGCAACGTAAGCGTAGTGCTATAGATGCATTCAACTATATATAGAAACGCAATAAAAGAATAAAGCCAGCTATACCGGCAAGAGCTTAGTAGTATATGCAAAGTTAGTTCACGTAGCCAGCTGTATCTACAAGAGTAGTTCCAAGAGTACCACAATAGGTATATGGCGGAGGTGGTACATATAGACCTACTGTACCTAGAGGTGCTGTAAAAGCGTACGAAGAACCAATAATGTATAATAGCTAGGTATAGCTACCTAATATAATTGATATGTATAATAATACATATGAAAGCGTACCTACGATGAGTAATCTGCCAAACATAATGTAGCTACAACGCCCAGAATACAAACGTGGTAAAAACTATGTGTATTACGATAATGTAATACAGTATGATCCTATTTATCAACCAAACCAAATTATGTAAAAATAAAGCGATATGCAGTTAGAAAGCCCTAAGCGCAAATGGTAGAAACAGAAAGACTATCAGCGAAAACGTATAATACGTAAAATATAGCGTAGGAATAAGTCTAAGCTGTAGTAGTATTCAAAAATAGCTGAGAAAGAATTAAAACGTTAGCTACGCAGTAAGAAGTTTGCTGAAGGTAAAGACGATGGTAAAACTATATATACTAATTTCACATGGGATTACCCGATTGAATACAATGGTAATAGCTACCCTACTACAGAAGGTACTATAAATGGTATACCACATAGACTGTTTAGTGATGGCAATAATATATTCTATATTGGAGAAGATGGTAAAGCTGTACAAACAAGTCCTGTGTAGAAATTACCTGAATAGATAGTGACACCTATAAGTAAAGGTTATGAATCTAGCTTTAACAGTTACGACACACCAGCTCTACTAAATGCTATGACATTAGGTGTATTAAATAGAATATCACCAACATAGAATATAAGGTTGATTAAAGATGTATTTAATAAAAATTATACATTGGACGATATAATGTAGTCTGCGATTATAGGTAATAACGGAGTTGCATCTAATAAATTCACACAAGCCCACCCTTATCAATCAATTATGTACAATGCACTATTAGACGGTATTGTAGGTGGAGGTGGTAGTATATTAAAGAGCATAGATTCTGGCACATTAAACAATGCCAAACTATTGTCACCTAAAAACAACACTATGATGAGGTTAATTGGTATGGGTGACTCTGGGTATAAGGATTTATTAAGTAGTGGTATAGTTAGAGCAAATCCACACCCAACATCGTTTGGATTAAACACTGAACAACTACATAAAATACAAAGAACTATAAGTAGTGATCTATCAGAAGATGATGTTAGAGCGTTTGCATCTTAGAACATTAAATCGCAATAGTAGTTAGATAGGTTAAATAATGCTATAAACAAATACAGGTCTAGTAATAAAAATAGTTTACTACCAGAAAGATTTGAATAGTTATAGGACATTAAGAACAAAGATAATAACTTAATCTTCTTGTCATAGTTTGGCAAAGATCCTAAAAACATAGTATCTAAAAATTGGATTAACTATTCACAATAGCATGCGCCTAATGCAAAATTAGTTAATGATGTAGAATATCACAATTTACCCACATTTGTAGTAGATCCGATTGAATAGAATGATTTATTAAAATAGGATATAAGTAAAGGTGGTTATGTTGGAGATTATGCCGTAAGAATAAATAATGCAAATAAATACTCAGCAAATGCTACTTCTTATGGACATTTTAAAGAACACCCTACAACTATATTTCCAGTAGAGATTAATAACCCAGACTTGGATGTATATGTGAGAAAAGATGGACTGTTATCAGGAAAGAAGTATATGAAAAAATTAGATAAGAGTGTAGTTTTAAACGATGCTGAGTTATTACGGAAGACAGGTAGTGTAAAGAATAGAGTTCGCAAAAATACTAATAGTATAGTATTACCTGTAGATAAAATTCAAAATATCCCAGTACTACCATCGATTAATCAAATTCTATACAATAAAGAAACAACAAAATAACGTAACTATACGTATATAATAGTATAACATAAATATAATATTATAATTTATGGCAAGAAAAAAGAAAGAAAGTCCATTGGATAAGGTATTCAATGATTTAGGTTATGACAACCCAGAAGAAGGAAGCAGCATAACCGACATTGATAAGATTCCACAGTTTACTTAGGAAGACACGCCTACCGATGTTGACGACTTAACGGAAAAAACAGTAGATACTCTGGACGAAGATGATGAGTCCAAGGAAGGTGAAGATGCTGGTAATAGCGGTTTAGATGATAACACCGAAATACCAGAGGATGTATTAAATAAAATCAAACAGTCTGAAGAAGACCAATAGACAATCGAAGAGGGTGATAATGACAAATTGTCAGAAGAAGTAGACCCTAATGAAGCATCTGCGGTAGGTGCTTTCTTTGACGCCTTCGCTGAGTCTAATGGTTGGGATGTACCAGAAGATGAAAAACCTAAAACGATAGAAGAGATCACTGACTATATCAAAGATGTCGTGGAACAAAATTCTATTCCGCAGTACGCCGACGATCGTATTGCATAGCTTGATTAGTATGTAAAAAATGGCGGAAAGTTTGAGGATTTTTATCAGAGAGAATCACAACGTATCTCTTATGGTACTATGGACATGGATGATGAAATAAATCAAAAAGCAGTAGTTCGTGATTACCTGAGAATATCAGGTTATGACGAAGAAAGTATTAACTCAAAAATAGAGAAATACGAAAATGCTGGCTTGCTTGAAGATGAGGCTAGAGATTATGCTGAATAGCTTTAGAGAATAGAAGAACAGCAGATAAAATAGCTTTAGCAATAGCAGGAACGGGATCGACAATTACAAGAATAGCAAGCCGTGGAGTTTGCAAAGAATCTTAATGATAGCATCACGCATCTTGATAATATTAGAGGTATTAAAATCCCAAAAGAGGATAGAGTAGCTCTATATAATTATGTTACAAAAGTAGATGCTGATGGTCTAACTCAATATTAGAAAGATTTCTAGAGTAATTTTGTCAATAACCTGATTGAATCTGCGTACTTTACAATGAAGGGCGATGCTCTACTTGGTGAAGCAAAACGTAGCGGTCAGACAGATGCTGCAAGTAAACTTAGAACACTGTTGAGGCATTAGACTAAAAATCATTCATCGTTTAATGCCGATGATAAACAACGCTCTGTCACAGATATTGCGTCAACAATCTGGCGATGAGCTAAAATACACTAATTAAAATTTATGAATAATTCACTTTTAAATAATCTTCAGCTTTATCGTGGACGTCGTTTCAGCGATCTTGTTGATGAGAATATGATTTCCAATGCAATGTTGACACACCCACATCAGATTGCAGGTTTGCTGTCACTTGTATTTGGTACTAAAGATGATGGCATTTCTACAGCTATCGATTTGATTACTGGTGGTCTTGGTCGTACTATGACTATCGACAATCGCGAGTATGAATGGGATGTACTTATTGACAACGATCATGCAGTTAACATTCGTTGGGCAAAAGCTAACGGAAAAGAAATCAAAGCTGGCGGAGACGAGCCTGTACTTGCTGGTCTTAACAATGCTCCTATTTATATTGCATTGGAGGAACGTTATTTCGGTCCAGGAGCCGTATTGGCAATGGATAATATTAACTTCTAGGTACGTGTAAACGGAGCTCCGTATCAAGACGGCAGTGCTTGGGTATATGAATGCTACGTAGTAGATGGATTTGCTGGTTCTTATATTCCAGAAGAGTACCTGTTGCCTGGTCGTCAGGTGAGCCGTATTGGTAGTGCATATGAGGAGTATAGCGATGAGGCGGACATCATCAACTATAATACACCGTTTAAGATGCGCAATACTCTTACTACGCTTCGTTTGACATACGATATTACTGGTGATGCATATTCTACAGTATTGGCAATTGCAATGACTGATCCTGAGACCGGTAAGAAGTCTTATTTGTGGTCTGATTATCAGTATTGGATTGCATTGCGTGAATGGAAGAAGCGTGAAGAGCAGTTCTTGCTGTTCTCTCGTAGCAACCGTAATGCAGATGGTACATATACGCTGAAGGGCACTAACGGTCGTCCTGTACCTGTAAGTGCTGGTCTGTTTGAGCAGATCGCTCCGGCTAATACTCGTTACTATACTACACTTACCGCAGAACTTCTCGAGGATTATCTCTTCGACCTCTGCTATAATATTATAGGTACTAACGAGCGTAAGTTTATTGCACTGACTGGAGAAATGGGTTAAATTTAGCCCCTTATAGCAGTAATGCTATATAGCAAATTTATTTAATTGCTGGAAAACCTTAAAGAATTTATTAACATAGATTGACAATATAAATTATGAACTCATAGAAGTTTAATAGGCAATCAGCAGCTAAGACATTACACAAACCGCTTAAAGGATTTGAATATAGATATATAATATACGAAACTGGATTAGTTTACGATAGATTTACTAACAATTTGGTAAAAGAAGTAAATGGAACAGTTACTGTATTTGGTAGTAACAATAAACCTTATAAAATTAAAATAGGAAAGCTTTTAGATAATACATTTTCTGATACAGACTTTTCTGATTATGTAGAACTGAAAGCACACAAAGGATATGTAATAAACAAAAACGGTTCTTTATATAATACCATAAGTAAAAGATTTGTTGGTACTACTATTAAAAATAATTATATTAGATATAATGTAAATTGGTCAAGAAGAATGATGCACGAAGTCCTTGCTGATCAATTTATACCAAACCCTAACAATTATAATTCTATAGACCATATCGATTGTGATAAACTAAATAACAGTTTAGATAATTTAGAATGGTGTGACATAGAAGAAAACAAAAGAAGAGCTTATAATAATGGTCTGACCGCTATAATTAAAACATTAGTTACATTTGTAAAAGATACAGAAAGCTTTTCTATACTTGGGTTAGAGAACGCAAGTAAAATATTTAATATTAGGAAATCTACTCTTTGTACGATGATTAAAAAGTACGGAGATAAAGATTTAACAATACCAAGCGGTTCTATGAAAGGTTATAAAATAATCACATAGAAAGTGAAATGTAAAGTTCAACGACTATCCGAAATGGAGTAGGGTTCAAGTGAACTCGAAATGATAAATATCTCAGATAGAGATAAAGATATAGTCTAATCACACATGAGAGTGTGTGGGGTACTGAAGGTCTAACGTACCCAACTTAGAATGACGAACTGAGTTAAATATAAATGATTAGAGAATTTGACCGTGTGCTGAAAGAGAAAGCTGGTACGTTCAACCTTGTTGATACTAAGTTTGTAACTGGTTCTGGTCAGGAATTGTCTCTTGGTGGTCAGTTTACTACTTATAACATGGTTAATGGTATCTCTCTGACAGTTAAGCGTTGCGCAATGTTTGATAATATGGAGATGTTCCGTCAGCTCCACCCTGTAACCGGTAAACCGTTGATGTCATACACATTCTTGTTTGTTGACCTCGGTATGCGCGATGGTCAGGCGAATGTAGTTAAAGTTTGTCGTAAGGGTCGTGAGTTTGTACAGTGGTGTACTGGTGGTTCTGTAACTCCTCAGGGTTATGGTAACTCTATTAATACACTGCGTTCGAATAGCCGCGATGGTTATCAGGTACACTTCCTTGGTGAAGAGGGTATCATGCTGCGTAATCCACTGTCTTGTGGTGTTTTGTACTGCGATGCCGACGACGCTGAAACTATTGCACTTCACGCTTGATAAATGAAATAACGGACCTCGCTCGGTCCTTATATTCCACACTAACGTGTGAAATAACGGACCTCGGGGTGTACGTAATAATATTAAATATAAAAGGGCTCGCTACTTAGCAGTAGCTCGCCCTTATATATTTAAATTATTATAGGAAATAACTAAACAATAATATGATAGTTGAGTTAAGAATAAGAAAAAAGAATCCCTGGGCTGGTATATTGAAATATAAGCATTGTTTTGACTATATTGCTCCATATTTTACAAGATCTGGGTCGATTTATACAGGTTTAACGCCTGAGGAAGAAAGAGAATTTGAGAAGTAGTTAGGTTATGCTGAAGGAACGTTAGCAAAGAATAGTGATTATTGGAAGACATTCTGCGTAAGAGTAGGAGCCAATGCTGTTATCTTAGATGATTAGTTCCCAATGCAAGCTTTGATGATTAAGTTTCTTAGTAATCATAAGAGAGTAGCTACTTCATTAGATAAGCTAAACGCCGGTAAAGATTATCTATTGATTAATCGCCAGGCTGAAGCTATCGAAAAGAATAAGATCAATAAACTTCGTAGAGATGCCGTTAAAGCATTTGATAAGTTATCGTTGGAAGAAATGCGAAAATGTCTTAGACTGTTTGGTGTTAAGCCAGAAGGTATGTCTAACGAATTAGTAGAATCTTCATTGTATGAGCTTGTTGATAAGAATCCTAAGAAGTTTTTTGACACGTGGGTTAATAATGATAAGAAAGAAACACAATTTATAATCGAATCTGCTATTGCAAAAGGAATTATCCGTAAGGATCGTACACAGTATTATTATGGTACTGAAATGTTAGCTGATTCATTACAAGATTGTATAGCATACTTGGACGCAAAGAAGAACCAAGATCTTAAGCTTTCGATCATTAACCAGATTGAAAATAAATAATAAGATATACACGACGTATGACGTATAAGGATATAAAGACTAAATACTTAATAGAATATGACAAGGCTGATATTACTTCGTCATATCCGTCGCAAACTGACTATGAAATTGCTACAATATTAGATAAGGCTTACTTAGCTATAATAGCTCAAAAATTAACAGGGAATAATCCAAGAAAAGTAGGGTTCGAAGCTGATAATAAAGCAATAGAAGATGTCAGACCGTTAATTACACGTAGACAATTATAGTTATCTACAGATTCAACTTATTGTATAAACGAGTATTCATGTGATATACCAGTTTCAGAGTTTCTATACTATATACAAGGTTTATTAAATTCAAAAGAGTCTGGTAAATCTATAATAGGTAAAGTACCAACATAGTAGAATGTAGAACTTGTATCGCACGAAGATGCTGAGAAATTTAAAGCTACTACTACTAATCTACCGTGGATACATACTCCAGTGTGTTTTATAGAAGATAATAAAATACACATACTTGTAGATTGTAGGAAATATAGAGACATTACTAGTTTAACTAATTTTGATCTTACCTATATAAAGAAGCCAATTAGTTTTATAAATAATGATCAGCCAAGATTTGATGATACTTAGTTTGAACTTACAGATACTATGGCTGAGGAGCTTATAAATTTAGCTATAATGTTATCTACAGAAATAGTTGAATCACAACGTCAACAAACAAAAACAGCGTTTAGACCACTTGAATCATGACAGAACAATAGACTATACAACTTGGGATAGAATTTGAACGTAGGTTACATGAGATTTACCCTATGTTCAAACAGGAGGAGAAGCTTGATACTGACACTATATATTCATTTTTAAGCGAATATTAGATGCAGTATGTTAAATAGTTATGTCTTCTACAGGATTAGACTGTACGTGATACAAGGGCTAACAAAAGAGTATCTGATATTTTAAAAGCACTTACCATACATCGTACGATTAATGATGGTACATTATCAAATGAGTATACAAGATGTTATAAGTTTAGTATACCTAAAGATTATATGTACTATATTCGAAGTAACAGTATTATAAATAAGAACTACAAAAGCTAGAATCAATTAGTTACTAATGTATATACACCAAACATTACAATAAAGGAAGAAGACGCTCAACGGATAGGCAATACATATTTTAATAAAGGCGCTATAATTCGTAGACCAATGGTATTACTAGAGAGTACATAGGTCAATAGCCCAGAAATTAAAGTAGTATGTGATGAGTATACTGATATACAAGGTTTGGAGTTGGTGTATATATATAAACCTCATTCGTTCAACATACTTAATTATGGCGAACCGTTCTCAGAAGCTACACATGAGTACAAAGAGGATGTAATAAGCTATTGTGAATTGCCGTTTGAATGTTTTGATGAACTCGTACAAGGTGCTATAGATTTGTATGTATCAAACTACAAGTTTAAATTATTAAATACTGGTAATAATCGTAGGCGTAGAGCTTAGCAATAGTTATAGAATCAAGAATAGCAAGGAGGTGAGTAATGAAATACATAGAAATATTAGAATCGTTTGAACGAGAAATAAATAAGCTCGATAATAATATTGAGAAACCTGCTACTGATGATTCGTTATATTGGCTAAATCAAGCTGTGGCTAAGTTCGTTAAACTTAGGTTCAATGGGGACTTTGTGCACGATACATCATATGAACAAACAGAGAAACGTAGGAATGATTTAATTAATCTATTCAAAGAAATTAAATGGAGTATACCATAGGATATAGAAAATTATAATGAAGACAACCCTAGTTATAATTCATACACTCTTAAATACCCTTCAGACTTTATGTTTGTTCTAAATGAAGATGTTATCATAGATAGCGTCAAGGGAGGTCATAGAATGAATACTTGTGTATTTGAGTGTACGCAAGATAGTTTTATGTACAGGGTCAACAACAGTCTTACTGATTTTCATTATAGGTTTAATAGAGCAAGACCTCTGCGAATACGCACTACAGATAGAGATGGTGGGTCTTTATGTACACTGTTGACAGATAAAAACTATAATATCGAACAATATATACTTGGGTATCTGCGTATGCCCAAACAAATAACATTACAAAATCCGTATGATGAGTACGCGGACTTTGATGACATAACAATTCCAGAGATAATAAAAATAGCAGCTTAGATGTATATTGAAAATATTGCAGATAGACGCTATAATACAATCTCAGAAGAAGTAAGTACTCAAGAATAATTTTAACGTGGAAAGCCCAGGTATTTAGGTATACCATTTAAGCATAGGGTGAGTAGAAAAAATTAATTAATTATGATTACATATGTAAATACCGTATTGGTATCTAATAAAGAAGGTGCTGCTGTATCTAAGATTAGTGATGTTGCAGCTCTTAAAGTAACAGATAAAAATTAGGCTGCTACAAACAAGGGTGATTTTGTAGTTTATGAGATTGACCCAGAGACTGTTAAAATTGGTCTGAAGCTTGGTACGGCTACTAAGGTTAAGGACTCTTTCTATCAGGATGTTCGCTGGTCGAACGAAATTAAGAAAAGCGATATTCGTGACTTCTCTTCTAATGATGTAGCAAAAGCATCTGAAAAATCAGAAGATGTTATCGAGATTGATTTCGATAAGATGGATCAGTACACTAAGAATGTACTTAAAGTGGGTGGTAAGGTTGTATTCCTTCGTCTAACTTTTAAGGATCTTCCTACGCGTTATCGCAACTGGACTGAGACGTATGATTATACGACTAAAGAATATGATAGCGCTGCTGAGATTGCAGCTGCTTTTGCTGATATTGTAACAAGACAGTTTAAGCGTGCACGCGTTGAGGCTGAAGCTGCTGGTACAGTTCTTAAGCTTACTGCAATGCCTTACGATGATGATAATT
>AUXO012913940.1_pt1 | contig 22130 bp, 24 predicted proteins | sample 768731 | NCBI WGS metagenome assembly AUXO01 (sample SAMN02715735, study PRJNA202380) | gut metagenome | biome: sheep rumen | host: Ovis aries | place: New Zealand: Palmerston North | reverse complement strand
AGCTTTTCAATTTCAGCTTTTTGTTCATCTGTGAGAACTGACTGTTGATTAATTGTACGAAGCTCCTGAATTGTAGCTTTCTGCTCTTTAACCTTAGCCACGAGTTGAGTAACCAACTCTAATAGTTTTTTATTAGCCTCTAATAACGTATTCAAGTATATAAACTCCTATTAGAGTTAAAACCACTAAAGTAAGCTTTTAAAGAACAACTGATGAGCTTGTTTTACGTTTAAGCCTTCTGCAGCCCTCTGTTTTAGAAAATCTTTGTAATCTTTTCTACCTTCAAAACACCAATGAGAAATTACACCATCTTTTTTAAGAGACTTAAGTGCACTCTCAAATCGAATAGGCTCGTCTGTAGAGTATACGAGATTTTCTCCGCTCTTAAGCTGAATTACAGAGTTGTTATCTGTAACCGAAAGCTGATAGTTGTACTTTTTGTTAATAGTAACAACTAGACCATCGAAATAGTCAAGTTTTGTCAAGTTTTAACTCCTACTGTTATTATAGTTAGATTTCTCTGAAAATTCGACCGGAAAACTATATTTATTAAAAGAGATTAAGGAGTTTGATATGGAAGAAGATAATATCAATTTTGCAGAAGTCTTTTCGAATAATACTTTTGAAGGTTTGAGAAAAGCTATTCTTATGTTTTTGAAAAAGACTGGGGCTACAAATACAAGTCTTGAGTTTGATGATAAGACTGTTTATATTCATGCTCGTAAGGACGCTGTAGAGATTCACATTGTAACTGGTGATAAATCTGAAGCACCTGAATTACCACAGGAGCCAGATAATATTAACGATATGTTGGACGACGATGAGTAAAAAGAAACTTAAAAAATACTACGCTCATTTTTATGCCACAGGTGAGCTTAGGAAAATTGAAGCTGAAAACGAAAACGAGGCTTATGCAATAGCTGAAGAACGTTTTGGTGATAAGTATGGAAAGTACACCATTGGTGTACCTCTACGAAACGGTGATAAAAAACCACTAAACGGCATTATGTTAAAACACGAGGATTAGTCCTCAGACATGAAGACAGGCCGAAGCTTTTCTTTACTTGCAGCTGTCCTGTCTTGCATGTTTCTATTAGCGTTATACTCTCTCAATGACTCGTCTACATTACCTACCTTTTCAATTAACAATTGTAACAATTTAACTACTTCAGCATTACCGTTGTCCGACTTTTCAGTCTTATTTGTAGGTATTGGTTCAATCTGAGCAGCACTTGTTTTTCCACCAGTTAAGTTTTCTAGGTTACCTTTACCAATGTCTTTATTTGGTAGATCCTGTAATTTAACTGAAGCATCAGCTACTGCAGTCATTGCTTCGGCTAATTCAGTTAAGCCTGTAGCCTGTTTAGCTAATTCACTTAAGCTATTAGCCAATGTAGTTACTCTACTTATATTTCCATCTGAACCCAATTGACCAAACTTTTTAGCAAACTTCTTAATAAAGTCCATTGTATTGTCAACAGCTTTTAACTTCTCTGCGTTTGGAGCCGTAAATGTATTTAATTGTTTTGAGAAGTCGCTTATAGTTGTTATTGCTTGAGTTAAGAACTCCATTGAAGCTGTCTTATCTGATATCTTAGCAGATAGCTTATTAACTACATTTACAAAGCCTACATAGGCAAGCGAGAAGAATATGAAGCTAAAGGTGAATGATATTAAACCGAAGGTAGCTGTATACAAGCCTAATGCAAGAGTGAGGGCAATTACACCAAACGCAATTATCGCTGCAGCCATAGGTACTAAACTTTGCAATACAGTTATAATAGCATCAGTAGTATCTTTAATACTCTCCGTACCTAGAGATTGTAGAATTGTACCAATGAAACCAATAACAAATACGGCAGTAGTCAAATTACTTAAGAATTTAACTAAACAAGCTACTGCTACTAATGCTAAGGCTGTCGCAAATACTAAAGGTATAGCAGCTGCAGCTAATAACAATACACAACCTGCTATCATTGCTAATGCTGTTGCCGTTAAGATAATTGCCATTGCACCAATGATAGCTGTCTTAGCTCTATCTATAGTTAAGATGTTTGATATAAGTACGGCTACACCAGCTACTGCTACAGCGAACACCGCTGCGATTGCAATACCTACTAGTGCTAAAGGAATTAAGGCTGCTTGAGGACCCATTATAAGGGAACCATATACTGTACCCATTACAATAATAAATCCTGCCATTGCAATCATCAATATACTAACAGATAACATTGCTGCCATTGTAGTTAAAACTTGTGTTAAGGTAAATTGACCTAACATACTTATGATTACCCAAGCTACCGCTGCTACTGCAATTACGACAACTGCAGCTAAAGCAACACCCACTAAGGCCTTTGCTACATTAGAAGCCTGATCGGCAATCTTAGTCATTAACTTAATCAAGATAATTGGAATAGTTGAAATGAACATCATCATTAACAATCCAGCTGTAAGTACACCAATATCTTGCATACCTAGTACAATAACCAGAATTGAAATTAAGGCAATCATTACCGTTGTAATTATAAGAATACCCATAAGAGCCTTCAATTTACCTTCGTCTACATTTTTCATTTTAGTTATTGCTAGTGTCAACATACCTAACAATAGCGAAATCATACCAACGATAAGTCCAATTGTAATTATACCTTGTTGAATAATAGGCTCAGGTATAATACCTAATACAATTGTAAGGATTGCGATAACACCTATCAATACTGTTATGGTTGTTAAAAGCTGTTGAAATGCATCTATCTGCATTGCTGTTACACCAAGCTTACTTGCAATCATCATTACTGAAGCTACTTCGATAATTGTTATCATGGCTATGTTCATGATGAGTTGCATATTGCCTAGACCCTTTTCTATAAGGCCCCAAGCTAGTGCACAAACGACTGATAGTGCTACAATCATACCTATCATAGTTACGAATGCCGTCATAAGCTTATTTATAGGCATGTCTTTTGGTTTATCAGCTCCAACAAGCTTAGTAATCAATACGGCTGTTAGATTTAATGCAATCAACGATATAAAGGTAGCACCAAATACTATAGCTAAGCCTGTAAGTACTTGAGGCCAGTTATTGGTCATGAATGTTACAATACCTGCACACATTAACATTGTTGCATTTACTAAACCAATCATGATAGCAAATTGTGTAATTATACTCAAAGGACTACCGCTATCTTTTTTGTTTTTATCATCGCTCAACAGCTGTTTATGTTTTTGATACTCTATACTTATAAAACTTAAAGCAGCAAAGGTTACCACGAAGAATGTAGTAAAGCTAATCATAGTGAGTAGTAGATCACTATTAAATCCAATTGTAGATAGAACTGTTGCTGCAAGAGCTAACATTACTAAACTACCTGTTATAGATTCCAAAGGTCCACCAATACCTTCAAAAAATGATTTTAATAAACCTTTATTCTCTTTACCTTTGTCTTTATCCTTATCTTCAGTTTTCTTAGCTTCATCGATACTAACAGGTGCAAGTGATTTAGTAAATTCTTTAGCTACGTCACCTGTAGATATACTTGTTAATATCTCTGAGAATGTGGTGTTTAAATCAGAAAGGATGTTACCTAAAATTGTAAAACCTGAAGCTGTAATATCTGTTATTTCAGTAAGACCTGCTAAGTCTTTTACGTCATGAGAGTCTTTAATCTGTACATCTTTAACTACATCTTTAGTAGACTCTGCGTCTCGGCTTTCTGCTAGTAGATTTGCTTTCTCTACTTCAATGTTTATATCAAGTAGAAGGTCTAACATATCTCGCCAGTTTTCACAGAAATCACCCAGGCCTTTAAGTTGTTTACTAAGGTCATCAGATTTTTTATCATTATCTTGTTTAGCCTCGTTCTTCTTACTTAATTTGAGACCATCACCTAAATTACCTACTGCAGTACTTAAATCCTCAATTGAGTCAGCAACACCGTCTATACCCTGTGTAATTTGATTGACACCTGAATTAACTGCATTAGTGATATCCGTATTCTTTGCCATATTAAAAATTAGTGTCAGGAGGAATTGGTTTTCTCTATATTTGACGTAAAGAATTATTTTTAAGGAGTAATAAATGGAACAGGTTGAAAATGCAGAAGAATTGTTGTCTGCAACAATGGAAATCTTGAGAGATAAAAAGGTTACAATGAAGGCTCGTACCGAAGTCTCTAAGAGAGTTCTCGAACAGGCTGGTGGAGATAAAACACATTTTAATATAGTAGCTAAAGCTTTCTCTGATAAAGGTAAGGCATGGTTAGGAGACAATCCTCTTGAACTAGATAAAGAACAAAAACACAAGGACTCTACATCTCCTGTATTTATTAAATTGTTGAATCTTATTACAGCTCTTGAGGCTTACAACATGACTGACGATATTCTCACTGATTATTTGAGAGCCCTTCAGGAGAATGGTATCACTATTACAATTGATCATGATCAGTTCGAACATGCAGATACTTCAGCTCTTGATATTCCAATTGAGGAAGAGCTTCAGTCTATTAAGAGCTATAATGCTACAATCGATAGTTACAACGATGAGATTCGTGACGAACACGCAATGAAGGCCGAGGAGTTGAATTTTGCTCCAAGTTCGGATTACTCAAGGGTTGTAGGTATTTACAAGAAAGGTATTGCAGGTAAGGAAATTGACGACGATGTTCAGGATATTCTTACTCACAACGAATTGCTTGATAGTGCTGTTAACCTTGTAGCCGATAGAGCTAAAGAGATTTCCGCTCAGGCAAAAGATAACGTATAAGTAAAGCTTTCCATAACTAATTTAGGTTATGGATATCAAAAGCTATATACAGTGTTGTATTGATTCATCTGATGTTGCAGAGTTAAATCTAACTTGGCACTACACAGGTGAATCTACTTGTACAAACGAAACAAGATTTTATAAAAACGGAAACCTTTACCGTATAAATGTACCTGAGTCTGCTTTTAATAATCAGCTGTTCTATTGCGATGCCGATTACATAGGTACAATTAGCTGGACTGAGGTTACTACATTAGACGAAGCTAATCAAACAACTCTTAAAAACGGTTTAACAGCTACCTGTTTTACTTTCTTTAATCAGACTGTTAATCTCGAAGCTTTACCGGATTTTATTAGTGCCTATGAAGCCGATCCTGAATACAAACCTCTTACGAAGTATGCAGAGGTTTCTAATCTCGAAAATATCCTAATTGATGATGATCAGTATTATCAGATCATGCAGATCGTAGGTCAACCTTTTATTAAGGATCGAGAACTTGAATATAAAAGACAAGCTATTCTAAAGCTTGCCGTTGAACCAGCATTAAAAACTTACTACACATATTATCCGTTAATACAAGAACAAGTTCTTCCTCACAGGACTGGTGACTATATGATTCCTTACCCAACTAAACCTTATCCTGCTTATAAAGCTGTAGCTTGGATATCCTCAGCAGGTTCAATGATGAGAGGTACTTTAGGTGTAGAGGGAATGTCACCACTGGCTGCATTAGGTACTGACGTATCTTTATATACTAGAACCGCTACAGGTGGAAAGTTTGCAACAGGTTTACACTATTCAAAAGCTGTACCTGGTTTTACAGGTGAATCTGCTACAGATGGTGGTGGAGCGTTAAGTCAATTATCTACAGCTTGGCCTTTAGCTAATACTCTTAAAAACATTACAAGACGTGAACATTTACAAAAAATACATGTACCTGGTAAAGGTCTTTTTGCAAAGGGTTACTCATCTCTATCTGGTTACCTTAATATTGTATGGTTATGTTGGTCTAGAGATTTCAATGATGTAGATTTTGAAGACTGGACTAAAGTAATTCAATTGTGTCAATCTTACGTTAAGGTGTCTATCGGATCTATTCGTGAATTGTTAAAAATGGATAGTAACGTACCATTTAAGGAGGGTATGCAAAAAGAAGGCCAAGAGGAAATTAACAAGTGGATTGAAGAAGCTAAGCAAGATCCATATAGATTGATTTATACACCTGAACGTGGCGGTGTACTATAAGGAGTTTGATACATGTCTGAAGTTAGAATGGACGGTAATGTAATTAAATATACAGATTACACGAAAATACAACAAGCAATACAAGATATCTATCAAACAAAGTGGTTTCAAGGCAATGCTCAGTATCCTACCACCTTTAGTGTTTTATCTAAGGATGCAGGTACAAAAACAAGTAATAGTTACACACCTCAGAGTCTGCTAGATGCTGGGGTAGAAACAGATTCGAATACCTTTAAGAGCCTGTCGAATTATATTGCTAAAGAAAAAGAGGCATTAAACGGAAACTGTCAATTTAACATGACTGCACAACAATTAGCACTTTTCTCAAAGGTATCTGGATTAAATTTTCCTAAAACACCTTTAACAAAAAAGGGTGGAGTGTTAAAAGCTACAACTAAAGAACAAGAGGGTAGTATACTTAGTTTTGAATTCCTGTGGAGTAGGTCTTGTGATGTTATCACATTTTTTGATCAATGGCGAGAAAAGTGGTATACTCAAACAGCTCATCAACGTACCTTAATACATCAGGTAGGTACACCAGCTGAAGGTTATTTCGGCTTAAGTGGTTTAACAGTTGCGACCGATGGTACGGTTAGTCATGACTGTCACCTAAGTATTTTCGGTTTAATACCTATTGAAGTAGATATAGAACCAAAGGATTTTGGACCAGCAACAAACCCAAATAACATACCTAAGGTTATATACAAGTGTACATATTCATATGCTTGTTTAATCTACCCTAAGGATGTCAATAAAGCAGACGGTGGATTAAAACGAGTGTTCTTGGCATAAAAATACCCGTAACAATAATTGTTACGGGCTGTTACTAGCAGCTTAATCTATTAAGCTTCCTGCGTAGTACTGAAATCTGGGTAAATATGCATTTCAGATTTATCAGTGGAAAGTTCAACCTTCCAATCGAAATACATCTCTGATACCTTTTCCAATACCAATTGTTTTCTGTCGTCGGCAAAGTTTTCAGGATATTTAACAATAACCTCTTTTGTAAAATCCTTACTCTTAAGGCTAGGTACATCGATTGGCATATCGACAATCTCTTCTACAAGTTTGTCTGTAGATATACCTGACTGTACGCTTGCTACCAATTTACCTGGCTCTGTTTCAACCCATTCTACGGGAAGTAACTTTGTTTTAATCTTGCCCATTTTTGAGCTCCTCTGTAAAAATATAATTAAAGGGTATTAACAATACCCTGAATAACATTATTCAAATACATCCAAGAGTTTAACCTTAAATGTATCAAGAGTGAAGAATCCTTCCTGATTCAACTCAAGAAGTGCCTTCTTAAGTTTATTATAGTTCTGTCCTGCTAAAATACTTTTTGCTCTGTTGAAAGAAATCTTTTCAGGTCCATCTGTATGATCATCGATAACCTTAAACTCCTCTACACCTTTTTTAACCTTCAATGTACCAATACGATTGAATACCCTTACCATCTCAGCTCTACGAATCTCAGACATCATAATCTGATAAACTGTAGGAAAGTTATCCTGTGTGATTCCGGAGATCTGCATAAATGCTTCATCAGACTTGTTATTTGTAGCCAATGAAACTACTGCGTCAAGAATCTTTACCTCTGGAGCCATTCCTACATATTTTGAAATAGCTGGAATTGTAAATACCTTGTTATCAACACAATACTGCAAATGAGCAAGAGCTGTACCAATAGAACCTACGGATGCTTCAGCGATAACTTTAAAACCTTCCGTCAAGAAGCTTTTTGTACTTTCATCTAGCACAGTGAACAAATAAGACCAAAGTGTCTGTTCACCTTCATAGATATGTGTCTTACAGAAGTTTACCATATACTTCATCAGATCCGATGTTTCAAGTGTAGTAAACTTGAAAGTAGCGTCGGCCAATCTTCTTAAGAAACCTGTATTACCTGACGATCCGTAACCAGATCCATTACCAAGCTCTGTTTCAACAGTTGAACCTGTAGCCTTGATTGTATCCATAGATGTAAAGATCCACTTGGTTCTACTATCCTTTCTCTCTAGCTCTTTCAACAATTCGTTGATAGCACCACGAGACCTCAACAATTCCTGAATCTCATCAAAGATAATTACACGATATTTACTTCCAAAGAAAGGTAAAGCTCTAGAATCCTGAATAAGTTTTGACAAACCCTCGTTTGCAGACTCGCTATCCTTTTTCAAGTCAGCTACTGTGATAAGCTGCACATCGTGTTTGAATTTTTCATCTATAATCTGTCTACACTCTGGACATTCTCCACAAGGATTACCTTCTGCATCCTTGTGTTTACAAACCATTGTCATTGCAATGATCTTTGCAATAGTCGTTTTACCACCGCCTGACTTACCCATCAGGAGTATTCCGTTTGGCCACTTATCGTCTATAGCATGCATCTTTACAAATGGTTTAAGCATCGTATCAATGTTAGAGGATGCTCCACCGTAGACCTCATCTATCTTTGTTGGTCTTGCGCTAATGTGCCACTGTGTACCTTTTAACTCCATTAAATTACCTCTAGTGATTATTATTATTATTAAGATCAAGAAACTCTTGAGTATTTCTTCTACCTAAAAAATATAGCTAGTGATTTACAACTCTAGTCAAAAAAAATCGGTTCCGAAGAACCGATTTTGTTTAGTGATTTTTAAGGATTACATTCTGCTCAATCTCTTGAACTCATCCTCACTTACTGACATCTTTGGAATTACACAAACTCTTACCCAACGTTTTAGAAGTTTGTTTTTCAACTCATCTACAGGTGTATCTGGGTTGTTTTCCATCTCGTCACGAAGCATTGTAATCCACAAGCTTACTAAGTCTTTAGCTGTACGGAACTGGAAGTGTGGCTGAAGAATAAGCCTCTTACCAAACATTACCTGTCCATGTTCACCAGCTTCGATAATTGAACCCATGATTGAAAGTACCAATGCTTTTGCATCTTTAACTTCATCCTCTGTGAACTTACCATCTTTCTGTCCACAATCCATGTTATCAATAATGTCTGCCAAACGAATCATAAACTCTTCGTGTGTAAGAGTTAAGATTGTAATTTCACAACGTGAGAACAATGCTGGATCAAGTCTAGACTGTGTCAAGTTCGAAATGAAAATGATTCTACAGTTGAATGTCCAAGACTCTGGAATTAAACCACCCTCATCGTCTCCGTCATCCTCATCGTCAACAAACTCATCTTCTGTAAGTTTAGACTTACCTGTGAAGTAATCCTCATCGAGACCACCTTTGATCAAGTTTGAAACGTTTTTACGAGTAATAGGATCACTACAACCTACTGTATAACCTGTTTCAGCCTCCATTGCACCCTTAAGAATGTTCTTTACCTCTGGGTTACCGTCTGCTCTCAAAATCTGATCACAGTCGTCAAGAATGATTAAATCTTCATCTCTATACTTCCACAAGAATGCGTAAATAGATGTTTTTGATTTACCAACTGAACCTGTCAAGTAAGGAACTCTATTAGGTCCCTCAGCACGACCTTCAGCCTTCAATACCTTCTTGATAATGTGTGTTTTACCAATACCTGGGTCACCAGCTAGGATGTAGAAGTGCTTGTTGTACTTGTTTCTAACAATTGCTCTTGCAATTACAGAAATAAGACTATATCTCTCTTCTACAGATTCAACAGCCGATACTGTCTGGTTCATTGCATCCATACCACCACAGGCGTCAATAAGATTCATCAAGTTTGTAGATGGTTTATAATCTGGATCTATTTTAACTGGTGCTACTTCGATTGGATCTTGTGTACCTAAAGCTGAACTCTGTACACCATCTGTTCCATAAGTAGCTCTAAAGAACGTAGCAGATGGTGGATTTAAACCTGCGTCAGCCTCCGGCTGATCGTAGAACCACTTTCTGTACTCTTTTACATCGTTTGAACCACCCTCAGCTTTGTAGTCCATGATCATCTGCCTATGATCTCTACCGAATTTACCTTCCTGAAGTTTTGAACCTTCAGGCTTTTTAGACTCTTCAAGACCCTTCTCGTCGAGGTCGCCCTCATCAGTATTCAACATACCTGAAATATCGATAGCATCCTCATCTTCGATTGGGAAGTCTGCAAGAGTCTCTTTTACATCTGAGTTGTGTACGGCATTTAACAACTCATGTCCGTAAGCTGCAATAGCATCAAAAGCGTTAGCTTCGGCTGCCTCATTCAACTTCATATCTAGACGTGTTTTGCACTTACGAACAGCCTCTCTGAGCTGTTCATTTGTAAACTTTACCTTTCTCATTTTACTAGTATCTCCTCTTAACCTTTTTATTATTTGAACATTTCAGCTAATGAACTTGGTACGTCTTTTGGTGTACGTAAGTTCTCGCGCTCAAGTTCAGCATCCTCTTCGAGAAGTTCATTAGTAAACAACAACTTATTTTCTGCTTCCTCTACAGTTGAAAGGTTTTTGTATCCCTTTCTTCCTACTACACCATTCTCATTCAAGAACTGTGTAATGTTATCGGAATCTCTGAACATTGCGTCTTCATCTAACATTTCTGCTTCTTTAGCTTTTGCCTTGCGAGCTTCGAGAACAGCTTTGATTTTAGCGTTTGTTTCTGCAATACGTTTTTCTTTAGCTGTCTGAGCTTCATACTGCTTACGTGTTGTAGTTTCCTTATTCAATTTCTCTCTAAGGTCTTTAGTTGTACGATTCATTGTAATAACTCTATCGTGTTCAGCCCTTGCCTTAGCACCTACAGAACTTACCTGCTCCTGAAGATCTCTGATAATTGAATCAGCTTTTCTATTACGAGCTTCTAATGCATGAATTGTTTTTTCAGCCTCTTCAAGAAGACCTTCCAATTTAACATTTCTTTCTGTGAACTTTCTAAGTTTAGCAATCAAGTGTTTCTTGTTACTAACAAGTGATTCCTTAACACTATTAACCTCGTCCAACTCTGCTTTAGCTTCAGTAAGCTGTTTCTTCAAGTCTTTTGAATTTGTTTTAGATTCTGTTAAAGATCTCTTAAGAGATGTGTTTTCTCTAGTCAAGTTCTCTACACGTGTTTCTGCTTCAAAAGATGAATTAGCCTCTGACATTGCATAAGCCTCTTTTGCTTCGTACAACTCTTTGTATTTCTTAGCTTCTTTAGATGCCTGATTCAAACACTCTTCCAAAGATGCGAAGTCTTCAACCTGCTCTTTGAAGTTTGTAAGTTTAGAAATATCAGAAATTCCTAAATCTTCACAAATCTTACGAGCTGTGTAACCTTCCTGAATTGCCTTACGAGCGTCCTTCATAATAGCTTCAGTAGACTCTTCGATCTGTTTGTTTAGACGAATCTTTGAAGATTTAGCCAAACTCTCTTTCTTAAGCTTTTTAACCAAATCACCAAGTTTCTGAACCTTTTCTTCCCAAAGCTGGTTAGGTTCTTTAACAATGTTTTTGATTGATTCGATGTAGTGGTTTAATACCAATTCCTCTGAAAGAGTAATATCCTCGTCATCCTCGTCTTCATTCTCTGTATCATTTGCCTCATCTTCAGTTGAGGTATCCTTTGCAGCCTGTGTTTCTTTTTCTTCAGACTCTTTTATCTTTTTAACACTCTCTGTGAGCTTGTCGTTTGATTCAACAACACTATTAGTATTCTTTTTCATTATATCTCCATGATCTCCGTAAACACCTTGTGAAGGGTTTAATACCAAATCGGCAAATCTATCAATTTCATAACCATCTGGGTCAACTGTGATACCATCCGATAAGAAGTCACCATAACCCGAAGTACTGAATCCAACTCTACCACCTACGCTGATGATTTGGCGAGCAAGTGCACCACCTTCACCTACGAATGTACCAATACCGTAGATAAGGCCGTCATCTCCTAAGAAACCGTCTAACCATACGATTGACTGTTTCATGAAATCACCATCTTCATCATCTCTAGGGTGATTAGCTAAACCTGTACCACCTTTCCAAACATCTACTTGTTTATCAATAACATTCTGCCAAAGCTGTTTATTGTAAACACGGCCATTTAAGTTAGGCTCCTCAGTAGTGTTGATTTTAGAAACTGGGAACTGCCAAATCTCTACATCATCGGGATTTGCTCCAGCCTCTTGTAATCCCTTAAGAACCCTTTCTTGAACCTCTTCATTGATCTGATTCTCAGCAAGAACTTTCTTCATCTTGTTAATTGTGGTAGCCTCTGTTAGTTTAGACTTACCGGCGTGAAGATTCTGTGCCGCTTCTTTGAGGGATTGATAATGTTCATCGTTTGTAACATTCTTATACATTCTACTTGGGAATGAACAAGATTCTACAAGATGAATTTTACCTTCTCTAGACATCTTACTTTCCATAACATTACATACCTTGAATTTTCTGCATACAGCGAATAGTATCAATGTTTGTAATCTTAATTAGTGATAAGAATGTTAATCTCTAAAATTGCTCCCTTGAACTATCTATAATATAAAACGAAAATTCTAAAGGAGAATTATTTAACATGGCTGATGAGGTTTTATCTCAAATTGAAAAAGTAGCTTCAGTTGAAACAAACGTTCCACCTGGATATCAGAGAATCGTAATGAGTACTATGGGTAAATATGGTGCTCCAGCTGTACTACACATTAGAAACTTCTCGGTAGAGGAGGCTCTTGAGCTTGGTTCAATTGCGCAAGAGGAGATACCTATTAAGGTTACAAACCTTCTACAGAGAATTATTTTGGAAAAGGATGTAGACATTAAAAAGTTTTACGATCCTGAAGTGTCTGAATTGTGTATTCACTTTCATGAAGCCTTCTATAGCTCAAGCCTAAAAGATCTCGACTATACAATAGATGAGGATGATAAGAAGTGGGCTCTAGAAAATATGTATAATAACGTAGAAGGTGTTGATTATCAAAACTGGTTAAGAGCTTTGAATACGGGTAAGATAAAATTACACTACGATATTGACCTACGTTCGGTACAGTATTACGGTATTGATGAAGATCCTAAAAAGATGATTAAGTACAAAAACGGAGATTTTAACTGCGTCTTCCAGTATCCTCGCTTTGGAGATACTGTTCTTCTTCAGAAGGCTGTAAAAGAGAAGTTTAGAGCTGAAGACCGTAAGTTTGGTCCATTGTACGAAACTTACAAACGTAAACAAGATGCTGAAGCTCGTTTACGCAAAGGTGAAAACGTAGCTATTGACTCTATACCTTATTTGGATGAAGATGACTTACAGGCTGTACGTGATTATGAGTTGAGAAAAACAGCTTACGTAATTACAATGATGAAAGGTCTTTATCTTCAGGAGTTTATGGGTGAAGATGTTTCAGATAAGCCATTATCTGAAAGAGTTGAGTTAGCAAAAGATCCTCGAATCGACTTCTCGACATACCAGACTGTATCTGAACATTTTAATAAGCTTCAGATTGGACCAGTACCAAAGATTATAATTAAAAATCCTGTTAATGGATTACCAAAGGAAATCGAACATCCCTTTCGGACCCTTGACTTGCTTGCCGCTATTAAGAATTACAGACCTGATAACGCAAGTATTGAGTTTGTCTAGGTATACAAGTAATAATTATGCTACGTGCATGAAAATGCCAACGCATATATTTATTGCATTAGGAAATACTCTTGCAAGTCAGTTCAAGAAAGAAGCGGAGGAACAGAAGAAACAACAAGAGGAGTCAACATCGAGCGTTCCAAATCTAAGGAATATGCCGGATATATCTAATCTCCAAAATGTTGCCTCAAACTGGGGTAATTCAACACCTAATCTACCAAATCTTTCAGGTCTTAGTATTCCTGGTTTATAATAAAAATCCCGTCGCAAGACGGGATTTATTTTGACTAATTTTTATATGTTACAGATTATAAAAAGTGAAAACGAATACTACATCTTTGATGGTTACGACTATTACGGTTCTTTTTATTCTATAGCGGAAGCAGAAACTAGTAAATATATTTATAGAAACACACCTAGATTAAAAATGACTAAAGCTCCAACTAATCCTGTCTTTATTGTAAATCTTTAAAACTAATTAATACATGAAAGGGACGCGAAGCTATACAAAAGAGGACATTAAAGTTTTTGGAGCAGATTTAGACGAAGAAGCCGCGAAGGATCTCTCTGCGAAACAAACTATCTCTGATATTGTAAATCACAAAAATAAGGTTAATAAACGTTTAACATTCTTAGCCGATCAATTATTAGGAAGAGCTAAAAAACACGATAACTCTAAATTAGAGAAACCTGAATTAGGTTGGCTTGTAGCTATGGATAAAGAACCGAAATATCCGTACGGATCGGATGAATATTTTGAAAAAATGAAAAGATGGCGTCAATTCTTTGATCACCACTATCAAGTGAATAGTCATCACCCTAATCATTTTGTAAATGGTGTAGCTGGTATGACTTTAACGGATTTGTGTGAGTATCTAGTAGATATTATTGCCTATGAAGATAACTTAAGTGTAGATGAAGCATTAGCAGTTATCGAAGACCAAAAACAACGCTTTGGTCTCGACGAACAGTTAACACAAATTCTTAAAAACACATTACTTGCTTATTTTACTTGGTTAGATGGACAAAAACCATTAGCTTAATTCCCAGTCGTCTCTTTTATCAAAGTATCTAAGAGCTGGTGTATATGGATCACCTCTTCGTGCTCCATACATGCTGCGAGGATATCTACCGCTTCGAAGCTCATTTCGACCCCATTTTCCTACGGCTTTAAATGTCGTAACACCTACGTTATAGGCTATGTATGCATCTCGAAGTAATCTATCCTCTGTCCAGGTAGTTAAACCATACTCTGATCGGTCGGCGTAGTAGGTCATAAGGCGGTTGTAGTACCAGAAACCTACCTCGAGGTTTTTATCAGGGTCTTGCATATCTGCCATTGTATATCTACGTCTACCTGCTTTATCGTTAAACTCGTTTAAGCAAGGCGGTGTAATTTGACAATAACCTGTAGCTCCAAAACTATTGATAACGTTACAGAAATCACTCTCTACATAAACAATAATGTAACCACTTTGTTTTGATAGACCCTCCTCTTTAGCATGTCTATCTATCTTTTTAGATAGGCTTAATGCCTCCTCAAAAGTGAAGCCGTCGTTAGGTCTTTGACTACGGTGAATTTCAAATATACGTCTAGCTGCGTCAACCATATCATAGTCAATCTGAGGAGTTTCGATATAGACTACAGTGACGTCATTGTTATCACCTACTGTTTGAACTACCTCTTCCGAATTCGTAACCTGAATGTTTGGTTTTTTTGATGCTTGAATATCTTGACGAATCAGCTCTACTGCAGCTGTACCTGTTAAAAGGAATAGTATTGCGTACGCACAAATACAAATAATTTTTACTTTTTTACACATTTTAAACTTAACACCTTTAAATATAAAGAATCGTACATATATTTAGTTTATACCTCAGATAACTACACAAATCAACAAAAAACAACAACCCTACTCGACTCCGTATCGAGTAAAAAAGAACCTTCCGTTTCCGAAAGGTTCTTAAGGGAGGTACAAACCTACATCTCTGGTGAGTTCGTTAAGACGTTATGGATCGTCTTCATTTTATACCTGGAATATAGACTAGTGACACTAGTTTTTATCCAAGTGTGTATAACAGAATTCGTGCATTCTTTTCAAATGCGGTTCGAACTCTTCTTTATCCATTACCCAAAAACCCTTGCTTTCGATAGCCTTGTACACGCTTGTACGGCTAATCTTCTTTTCAGCAAGTTCGGCTTTTACTTTCTTAAAGAGATCTGTCTCTACGAGATTCTCAAGAGTAACAAGCTCTCCTGTTTTCTTGCTTTTATATTTACCAGACTCTGTCATGAAGACGAGCGCTACCATCTTATCTCTTACTTCTTTCTTGTTTGCCATTTCGATACCTCGTATATTTTATAAAAGGGTCTTTCGACCCTTTTTATTAACCCCAATACATGTGAGTGTAATCACTGTTTGTAATACGAACGTTTGCCTGACCATCGTAGTTTGGTGACTTAAATGTAATACCACCGTTTGGAAGATTAATTACACGTTTTGTGTAAATCTTCTCCTTACCTGTGAACTGATCACGTTCCGGTACAACATTTCCTTTTTCATCACGAACGATGTGACACCATCTCCAAGTTGGATCATCCTCTGGTTTACCATCTGGACCTAAACCTGTTGTCCAGCGAATTTCACGAAGCTTTACTGACTGCTTTGTTTTACCAACAAGCTCGTAAAAGTCTGACATGTTCCACCAAGAACATTCGAAAATAGTTCCGATCTCAAGATCGTCAATTGTGTTAATTTCCTTATTTGGATTCACCCTCATTTTCGTACCTCCACGTACAGTATATAATATAGGTTCCTCAAGCTGAAAGTTTACAGAAAAAAGTAAAAAAAAAATACCCTCGTTTGAGGGTATTTTTAATTGTTTAAATTAATTTCTATTTATTCAATCTACGTTTTGAATTTCTTTTTCTACTTTCACCCATGTCGAAGGTATTTCTAATTCTTACGGTACCGTCTTTGGTTTGAGTAAACAAGGCACCGTTCCTCTGACCTTTAGAGTTTGCAGGACGAGTATCTCCTAGCTCCTTTTCTCCGTTTCTATCGAAACCACCACGATCTCTTCCATCTTTATTGAAGCCTTCGCGATCGAAACCATCTCTGTCTCTTCCGTTCCTGTCGAAACCATCTTTATCTAGACCATCACGATCGTAACCTGACGAGTCTCTACCATTTTTATAACCATCTGGGTCGAAACCGTTTTCGTCTACACCATTGATGTAGGTTTTTGAAAGTAGTTTACCTTTAGAAGACCAGAAGTGACAATATAGGACCAAGTCAACTGTACAAACATCGTAGTGATCATCACTTTGTTCATCGTCATCCAATTCAGCGTTGTCCTGTTCTATCTGATCGTTTCTTCTATTACACTCCTCATAAGCCTCATCGTCGTCATAGAACACGTCGTTGTCGTACTCGCAAGTTTCATTGTATACTGCGTAAACTGTTTCGGAAGCGATCTCCTGTTGTTCAAAACCCTCACCCCAACCGTCTGACATCTGGCCTTCAATATAATCCCATACCTCATCTTTAATAGCTGCAGCATCTACACCTGGTGCTAAGTGTACAAGTACCTTTAATTGATCTGTACGATCATTCCAGTTAAGGTCAATCTTTGTAACCTTACCCTTCAAATTTGCATCTACATAGTCAGCAAGATTCTGAGAATCTGGATCATTATCGATCATCTCATACATCTTACCGTCAATTTGTTCAGCTAAGCCGTAGTTGTTGTTAAAAAGAATATAATCATCAAATGAGAAGGCTGAGTCACTAAATGCTCCTTGCTGCCAATCCCACTCTGCATTAATTATGAACAGGATTGTACCTTCTTTATTCTCTGATTCCTTAAAAGCTCTACTCTCACAAATTCTATGATTTCTTTTACAAGATTCACTAAATCTAGAGCTAAATCTTTTTGAATTATTTAACAAAATTCTCATTCGTAAGTCTCCTTATATAAAAATAGTTAGTCGACCTTTTTAACTAACTATATTTTAATGGGATCTAGATCACAGATCGTAATAGATAGTTTAACAAGTTAAAGGAGGACTTTTATGACATAAGTATTTACTTTTGACAAGGAGTAACTTATGAGTAGAAGTTATAAAAAAGGATGGTATCATCAATGGGCTTGCGGAGAGGATAAACCTTTTCGTCAGATGTACAATCGTGCTAGGAGAGCAAGAGATCACCAAATCCTAAAAGAGTGCGAAAATGAATATCGTGATTTAGATAATCTTTTTCATCCATATGCAGAACTCTCAAGTTGTTACGGAGATATTTGTAACGTTGATGAGTGGGTAAGCGCACCCGAATATGTAGAGGGACGAGAAGAGGAGTATCAGCCAATTCCTGATATGAATGCTTGCATCGGATGTATGTGGTCAGAAAACTGCTGGGACAAGCATAAGTTTGTTGATATGTGGTCACCTAGTCCCGATGAAAAGTTTGTAAACAGTAGAGTAGACTACTCTATTTGTTATGCAGATAAATGGGGTTGGCCATCTGATGGTGGAGTTTACTATCAAGGTAACAAACAAGATTGTAGAAAAGAGATTGATGATGATGTTTTCGGATTAGATTATTCAGGTAGAAATATCTGGGAAAGATACGTATCCAATAGAAAACATCTTGTAGGAAAGAATGTTAAATATTCTTACCTCAGCCGATGGGATTGGTTCGATTTACTTTTTCTTGAAGGAAAGATTCCTTTAAGTTTTTACGGACCAAAGGATTTTATGGACTGGTTTAGGACTCACAATGAAGAAATTGTAGACCTCTACTGGAGAAGTAAATTAAGAAAAGAGTAATTAAAAACCCGGAAATTATTTCCGGGTTATTTTTTTTGATTGAACTTACTTTTAATAAGGGTAGGTTTTAGTTATGGATAATTATGAGTTGAACTTAAAAAGAAAACTAGAATATGCAATGCAAATGGTACATTGCTATGGTTTCTTTAGAGTACCTTTAGATTGGTTCGATGTAACTACCGTTAGATCTGAAGGTGAGAAAAGTAGAAATTCAAAAGAAACTATACACGGCTATGGAACTACCTACGAAGTTCAAAACTTGTTGAATATGTATAAAGATAACGTAGATAGAATTCTAGATGCTTGTAGTGTAAATCTACGTAAAGACAAACAAGGTTACATATTTATCGCAAAAGAGTTAGAGTCTAAAAAGTAAAACCTATATTATAGATATGGAAGTCTATAACTACCCAATACCTGGTAGTATTCGAAGGTATACAAGGTTTATGCGATTAGGTATGAATGAACTACCAACTTTCATAAACAATATTGTACCTAGAAAGTTTACTATCGGTGAACATCTGATTAATTGTAGAAGTACTCGAATGAAACTACTTTTTGTACACAGAAACCTAACCTGTGCTTGTTGTGGTATACAAGCCTCGTTTGCAGCGGTAGAAACTTGTCCCGCGTCTAAAGGTTATAAGAGTCTAAACTTCTACGGATATGATCATGAGGGTAAAGAGGTTTTATTGACTTGGGATCATATTAAACCTAGATCTTTAGGTGGTAAGAATACTTTAGGTAACGCTCAAACTCTTTGTACAGTTTGTAATGGAATAAAAGGTAACGAACTACACTTCAGAGAGATTCGAGCTATAAGACAAATGAGAGGTCTACCTGTTCAGTATGAATATAAAGAAAAAGGTGAAATCTGGTATTGGTGGGATGGTAAAACTTATAGTACTAATCTATAATACATATTACATAAGGAGAATTTTTCATCTCCACTAATTGTAATATACTTAATTTAAGAGGAGCAAGTTTTCAAATGTTTAACTTAAGACAATGGAACATATTAAGTTTAGCTAGACAAGACGTTAGATTAGATAGCGCCGTTGCTCCTGTTTGCGTTCCAGCCGAAGATCTATTAGAAGAGGATTTGAAGATCTAGAGCCAATCGATTTCGTTTTCGAAAGGCTCTTGAGAAATCAAGAGCTTTTTTTATTGTTTTTCAAAGTTTTTATAAAAAAAAATAAAAATATTTGAAAAAAGGTAGAAACGAAAACCTATAATAAAAACATAGTTGTTAAGCAATAGCGTAACAATTAAATATAGAAAACAATTAAGCAGAAGGTCAAGTAAGCTTAAAAGTTTTTTAAGATCTTTGAAATAAAGAGGGATGGTTAATTTTTTGGGGGTGTAACTCAATTGGTAGAGTGTCAGATTTGCATTCTGAAGGTTGTCGGTTCAAGTCCGGTCACTTCCATTTTATGGTGCTGTAGCTCAGCTGGATAGAGCATTTGCCTTCTAAGCAAAGGGTCGGGAGTTCGAGCCTCTCCAGCATCAAATAAAAACATCTAACCTGTGTTAATTGTTACTGATAGCTAGACCGGTGATTCAGTAACGCGGTTCCATCGAAATTGCAAGTGAGGTGGTATAAGGTTTACCGAGCGGAAGTCAGTGCGCGCTAGAACGGATGCTAAAAACTGATACAAAGGGTTTCAGTTGAATAGATGTTTTTAACTTTTATGGGCTGTTCGTATATCGGTTTATTACATCGGCTTTGCAAGCCGAATAGACGGGTTCGATTCCCGTACGGTCCAAAACGAAACACACTTAGGTAGCTGTTTTCCCAGCATGGAAATGCCTATGAAAAGCTTGGAAGTGGGTTTGGTTGTTTCTGCGGAAACTTCCATTAGAACTAGAGCTTGAAGTGAAAAATGAGTTAAACCCACATTTTATGGTCTGTTGGAGTAGCGGTTATCTCGGCTGCCTGTCACGCAGTAGATCACGGGTTCGATTCCCGTACAGACCGTACATAGCTAAGGGATCTTAGCTCATTAGGTCAGAGCAGGTGACTCATAATCACTTGGTGCGAGGTTCAAATCCTCGAGGTCCCATCTAAAATGGTCTTAAAGCGTTTAAGACAACGAACTTGACTTCGGCAGCTTTTAAGCAGCCTTATTTGATCTTATCAAGATGTAGGATTTCGTACCTCCGGGAGGAGATTTTCGTTGATTATCTCCTCCCATTTATGGCGCCGTAGATCAACGGTAGCATCGCGACCCTTTCAAGGTTGAGACCCGAGTTCAACTCTCGGCGGCGCTAGAAAGAATTCGAAATAGTTTTCTTTTAAGTTTTTTGATAGAAACTTGAAAATGAAACCTATATTGAATTCACGATCAGTAGATCGTTAAAATCAATTTTAGGAGATTGCTAATACATGGCAACATCTAAGAAAACAGTAGCAAAAGCTACAAAGTCAACAAAGAAGGCTGTTAAAACAACAGGTCGCAAAGCAACACCGGTTTTGGGTCAGAAGATTCTTAAATCTGGAAAACTTGGAGCAACAACAAAGTTCGCTTCAACAACTGCAGCAGCAGCAAAGGTTGCTCCTGATGTAAAAACAGCGTCAGCAGTTCGTTACATCAATTACGTAATCGCAGGTCGTTCAAAAGCAGCTTACGGTTATGTTTGGAGCCGCGCATAAGTTAGCTTCTTTGTTAACAACGTACGACGTTAGATAATAACGTCGTACAATTACATTAGGCCGTCGTCAAGCTGGTAAGACCCAAGGTTTTGGTCCTTGTATTCCGCAGGTTCGAATCCTGCCGGCCTAGCTAATAAAAAGCATAAGGTGTTCCTATTAAAATATCAAATTTGGGTTTTGAAAGTATACACCTCGCTTTTATCCGTGAGTGGTGGAATTGGTAGACACAAGGGACTTAAAATCCCTCGGCAGTTTAAATCGTCGTACGAGTTCAAGTCTCGTCTCGCGGACTAAAAGGTTTACAAGTACCTTTAACCAGAAACTTGTCGTACAACGCAGGGCGTTAACCTGGACTTGTAGGTGTAAACTTTTATGGTATACCTTTTTAGGAAAACAAATATAAAAGTTTCAAAGAGTTAAACCTTCCGTGACGTACAAGGGACGTAACGACTTGTAGGTTATGGTTTAGAAGAACGGAGCGCATGGTAGCTGCGGGTAATCCTAAAGCCAGGTGTATGCTTTGAGCCACAACAAGGCAGGTCTAAAAGTTTCTACCATAAGGAAACCTAGTGACGAACTACTCAAAGGTCGTTGAGGGTAACAGGTACCCAAGAAAAGTAAAAGCTGGTTACTTCCTGTTTTTTATCGGTAAGTGGTGGAACTGGTATACACGTTAGACTCAAAATCTAATGCCGCAAGGATTGAGAGTTCAAGTCTCTCCTTACCGAAGCATCTATTAAGCGGTTGGGTAGATCGAGGGTATCCTTAAGACTAAAGGTAGAGTAGATTCCAAAGCGCGATTGAGTTGTCTGAGTGAGTTTGAAAGTCTAGTCAACTTTTGTATGCTTACGACTGACTAATGAGTTTCGATAACAAAGGCTTGACGGAACTGATAGATTTATTTCGGGCAGTAGACCAGCTGGTTAAGCCGCTGCGCCTGGGACGCAGAGATCGGGGGTTCGATTCCCTCCTGCCCGACTAAAAGTTGTGGCTATGCAACTTAAAAAGATACGATCTATAGGGAACCGGCTGATTGGTTTCGTTAACATCGTTACATAGTGTTTGAAGGTGACTGCAAACCGTCCCTTCGTTTTTCGGTCCGTGGTGTAATTGGTAGCCACGC